>MOXF01000001.1_pt1 | contig 44579 bp, 57 predicted proteins | sample 1471201 | NCBI WGS metagenome assembly MOXF01 (sample SAMN05358035, study PRJNA327811) | mollusc metagenome | isolation source: Phylotype B (NB1) bacterial symbionts from gill | host: Thyasira cf. gouldii | place: Canada: Bonne Bay, Newfoundland | collected 2010-08
TGAGCTTGGGTGAGTTGATGCGCAAGGCCGGTGCTGCAAAGGCGCCTCTTGAGCAGGTGTGAAAAGCTGCGCGGCGGACAACAGGTGAATGATCCCAATGCCGAGGATCAACGCCAAGCGCTGGAGCGATACACCATCGACCTTACCGCCCGGGCGGAACAGGGCAAGCTCGATCCGGTGATCGGACGTGATGATGAGATACGTCGCACCATTCAGGTGCTGCAACGGCGCACCAAGAACAACCCGGTGCTGATTGGTAAACCCGGCGTCGGCAAGACCGCCATTGCCGAGGGGCTGGCCCAACGCATTATCAACAGCGAAGTCCCCGAGGGGCTCAAAAACAGACGTCTGCTTTCGCTCGACATGGGCGCCTGATTGCCGGAGCCAAGTTTCGTGGTGAGTTCGAGGAGCGGTTGAAGGCGGTGCTCAGTGACCTCTCCAAGCAGGAGGGGCAGGTTATCCTCTTCATCGACGAGCTTCATACCATGGTCGGCGCCGGCAAGGGGGAGGGTGCGATGGATGCTGGCAATATGCTCAAACCCGCCCTGGCCAAGGGTGAGCTGCACTGCGTCGGCGCCACCACCCTGGATGAGTACCGCCAGTATGTGGAGAAGGATGCCGCCCTGGAGCGGCGCTTCCAGAAAGTGCTGGTGGATGAGCCGAGCGTTGAGGATACCATCGCCATCCTGCGCGGTTTGAAAGAGCGCTACGAACTGCATCATGGGGTGGATATCACCGATCCTGCCATTATCGCAGCGGCGACCCTCTCGCACCGCTATATCGCTGACCGCCAGTTGCCGGACAAAGCGATTGACCTGATGGATGAGGCGGCTTCACTGATCCGTATGGAGATTGACTCCATGCCGGAGGAGATGGATCGCATGGAGCGGCGCCTGATACAGCTCAAGATCGAGCGCGAGGCGTTGAAGAAAGAGTCCGACACCGCCTCCAGAAAGCGCCGTGCCGATCTCGAAGCGGCGATCGGCAAACTGCAACGTGAGTTCTCCGATCTGGAAGATGTATGGAAGTCTGAAAAGGCAGCGCTTCAGGGCGCGTCCACGTCAAAGAGGAGCTGGAACGGGCACGCCTGGAGTTGGAGACGGCCCGTCGGGCGGGGGATCTCACCCGTATGTCCGAGCTACAGTACGGCCGTATTCCCGAGCTGGAAAAACAGCTGGAGGCGGCGGCCCTGGCGGAAAACCAGGAGATGCAGCTGCTGCGCAACAAGGTCAGTGACGAGGAGATTGCCGAAGTGGTCTCCCGCTGGACCGGCATCCCCGTCAGAAAAATGCTGGAGGGTGACCGTGAGAAGTTGTTGCGCATGGAGGAGGAGCTTGGTCAGCGCGTGGTGGGGCAGGGTGAGGCGCTGTCAGCGGTCTCCGATGCCATCCGTCGCTCCCGCGCAGGGCTTGCCGATCCCGACCAGCCCAACGGCTCCTTCCTCTTTCTCGGCCCCACCGGTGTCGGCAAAACCGAACTGTGCAAGGCGTTGGCCGATTTTCTCTTCGATACCGAGGAGGCGATGATCCGCATCGATATGTCAGAGTTTATGGAGAAACACTCGGTGGCACGCCTTATCGGTGCTCCTCCCGGCTACGTCGGTTATGAAGAGGGCGGCTATCTCACCGAAGCGGTGCGTCGCCGTCCCTACTCGGTCATTCTCCTTGATGAAGTGGAGAAGGCCCATGGGGATGTATTCAATGTCCTGCTGCAGGTGCTGGATGATGGTCGTCTTACTGACGGACAGGGCCGCACCGTAGATTTTCGCAATACGGTGATCGTCATGACCTCCAACCTGGGTTCCGATCTGATTCAGAATCTCGCCAGTGAAGAGAATTACAGCGCAATGAAGAGCGCGGTGATGGAGGAGGTAAGCGACCACTTTCGCCCCGAGTTCATCAACCGCGTGGATGAGATGGTGGTATTCCATCCCCTCGGCCGTGAACAGATCCGCGCCATCTGCGCGATTCAGATCGGCTATCTGAAAAGACGCCTGGCCGCCCACGAGATCACACTGGAGCTGTCGGAAGCAGCCCTTGATCAACTGGGTGAAGCGGGCTTCGACCCGGTCTACGGCGCCCGCCCGCTAAAACGTGCGATCCGTCAACAGCTGGAGAACCCTCTGGCCCAGGCAATCCTGGCAGGTCGCTTCGACAGCGGTGACCGGGTGCTTGTCGATGCCCGGGAGGGGAGTTTGATGTTCAGCGGCTGATGGGTATCGGTCAACTGAGCTCCTGGGATAATATGGGGATCTCTATCCTGCGAGATGATTATTCGTTAGTATCCTCATGTAAGGTTGCAGGAAAGGCCTTCATAAATCAGTCTGAAAACACAATCAATGGAGTGATGCCATGAGTTCCCAGCAGAAAATATCCCCCAGCTTCAGCCCCTTTCTGGCCGAAAGTGGTCCTAACGACAAACGGGATGCCATTGTCATCTTTAGATCACCCGGTGAGCAGCCTAAGGTTCGTGGGCGTTTGCGGGTGCTGAAAAAACGGTTGGCTTTTGTCAAGCAGCAGGCGGCAATGCAGCAACCATTGCAAAATAAGTTGTTTGATACCTACCAGAAAGAAGGAGCCAAGCGACAGAAAGGGCGTGGTAGCAAGCTCGGTGTTTCAGCCATTGGTGGCACCCAATTGCCTATCGCATCTATGGAGATCACCCGTAACACCCTGCCTACACTGGCGGAGCAGGATGATGTGGTGGCTATTCTGCCTAATCAGCGTATCCAGCTTATCCGCCCGAAAGTGGTCGAGTATGATGTTCTCGCCGGGCAGGAGCAGAAGGATGGTATTACTTGGTGACTAAACCGGATGTGGTGGCGCCCGGTGTGCAGGTATACTCCTGCATCCCACCGCAGAAAAACGGTGGACAGACTTTCGAGTACACTTACATGGACGGTTCATCCATGGCCACCCCCCATGTAGCGGGCGTGGCGGCTCTGCTCATGGCGGCCAAGCCAAATGCGCCGGTTGACGCTATAATCAACGTATTGAAAGATACAGCGAAGCATCCAGGTGGTAATACGGGCCGCCCCGACAAAATCGGTGGGGGTACGGTTTGATTCAACCCCTGGATGCCCTTGCAGCTCTGTAAGGTGTTACTGATATGATCTCGACTGATTCACAGATTACCGACCAGAAGATAAGCAGGGAGTTTAACTCCCGGCTGGCCCGTTTGAAACCCGGGCAGCTTGTGAGTGCTGTGCTGTTGTTGCAGTTATCCAAGGCGCATAGCTCAACCACCCGTAGCGTTCGCAGTAAACGATCAGCAATCATGTCGGCTGTTCGTGAAACGTCAGCTGAAAGTCTGGACGAAATTGACCAGATGCTGGCGCAATATGGCGGGCGGCGCATGGAGGACACCACCAGCGTTCTTGGATCCCTTGCTGTTGAGGTGTCAGTGGAGGGCTTGAAGGCTTTGATTGGGCTGAAGCAGATCAAGGCCGTTCTCGAAGATCAATCTATCCACTCCCTCTACATGCAGGGTTGACTCTGGTTGCTACCTAATCCATCTCGTAACTATCCAGCTTACCCCTAAAATCCACCATTTCTGCGTTACAAAATGATCATTTATAGTTGTAAACTCACATTTTGCATCTTGAACTGACGAATTTTAGGGGCACACTGAACAGTCACGGCACAGTGCTGAATAGTTACAAGTATTTCTTATACATGTCAACGCTAAGCAGTTCTGGGCGGTCTAGGTAATATTGCAATCTTTGTTTGTTGTTATACCTATAGATCGCCTGCAACATTGGAAGATAATATCTTCCATGTCTATTGAAATACAAGTTGCTTACATATCGCAAAAACTTCTCACCATTTTGACCATTGGTACGAATTCGAAACTCTGTGAGCTCATCAAGATTCATGTCGAAATAGTCTTCTGGTATTCGTGCAGAAACACCTGGTATGGGTTGATATTCCTGAACAAATGGTATTACTCCAAGTTTTCTCATCATTTTGAGTATGGTGAAATCCTGCGAAAGTCGAGTATTAAAACCAAACATGATGACGGCAGTTACTTGCCCTTTTCCAAACCCTCTGAGTTGATCGGATTTGGCATTGAACCATTCAGTCTGTTTGACTGTATTGCAACTAAAATAGATCATCTTTCGCGTGAATCTTGAATTCACCGATTTAACATTTATTAATGTTTGATATATCTCATCCGTGAGGTGCTGAATATCTAAAGTCTGGCTAAAATTAACGTTGTATTGCCTCTTCGCAATCTCTTTCAGTAGATCTGTCGTATTAGGTGCAGCTAGAAGGTGTTATCAAGCAGCATTACATTTTTCTGATCTTTTGGAATAAAGTCATCAAAGGTTGAATAGTTGGGTTGTAGGTGCCCTTCCTTTTTTGGAACCACACAAAATTCACAGCGTTTATTACAACCGCGTGTTAAAAAGCCAAGGGCATATTTTGTGTGAGCATAGAGACTGTAATCTGGGAACTGACAATCCACCTCTTCATTAAGACGTGTGTTTAGGTCAACACCGGTTCCGCCGATGGTAATTTTATCTCCATAATATTTTGTTAATCTGTTAACTAGATCTAGTGATTTTTTTGAGTTGAAAACAACGCTTGCAAAATAGAGATCGCCGGGTATAAATATGGGCTTTTTTGAGAGTAGTGTTTTATATCCTTTGTTTTTATAATAGCTGCTCAACTTCATTAGTGCCAGATTGGGTATTTTACTATCAATATCATAAAGGATAACTTTCATAGGCTTTGTGGCTGTTTATATTAACTTACTCATTAATAAGTGGGGTCAATAATGGTATTGAGGTCAGTACTCTTTAATCATTTTTAAGCAAGTGCCATTCGGCTCTAACCATCTGATATCTTATCTGGATGCTTATCGTTATGTACATTTCTCAGCTACCAATGAAAATGTATGCCAATGCTTCATTTTACCAATGGATGTTTTACCTAATTCATCGCGCTCATGAAACCTGATAATTTCGAAACCATCGAATAAGTCTAACACCTGATGCTTTGTTAGTGGTGCTGTCGGGCTTCGATAATTAGCTGCCCAACTATCATTCATTCCCATAAAGTCACCAGCGAACACTCCACCATTAACCAAGCTTGAAGTCAGTGAATCCCATGTTTTTTTGAAATGCGTCGGTTCCGCGAAATACAAACTAGAGTTAGCGACGATCAGCCCGCATGTTGGGTAGTCATAGTTTTCAAAGCTAGCTTGAGAAATTTCAACAAGCGGATCATTACCAAAGCGTTTACGGCAGATAGATATAGAGTCTGGGTTAATATCGAAGCCATAAACCTGATAACCAAGTTGAGCAAGATAAAAAACATCACTACCAGTGCCGCACCCACAGTCGATAGCAACTTTGAAGTTGGATTCGTTAAGTTTTGAAGCCAATTCAGTTCTTGGTGAGTGTTTGTGAGACAACGTTTTCTCATAATAATGACGCCAAATCTCTGTGTTATTATCCATTAATATCAGATATTCCGTCAAAGTACATATGTGTGGGGTCAGTTCTAACATTCCAACATTTGAATGGATAATAGGGAACACGGTTTTCCCAGCCACAGGCTATGCCCGATCTATTGACCTGATATCCATTACGTTCAGCTTTGTGCTGGAAGCTGACCAAGGCCACTCTACACCAAATTCACCGCTTCTGGCCGGTTATCGACCCTTTGCCCGGTCTCAAGCCCAAGGCCCAAGTCTGGTGTCTCTTCTGCAACTGAGGTGTCAATGCCATTAACTTAAGCTTAATACCATGGTCATCCCTGCATAGGTTGGAACCCGGTGGTCGATCTTCCCTCTTTCCCGTCATACCCGCGCAGGTGGGTATCCAGCGCTACGGAGCGCTGTCCCCTGGATTCCCGCCTACGCGGGAATGACGAGCCTGGAGTGTACGGGAAATTTTCCACCTAAGTTAATGGCATTCGGTGCGAACTTGTTCGCGATTAGCTCCGCAGCGTGCTCTTCGCGAACAAGTTCGCTCCTACAAATGCAATGTTGTCTCCATCGGGCTGGTTTTCAGGATTATTGTGCAGAATTCAAGTTTCAAGCTACAAAAACAGGCTTCTAATTACCCGTTTCAGCTGTTTGTAGATCTCCGGTGCATCTTTATCCATCACCTGATCAATTACCCAGCGGTTCTCCTGCCCGTCATTCATCAACTGCTGAATCTCGTAACCGAGATGCCGCAGGAAAGGGTAGCTGGGGCCATCGTCGCTGAAGCCAAGTTCAGAATACTCGGCGGAACGCTGGTTGAAACGGTCGATGAAGGGGGTCTGGTAATCACCCGGCCCGAGAAGATCGTTACTGTTTTCATCAAGATGGGCCGCCATCTTAATCACCAGATGGGTGATCAAGCTGCGGCGCTCTTCACCGTCGAGTATTCCATGGCTCATCCTTTCTGCAATCTGGGCTTGGAATATCAGGTATTCAGTAATGACTGCCAGCCGCTGCACATCGTCACGGTAGATAAAATTCTCTCCATGAAGAGAGATCGCTCTGTCCATGGCGATTCGCCAGCTGTTAAAAGCGATTGCGCCTGCAATCTCCTCCAGCGAGCGCTCAGCTCCCTCCTTGTGCCAGTGGGTCTTTAGACGTAGGGCCATAACAGATTCACTCCAAAGAAGTTAGAATATAAATTACATAGTATTTTACTAGGAAAATCTGCTGTTGAACAGAGTTTTGCTTGGGCTCTATTAGTGAGTGTGTTTTGATGCGGTGTTGCGCTGCTACTCAAATTCGGTGCCGTTGGGCTCTCCGTAGGTGTCGATTGTGACCCGCTTGATCTCCGGTATCCGGCTGACAATATAACCGGCGCTGATCATCGCCAGCCCCTGATTGTCGGTCTCCAGGGCAATGAGCAGTTTTCCCGCCGCGATCTGGCAGCGTTGATGCCGATCGGGATTGGTAAGCCACTGCTGACCCGACTGGACACCTTTGTTCATTTCGGCATCGAGACGATCAAAAGCATCGCTGGATGACGTGATGAACTGATCGGGTATTTCAAGATTCATTGAGTGGTCGTGGACAATAATGTTGAGTTTCATAGACTGTGTCCTGGAGTGATACTGTTCTTTGGTAACTTACGGTTTATACCATAAGCGGCTTATTTGGCGAATGCCATCGAGCGCATGCCGGATGAGGGGGCGGAAAATGCCGGAACCACAGCTATTATCAATTATCGAGATGGGGGGATACCCTGATTTTTCTGATCTATACCGGCGAAAGGGGTTTGCCCCGTCCAAGGTTTATTCGATACGCAAGGCCCAAGGGTGGCTGAAAAAGAGTCGGCCGGCAGTGGTGGTGGCGGAGTTTCACTTCGATCCCGACCTGCGCGACCGGATGAGCAACCTTGAGTCTCTCTGTGCCGCGCTTCAGCGCTACGCTCCTGATGCGAGGCTGATTGTCTTTATCGATAAGGCGCACCGGCCCCGTCTGCTGAGAATGGAGGAGCGCTACCCTGTTTTTGCCGCTCTCGACTATCCGATCGATGGGGCTCTGCTGGAAGGAATTCTTGTGAAGGTTGGTTAGTCTCTTGATGCCGATTGTTAGCTGAAAATAAACGGGATTGTTCAGGTCAATTGAAAACAGTATTACAGGATTTTAGCGGTTTGTGTTACTCTAGCGGGCTAATATTCGACGTTTCCTTGAAAAGCCAGTGTAATCAAAAGGTTATAGGTTTTACTTCTGTTCGCGCCAGGTGCCGGCGCTAAGGTTGGGGTTGTTTGGTGTTTTTTCAGCCACTATCGACCGGGAAACAGTGTACCCCTCTGAGGCGTGCTCATGGGGTGGTTACCAGTAACTTATTACTTTTACTTAATCTTATTTGAGAACCGACATGACAGACCTTTCCCGTTACCGCAACATCGGTATCTTCGCTCACGTGGATGCTGGTAAGACGACCACCACTGAGAGAATTCTGAAGCTGACTGGGAAGATTCATAAGACGGGTGAGGTGCATGACGGTGAGGCAACCACTGACTTCATGGAGCAGGAAGCCGAGCGTGGTATCACCATTCAATCCGCCGCCACCTCCTGTGAGTGGGATGGTCACCGCTTGAATATCATCGACACACCGGGACACGTCGATTTCACTATCGAAGTGTACCGCTCACTGAAGGTGCTTGATGGTGGTGTGGGTGTTTTTTGTGGCTCCGGTGGTGTTGAGCCCCAGTCTGAGACCAACTGGCGCTACGCCAACGAGTCAGGGGTGGCCCGCGTCATTCTCGTTAACAAACTGGATCGCTTGGGTGCTGACTTCTACCGTGTCGTCGAACAGGTTGAGAATGTGCTTGCCGCCAACCCTCTGGTGATGGTGCTGCCGATCGGTACCGAAGACGATTTTATCGGTGTGGTTGATCTGCTGACCCGCAAGGCGTGGATCTGGGATGACTCCGGTGATCCCTCCAAGTACAACATCGGTGATGTCCCCGCCGACATGGTCGACAAGGTTGAAGAGTATCGTGAAAAACTGATCGAGACAGTGGTAGATCAGGATGACGACCTGATGGAGACGTACCTGGATGGTGCGGAGCTCTCCATAGACGATATCAAAAGGTGCGTTCGCAAGGGCACCATCGCCCTGGACTTCTTCCCTACCTACTGCGGCTCGGCGTTCAAGAATAAAGGAATTCAGCCGGTTCTGAATGCTGTTGTCGACTATTTGCCCAGCCCAACTGAGGTTAAACCTCAGCCTGAAGTGGATAGGGAGGGTAATGAGACGGGGGAGTACGCCATTGTTGACCCCGATAAGCACTGCGTGCCCTGGCGTTCAAGATCATGGATGACCGTTTCGGCGCACTCACCTTCACCCGCATCTACACCGGTAAGATCAAGAAGGGTGATACCGTGCTCAACACCTTCACCGGCAAGAATGAGCGTATCGGCCGTATTGTTGAGATGCACGCTGATGAGCGTATCGAGCTGGACGGTGCTCAGGCAGGCGATATTATCGCCCTCATCGGCATGAAGAACACCCAGACAGGGCACACCCTCTGTGATCCGAAATTCCCCGCTACCCTGGAGCCTATGGTCTTCCCTGATCCTGTTATCTCCATCGCTGTCGCCCCCAAGGATAAGGGCGGCTCAGAAAAGATGGGTATCGCTCTGAGCAAGATGATTCAGGAAGATCCCTCTTTCCGCGTTGAGACTGACGAGGAGAGCGGCGAGACCATCCTTAAGGGTATGGGTGAGCTACACCTGGATATCAAAATCGATATTCTCAAGCGCACCCATGGTGTTGAGGTCAATGTTGGTAAGCCTCAGGTGGCTTACCGCGAGACTATCACCAAGCGCATTGAAGACAGCTACACCCACAAGAAACAGACGGGTGGTTCCGGTCAGTTCGCCAAGATCGATTATGTTATCGAGCCCGGTGAAGTGGGTTCCGGCTACGAGTTTGAATCGAAGGTGACCGGTGGTAACGTTCCTCGTGAGTTCTGGCCTGCTGTGGATAAGGGCTTCAAAAAGAGCATGGAGGAGGGCACGCTTGCCGGCTTCCCGCTGCTGGACGTGAAGGTTATTCTGATGGATGGTGGCTTCCATCCGGTTGACTCCTCTGCCGTTGCTTACGAGATTGCCGCCAGGGCGGCTTATCGCACCACCGTTCCCAAAGCCGCTCCGCAACTGCTTGAGCCGATCATGAAGGTCGACGTATTCACCCCTGAAGATCACGTCGGTGATGTGATCGGCGATCTCAACCGTCGCCGTGGCATGATCAGGTCACAGGAAGCAGGCCCCACCGGTGTTCGCATCAAGTCTAACGTGGCGTTGAGTGAGATGTTTGGCTATATCGGTGATCTGCGTACCATGACCTCCGGTCGCGGCCAGTTCTCTATGGAGTTCTCGCACTACTCACCCTGCCCAAACAGTGTGGCGGAAGTGGTGATCAAAGAGACCAGAGAGCGCAACGCCAAGTAATTTGGTGGTTGATATTCGGGTGCGGATTTTTCCGTGCCTGGATAGAGAAAGGGCGATGAGGCTAGTGTCTTATCGCCCTTTTTTATTTTGCTACCTGGCTACACTCAGTAATCCAGAAAACTTCATTTATGGTGGAGCAGGGGTATTGTTGTAGGAGCGAACTTGTTCGCGATCAGCTCCGTTGCATGCTATTCGCGAACAAGTTCGCTCCTACAAAAAAAGGCACTGGGATTGCTCTGAAATCTGTAGTTTGACGGGGTGAGGTGTGCGGGGGGAGGGAATATAAAAAAGGCCCACAAGGCATCTGCCTTGTGGGCCTTTTATTGAGTATTGTTAAGAAGCTTATTCAGTAGCCGCCTTTCCGCTTGGTCTCAGGCAGTCCGGCGATCTTGCCAGCCTGTTTGGCGGGGCCCATGGGGAAGTGAACGTAGAGTGCCTTGGTGTCCACCTTGTCCAGATCTGTCCACGCTTTCTTGAAGTGCTTGACCATGTGGCGCTCATTGGGCTGGTTGCCAGCGTTGTTTAAGTACTCATTACGCAGGTGGTTGATGATATCCCATGCTTTGTCACTCAGGGTGATGCCCTCAGCCTCGGCGATGACTGCTGCAACATCCTCATTCCAATCTTCCAGGTTATCAAGGTAACCGTTGGGGTTGGTGGGGATAGTGGTACCATTAACTTCGTATGACATAGTTTTCTCCTTCTCGAAAGTGTGCCCCCCGAACCTGTGAACTGCACATTGCTAGAATAGGCAGCGGCCCGAAGAAGGATTTTTTTGATCCCGGCTATGTTAAAGCTACTGGGAGTAAATTTAAATATTTAGTTGATAATGATTTTTTGTGCTTCCCTTAAAAAGATTTTTGTAGGAATAAAGAGACCACACCCCATGGCTCGTCCTTCACCAATGCCTTGCTCCTGTAAATGTATGGCATCTTCAAATGAGAGGTTGGCCACCATCAGGCTGCGGGTCATCAATGCTCCCTGTGGTGTTGCCAGCCGGTTGGTTTTACCACCGAGTATCTTTTTGAAGCTCACGTGCATGGTTTTCAGCTGGGTCACCGTCCAGTCGATAAATTCGGTTTCACTCCAGGTGGGCTCCGATATAACGTAACGGGAGTAGAGAATATCGGTGATGCCTAATTGGCGGCTCTTGGCGCTCTCTACTGTTAGTGGGTGGCCGGCAATGTCGAGCGTCTTTGTTAGCAGCGCCATGGCATCATCCAATCGCTGTTTGGGAATGCGCAGCACCAGTCGGGTGCGACGTGAAGGGTAGAGTAGCTCCCCCTCTCCCTGAGGTCTCTCCCAGCCGTTGCCGGAGTCGGCGACATGGATCAGGTGCAGGCCGGCCAGGGGCTCTTCAGGAAACCAGGGCAGCGCTTTTTTGATTTCGCTTGCAAGCGGCCACGCATGATCAACCGGCAGAGTGGAGCAGCGGATCTGGTAAACCAGATCCACTACGTTGTCGGGAACGCTACATTGCTCCTTGCTGGTATCTTCTTGCCAGTACATTGTTCTCTACCCCTGTTCAGTCGGGAATCGTTTCTCTCAGATGGTCACGATTGAACCACCAGTCGTCGGCGACGAGCAGATCCAGCACCTGGGCCAGGCGTGGAAGAAATTTTCCCGGATCGTCAAGCTCAAGCTGCTGTATCCAGAAGTCAAAGATCTCCTGCTCCTCAATCTGGCTGTGACGGCGTGCTACCTGCCCCAGTAACTGGTTGGTAAAGAACTGCAGACTTTCAAGTTGGTCATCAGTGGCGCGAAGGCCGACAATATAGCCAGCGGTTGCAGCGGCCACTGCAGCGCCGTCAGAGCGGTCGGGAGTCTCATCGATCAGATGCTGCAGCATGGCGACGCTAAGCTCAGGGTCGATGGGGAAAGTGACGCTGAGCCAGATACCATGGGCCAGTGCTTGATCGATTCGTCCTGCTCTGCCTGGAACATGATGTCACAGGTTTCCACGGCCTGCAGCCAGAGTTCGCACGCTATCGCTTCATCGAGGCTGCTTCGGGCTGACTGCCACGCCTCTTCAAAACGGTTGAGTTGCAGCAGGGTGTAGCCGTACTCTGTGATCAGTGTCAACCGCTGCTCCGGGGAGTGGACGGCGGTGGTTGCTGCGATCTTCTCCTGCAGTTGCTCAAGTTGTATTTCCACCAGTTTGGTTGATGAAGCAGCATCTTCCGCGCACTCGTTGTCGCCTAAAAAACTCTCAGATTGGAGGTATTTCACATCTATTCCTTCAGGTAAAAGCAGCTTCAAGCCGGTCTTCCCAGTTTTCCGGGGTGTCGGCATACTGTGGTTTTACATCGATCCGGAAGAACGTCTCACCCTGGCGGCGCATCTTAACCACTTCAAGTAGATGCTCAAAACTTTCTATATCAGGACTCTGTATCAGCACATCACTCAGCAGGAGCATAGTCTAACCACCTCATCTCTCATAGTAGAACGCACCTGACGGGAAGTACTGCTTTTTCCCCGACCGGATTGTTACTGTTATCATTAAATACCCAAGTAATATAGTAGGCTATTATTGGAACCCAGAGAGCACATCAATTGCAAGTCTGGAGTAGAAGATAAATTGCTGCAGTGCCGCAGATTGTTAGTGCTGTCTATTGGTGATCCTTCTTAGAAAGTAATCCTAACATCATGAATATTTAGATATTATTCGAACGAAACTAACAGCCTATTCATATATTATTAAATTACAATATATCTCTTAGTGGGTAGATATATATCCTGTTAACCCCCCCATCAGCAGGATATTTTGCTGCATAAGTGAATCCTAAAATACCTGCCATGTTGAGATTTCGATGAGATGCCGACACAGCAGGGTTGGAAGATGAATCCAGGTTTCACTGTTTGGCTAATTTGGAATCCAAATGATCAAGACCAATTGGGAGATTAACTGATGGCAAAACCGATGCATGATACCCCCATGCTGGACCAGCTGGAGAGTGGCCCTTGGCCAAGCTTTATCACCGGCCTCAAACGTCTGGCTAACGACAACGATATGATGGTCGACCTTCTGGGTCAGTTGGAAACCTCATACGAGACAAAGAAGGGCTACTGGAAGGGTGGTACCGTCGGTGTTATCGGCTACGGTGGTGGTGTTATTCCCCGCTTCACCGAGCTGAAGGATGATGAGGGAAATGCTCTGTTCCCTGCAGCGGCTGAATTCCATACCATCCGCATCATGCCTCCTCCTGGTATGCACTACGATACCAAGACCCTTCGTGACTTCTGTGATGTTTGGGAGAAGTACGGTTCCGGTTTGATCGCTTTGCATGGACAGTCCGGTGACATCATGTTCCAGGGCTGCTCTACCGACAATGTACAGCCCGCCTTCGATGCCCTCAATGAGATGGGCTTCGATATGGGCGGTGCCGGTCCTGCGGTACGTACCGGTATGTCCTGTGTCGGTGCTGCCCGGTGTGAGCACTCCTGTGCTGATGAAGGCCGCACCATGCGTATGCTGGTCAACGCAACTCTCGATGACATGCATCGCCCGGCCCTGCCGTACAAAATGAAGTACAAGGTCTCCGGCTGCCCCAATGACTGCATGAATAGCATTCAGCGTGCTGATATCGCTATCATCGGCACATGGCGTGATGACATTAAGGTTGATCAGGCTGAGGTGAAGAGTTACGTCACCGAGAAGGGCCGCAAGAATATGATCGACAATGTGATCACCCGCTGCCCCACCCAGGCGCTGTCATTAAATGATGACGATACACTGGCGATTGAGAACAGTAACTGCGTACGCTGCATGCACTGCATCAATGTTATGACCAAGGCACTCTCTCCTGGTGACGACAAGGGGGTCACTATCCTGGTAGGTGGTAAGCGTACTCTGAAGATCGGCGATCTGGATGGGTACCGTGCTCATACCTTTCCACAAGCTGGAAACCGATGACGACTATGAGTGGCTGGAAGAGTTGGCAGTCGAAGTAATTGACTTCTTTGCAGAGAATGCCCTGGAGCACGAGCGCACCGGTGAGATGATCGAGCGTATCGGTCTGACCAACTTCATTGAAGGTATCGGTGTTGAAGTTGATCCCAACATGATCTCCCGTCCTCGTATGAACCCATATGTACGTATGGATGACTGGGAAGGTGAAGCTGCCAAGTGGGAAGAGCGCAAGGCTGCTCAATAAACTGATCTCGTTACAGACTGTCGATAGTGGCAGTTTGTAATCGACCGACTAAGTATGTTGGTCATGATCGTAAACAGATTCAAAGATTAAAAGAATTTGGAGGTTACAATGGCTGAAGCACCTCGCATGCCTGATGAGTGTGGCGTACCGGAGATGGATGCTACCTGCATCCTGTAATGAAAAAGAACTATGGCGCTTGGAGTTGGCATGACCGCCCGCGTCCGGGTGTTCTTCATCACGTTGCCAAGAGTGGCGATGAGATCTGGACGGTACGTGCCGGAACCCAGCGTCAGATGGACGTTTATACCATCCGTAAATTGATGGATATTGCTGACGAGTTCGCTGAAGGCTTCGTTCGCTTTACCATCCGTTCCAACATCGAGTTTATGGTCTCTACCTCGGCTCAGGTTAATCCCCTGATTGAAAAGCTCAATGCTGAGGGTTTCCCTGTCGGCGGCACCGGTAACTCCGTGTCCATGATTTCGCACACCCAGGCTGGTTGCACTGTGATATTCCTGCTACCGACGCCTCAGGTGCTGTTAAGGCCCTAATGGATGAGCTGCACGAAGAGTACATCAAGGAAGAGATGCCAAACCGTGTTCGTCTGACCACATCCTGCTGTCAGATCAACTGCGGTGGTCAGGGCGATATCGCTATCAACATTCAACATACCAAGCCACCGAAGATCGACCACAATCAGGTTGCCAATGTATGTGAGCGTCCTACGGTTGTTGCTCGCTGCCCGGTTGCTGCTATCCGCCCGGCAATGGTTAACGGTAAGGCTTCTCTCGAAGTCGATGAGAAGAAGTGCATCTGTTGTGGTGCCTGCTTCCCACCTTGTCCTCCGATGCAGATCAACGACTCTGAGCACTCCAACTTCGCGATCTGGTTGGTGGCAAGAACTCCAATGCCCGTTCAAAACCGACCTTCCATAAACTGGTTGCGGCCGGTATCCCCAATAATCCGCCTCGCTGGCCTGAGGTATCTGCTGTCGTCAAGAAGATTCTTGGTGCTTACAAAGAGGATGCGAAAGATTGGGAGCGTATTGGTGAGTGGGCTGAGCGTATTGGCTGGCCTCGTTTCTTCGAGAAAACCGGTCTGCCGTTCACCAAATATCATATTGATAATTGGCGCGGTGGTCGTGCGAACCTGAATGCTTCCACGCATATTCGCTTCTGATCCGGTTAACGAACTGACTTAAGGGATAGCAATGAAATTTGCCATTCAGATAAACGAAGGGCCGTATCAGCATCAGGCGTCTGATACCGCTTATATGTTTACCAAGGCCGCACTGGAGAAAGGACATGAGGTCTATCGTGTCTTCTTCTATCACGACGGTGTTGGTAACAGTACACGACTGACTACACCACCGCAGGATGACCGTAATATCGTCAACCGCTGGGCTGAGCTTGCTGAACAGCATGAGCTGGATATGGTGGTCTGCGTCGCCGCAGCACAGCGCCGTGGCGTTGTTGATGACGGTGAGGCTGGGCGTAATGGAAAAGACGCCACAAACATTCATCCCAAGTTCCGGATCTCTGGTCTGGGACAGCTGGTCGAAGCCGCAGTTCAGGCTGACCGGTTAATGGTCTTTGGCGATTGAGGAAGGAGGATAAATTATGCCTGAGATAAAGAAATTCCTGTACCTCAATCGTCGTGCACCCTATGGCACCATCTACGCATGGGAGGCACTGGAAGTGGTGCTGATCGGTGCGGCATTCGACCAGGATGTGACGGTGGCGTTTGTTGATGACGGTGTCTACCAGATCGTTAAGGGACAGGATACCGCAGAAACCGGTATGAAAAACTTTTCACCCACCTATTCCGCTCTCGGTGACTATGAGGTTACCAAGCTGTATGTGGAACAGGAGTCCCTGGAAGAGCGTGGTCTGACTATTGACGACCTGATGCCTCTGAAGTGGGAAGATGAGGATGAAGATTGGGCTGAGAAGGACTCTATCCATGTAGTTGGCCGCGAAGAGTTGGCTAAGATCATGGCAGGTCAAGATGTCGTCTTCAGTTTCTAACGAATAGGGTGCTGTTATGAGTGAATTGCATACCGTAAATAAATCACCTTTCGAGAAGAGCTCTTTTGACAGTTGTCTTGGGCATGTTCTTGAGGGCAGCGCAGTCCTGATGATTGAGGATGGCGTCTATGCCGCAATGAAAGGTACCTCCGCTGAGGCGAAGGTAAAAGCAGCTCAGGGCGTCAAGTTCTATGCACTGAGCGCAGATCTGAAAGCCCGTGGTATCACTGCGGAGCGTATGACCGATGGGATTGAGATTGTAGATTACACAGGATTCGTCGACCTCTCTGCTGAACACAGCAAAGTCGTTGCCTGGGTTTGATCCAAAACTGACTTAACACTACCTGATATTTTAGGAGATTTGAAAATGGCTATCGAAGCTGACGGCAAGACCTTTGAGACCGATGAAGAGGGTTACCTGGTAAACCTGAATGAGTGGGTTCCTGCAATTGCAACGGAAATGTCCAAGGAAGATGAACTGGAACTCACTGACGAGCATTGGGATATCATCACCTTCCTGCGTGAGTACTATGAAGAGTATCAGATTGCTCCAGCCGTACGTGTTCTGACAAAGGCTGTTGGTAAAAAGCTGGGTAAAGAGAAGGGTAACAGCAAGTACCTGTACTCCCTGTTCCCCTACGGTCCTGGTAAGCAGGCTTGCCGCTTCGCCGGTCTGCCCAAGCCTACCGGCTGTATCTAAAAGATCCGCGATGATCTTATCGTCCGGGAGAGGAAATTTCTCTCCCGGCTGTTTGAACACCGATTGAGGAAGACAGGAACATGTCGACTGTCTATGCGTTGCTTTTTATTGTGGCGACTCTTGTGCTGGTCATTGGCCTGGCAAGAAAGATTGCCCAGTATGCCAAAACGCCTGCTCCATTAAAGATTCCCACCACCCCGGCCCCTGTTACTCAAACCGGTGTGGTACTGCGCATGTTCCGTGAAGTGGTGTTTTTTGAAAGCCTTTTCAAGAGCACCAAATGGACCTGGATCTTCTCATGGATGTTCCATTTGGGACTGTTCCTGGTGTTGCTCCGCCACGTCCGCTACTTCATGGACACTGTCTGGCTCCCTATTGAACTGGTTCAGCCGTTCGGTATGTATGCTGGCTTTGCATGGTTGCTGGCTTGGGTGGTTTGTTTATCAGGCGTATCTTTGTTGACCGCGTTCGCTACATATCAGCTCCGTCTGATTACCTGTGGCTTATGCTGCTTGGCTTTATCGGCTTTAGCGGCCTGATGATGAGCTTTGTTGTACACACCGATATTGTCGCGGTTAAGCAATTCTTTACTGGCATCTGGACATTCAGCGGTGGTGCGCTACCGATGGATCTCCCACTGCTTGTTCATATAACATTGGTTGTTGTGCTGATGCTGCTGTTTCCTTTCAGCAAGTTGTTGCATGCACCGGGTATCTTCTTCAGCCCGTCGCGAAATCAGGTGGATAATTCACGTGAGAAGCGGCATATCGTCTCCTGGGCGAAGGCGCTGGAAGAGAACGAAAAGAACTAACCTGGTCGACGAGGGCTACAGATGGCTAAGGCAAAGGCAACTTTTGTTACACCGGAACTCCAGGAGTATGTGGATGTACCGGCGCTGGAAGAAGGCACGATGGCTCATGTCAAGTCATACGTTGTCAACAATCCAGATCATAATACCGACCTCGGTTTTCCCGGCGAGCTGGTCGATGACTGGCATGATAAAACCCTGGAGAAGATGGCGGATCTGTGTTCGCGCTATCGTTCATTCCAGGTTTACCTTGATGCCTGTGTAAAGTGTGGTTCGTGCACTGACAAGTGTCACTACTATCTGGGTACGAAAGATCCCAAGAATATGCCTGTAGGCAGACAAGATCTTCTGCGTAAAGTCTACCGCCGCTACTTCACCTTTGCGGGGAAATACTTTCCCAAGCTGGTGGGTGCCGAGGATCTGACGCGCGAGACTCTGGATGAGTGGTACAGCTACTTTCACCAATGTTCACAGTGCCGACGTTGCTCTGTTTTCTGTCCCTACGGTATTGATACGGCAGAGATCTCAATGGCGGCCCGCGAGATACTCGACAGTATCGGCTACGGCCAGAAGTACTGTAACGAGATCATCGCCAAGGTACATAAAATAGGTAACAACCTCGGCCTTCCCGGTCCTGCTATCGAGAATACTCTCGAAGGTCTGGAAGAGGATGTCGAAGAAGAGACCGGCGTAGTGGTGAAGTTTCCACTCGATGTTAAGGGTGCGGATATCCTGCTGGTGACTCCCTCTGCTGACTTTTTTGCAGAGCCTCACGTCGATGGACTGATCGGTTATGGCAAAGTGTTTCATGAGGCCGGCGTCAGCTGGACACTCAGCACCACCGCTTCTGAGGCGGGCAACTTCGGCATGTTCATCGGTAGTTACGAGAATATGCGCAGGGTGTCCATGCGTATCCGCGAGGCGGCGACCGAGCTGGGTGTTAAACGTATTGTCTTTGGTGAGTGCGGCCACGCTTGGCGCATCGCCTACGCTTTCCTCAATACACTGGCAGGTCCTTTTGATGACCTCGATCCCAACTATCCGGTACCGCAGCATATCTGTGAGTACACCAATGATTTGATCGAGCAGGGCAAACTTAATCTTGATAAGTCTGCTAATGATGAGATGACCATCACCTTCCACGACTCATGCAACGTGGCACGCGCCACCCGCATGGGTGATAAGCCGGGAGGTCAGTTCGAGATACCCCGCGCTGTGATCAAGGCGGTGTGCAACAACTATGTTGATATGGATCACAACACCATCGGTGAAAAGACCTACTGCTGCGGTGGTGGCGGTGGCTTGTTAACAGATGACCTGATGGAGATTCGGGTCAAGGGCGCACTGCCCCGTATGACTGCGCTGAATCATGCGATAGAAGACCACGGAGTGACCCATTTGGCGGCAATCTGCGCCATCTGCAAGAGCCAGTTTACCAAGGTAATGCCTTACTACGGCATGGACATGGATCAGATTGTCAGCGTCCACCAACTGGTAAGTAATGCCATCATCCTGACCGGACAGAACAGCGGTGAAGATGAAGACGATCAGGATGACTGAATAGTAGCTGATCGGTAACAGAAAACTCACGCCGGTGGTAACTGTAAGGTTAGTGCCGGAGCTTTAAGAATTATATTTAGGTTTAAGGAGACAAGAAAATGGCGACTCCTACTGAAGAGATGCAGGCCAGTTTGAATTTCCGTCGTTTTGAGGAAGGTGACAACGAGTGGAGTGATTGGGGCGGAATGATCTTCGTCGAAGACACTTCCCATAAGTGCCCCACCTATATCCACAAGACTCCACCCTGTCAGGGCGGCTGCCCTGCCGGTGAGGACATTCGTGGCTACCTTGCAATTGCCCGTGGTCAGGAAAAACCACCTGAGGGTGTAGAGTGGCAGGAGTACGCATTTCGTCGCTCCACTGATGCCAATCCCTTCCCCTCCATGATGGGGCGTGTCTGCCCCGCTCCTTGCCAGGAAGGCTGTAACCGTAACGATATCGAGGACTTCGTCGGTATCAATTCCGTCGAGCAGTTTATCGGCGATACCGCACTGACTAATGGCTACAAATTTGAAGCTGGCACAGATACCGGTAAGAAGGTTGCCATCATAGGCGGCGGTCCCGCTGGAATGGCGGCGGCTTATCAGCTGCGTCGTATGGGTCATGGCGCCACGGTCATAGAGAAAGATGCTGAGTTGGGTGGAATGATGCGCTACGGCATCCCCAACTATCGTATTCCCCGTGACAAGTTGGCAGGTGAGATTCAACGCATTGTCGATATGGGTGTAGAGGTTCGCACCGGCGTTCGTGTAGGTACCGACGTTGCTGTTGCCGACCTTGAAAAAGAGTACGACGCCGTTCTTTGGGCACTTGGATGCCAGAGTGGTCGTGGTCTGCCGATAGGCGGCTGGGAAGGCACTGCAAACTGTGTCTCCGGAGTTGCTTTCCTCAAAGCATTCAATGAAGGCCGCCTGAAGGTGACCGGAAAGAATGTGGTCTGTATCGGTGGTGGTGACACTTCCATTGACGTTATCTCGGTCACTCGCCGCGTCGGTTATAATGCCGCCGCAGGCAACCCTGAAGATGTGGTGCACGACACCAGTATGAATCAGGATCAGGCCCTGGCAGACGCTGCCGAAAATGCCAATGCCACGCTGACTTCTCTGTTCACCAAGGACAAGATGTTTGCTGCAGAGCACGAGATCCACGATGCCCTCCACGAAGGCTGTGCCATTCTGGATGGTGTGATGCCGCTGGAAGTGGTTGTCGGTGCTGATGGCCGTGCCACCGGACTTAAAGTGTGCGATTGCACCATGGACGGCATGACCCCGATTCCCACCGAGGGCACTGAGCGTGTTCTGGAAGCCGATCTGATCGTCTCCGCTATCGGGCAGGGCGGCGACATGGCTGGTGTCGAAGAGATGGCAAATGATCGCAATATGATTGATGCCGACAAGTTCTACCAGGTACCGGGCAAGCCGGGTCACTTCGTGGCCGGTGATATCGTACGTCCACACCTGCTGACCACTGCTATTGGTCAGGCCTCTGTAGCGGTTGAGAGCATCGACAGCTACATGAAGCAGAAAGAGCAGGCCAAGCGTCCAAAGGTTGACGTTCACCATTTCGACCTGTTTGCCAAGCTGCATGAAGCTGGCCTCGATCCGGAGACCTTTGACTCCTCCACAGGTGACATGCGCGGTACGGCTACCGCCAAGTACGCAGTACACAACTTTGAAGATCGTTCCGAACAGGAAGTGATTGGATCCAGTGCCTTGTTCCTTGGACACTTTAGCTATACACCGCGGGTTGTTCGTAGTGAAGAGGTACCGAGCGCTGAAGATGTGCTGGGTCACTTCAAAGATCGCCTGGTTGTGCTTAACGAGGAGCAGGTGGCTGCAGAGGCCAACCGCTGCATGAGTTGTGGTATGTGCTTCGAGTGTGACAACTGCGTTATCTTCTGCCCTCAGGATGCGGTCTTCCGTGTAAAGAAGGGTGATGCAACCACCGGTCGCTACGTTGATACCGACTATATGAAGTGCATCGGCTGTCACGTCTGTACCGATGTTTGCCCCACCGGCTATATCCAGATGGGTCTTGGTGAATAGGAGCTGTCATGCTTAGTTCTACCGGCATCAAACGATCCACAATGATCTTCATGGGAGCACTGTTTGCAGTGCTCTCCATGGGGGCCATGGGTGAATCCTTTGTCACAAAGGGATCCAAGGCGGCTGGTCTCGGAGCGGACGGCTGTGTGGCGCCAAAGGCGGAGATGCGCCGTAACCACATGGACTACCTGAAGCACGATCGGGTCGCTACCGTCCGTCAGGGCATCAGGGAGACCAAGGCCAGCCTTGCCGCCTGTGTCGATTGCCATGCCGGTAAAGACGACAAGGGTGGTTATACACCGGTCAGTGACGAAGGGCAGTTTTGTGAGTCATGCCACAGCTATGTGGGAGTCAATCTCTACTTTGCCTGTTTCCAGTGTCACCGGAAAACACCGCAGGAGAAGAGTGTCTCACTAGGTGGTTCGGCGATAAAGGCGAGTGCTTTTACCCTGCAGCTTGATGTTGATAAACAACATGCGGTGACAGCGCAGCACTTTTCCAGATGGCATACCCAGGTATTAGAGGACTGATCATGATGAAAGAGAATGACCAGCCTGATATGAAGCGCCGGGAATTTTTCGGCAAGACGGTTCTGGCAGTAGGTGCTGTTACTGTGGCCCCCGGTATTCTGCTTGCTGTTACCGGCAGTGGAAAGGAGCAGGGTGCGAGTAGCGATACCCGCTGGGGTATGCTGATCGATACCAATAAATGCGTAGATGGATGCAGTGTTTGTGTCGACGCCTGTAACAGTGAAAACGGTATCGATCTTCAGGTACGACCTGAAGGACAGTCCGATGAAAAGTGGGATGCACAACGTCCACAGTGGATCCGTAAGGTGAAGTTGAAAGACAAGCAGAGTGGTGAGATCACCAATCTGCCGATGATGTGTCAGCACTGCGAGCATCCGCCCTGTGTTGATGTCTGCCCGACCAACGCCTCTTTTAAACGTGCCGACGGTATCGTTATGGTGGATCGGCACAAGTGTATTGGTTGTCGCTACTGCATGATGGCCTGCCCCTACAAGGCGCGCTCCTTCATTCATCAGGATGTAACGGAACAGCTGGTCTCCGCTCCGCGGGGCAAAGGGTGCGTTGAGTCGTGCAACTTCTGTGCAACCCGTCTTGATGGTGGAGCAACTACCACCGCCTGTCAGGATGCGTGCCAGAAAGATGGTCATCAGGCGATTATCTTTGGTGATTTGAAAGATCCCCAGAGTGCCGTCGCAATGGCCCTGAAAGAGAAGAGCAGCCGGCAGATTCGAGCTGACCTTGAACTCAATACCGGTGTTCGCTACACCAACGTATAAGCGGGAAGGAGTAGAGTTAGATGAAAGATATGTCCTACCGTGAGCTCTGGTGCAGCTCTCCCAGATTCTGGGGTGGCCTCGCGTTTCTCGGTTTTATTATTGCCGTCGCCTTGGGCTCTGCATTCTTTATGGAGCATAGCGGCCATCATGTTACCGGCATGACCAACCAGATCGTCTGGGGTCTGCCGCATGTATTTGCTCTCTTTCTGATCGTGGCCGCCTCGGGGGCACTTAATGTTGCTTCTATCGGCTCGGTCTTTGGCGGTCCGATGTACAAGCCGCTGGGGCGTTTCTCAGCCTTGTTGGCGCTTGGTCTGCTCACCGGGGGGCTGATTGTACTGCTGCTTGATCTGGGTCGCCCGGATCGTATTATCGTTGCCATTACCAGCTATAATTTCAAGTCGATCTTTGCCTGGAACATCATCCTCTATAGTGGGTTTTTCGCTATCGTTGGTGTCTATATCTGGACCATGATCGACCGCAACGTCAGGCAGTATAAAACCACAGTCGGATATGCCGCCTTCCTATGGCGCCTGATATTGACCACTGGTACCGGTTCCATTTTCGGCTTTCTGGTGGCTCGCGAGGCTTATGATGCTGCGATTATGGCACCGATGTTTATCATCATGTCGTTCAGTTTCGGTCTGGCGTTCTTTATCGTTACACTGATGTCCGCCTACTGGTGGTCAGGACGTGAGCTGGGTGAGCTTCGCTTGGCAAAATTGAAGAACCTTCTGGGTGTGTTTGTTGGTGCCGTACTCTATTTTGCTCTGGTCTACCACCTGACCAACCTCTATGCGACACAGCACCACGGAGTAGAGCAGTTTATCCTGCTGGATGGCGGCATCTATACCAACATGTTCTGGATCGGTCAGGTTTTGATCGGTGGCGTCATTCCACTGTTCCTTATCTACTCGCCGGCATTTGCCTCATCGCGCTTTGCTATTGCATCGGCCTCACTGCTTGTGCTGGTTGGTGGTTTCTTTCAGGTCTACGTGATTGTCATTGGCGGTCAGGCGTTTCCGATGAACATCTTCCCGGGTAAGGAGGTTGTTTCGAGCAGCTTCTTTGACGGCGTGGTAAACAGCTACGTACCCACGGTACCCGAGGCGCTACTTGGTTTTGGCGGAATCGCTGTAGCTATGCTGCTGGTGGCCGTTGCCTCACGCATGCTGCAGGTACTGCCGGAAAGCCTGGAAGATCCCGAAGACGAGTGTGCATAAGCACACTAACGGGTAAGTCAATAAACCACCGCCGGGTAACCGGCGGTGGTTTTTTTCGCTCTAAAGCTCTTTCAGCGCAAACAATGGTATAAGTAACTATATCAGTACCGCAAAGAAATCGCTGGTAACTGTTCAGATTGCCCCTGAAATTCGTCAGTTCAAGGCGAAAAATGTGAGTTTACATGGCTAAATGATCATTTTTTAACGCAGAAATGACGGATTTCAGGGGTGAGCTGAATAGTTACACCCGGAACTGGATAAAATAATAGCATCCGGCCCCGTTACCCGAGTAGTCATTGAGCACAGTTTGAGACATGCGCATCGGCTCCTATCAACTTGATAACAATCTGATTGCCGCCCCTATGGCGGGTGTCACTGATCGCCCGTTCCGTATGCTCTGCCGCAGGTGGGAGCGGGAATGGCAGTATCGGAAATGGTCGCCTCGAACTCCGCCCTGCGATCCACCCCCAAGACCTTGCGGCGTCTCGATTTCACCGGTGAATCCGGCCCGGTATCGGTACAGATAGTCGGCGCAGACCCCGAGACGATGGCACAGGCTGCCCGGTTCAATGTTGAGCGTGGCGCCCAAATCATCGACATCAATATGGGCTGCCCGGCAAAAAAAGTGTGCAAAGTGGCAGCAGGCTCAGCGCTGATGAAGGCACCGCAGCAGGTAGAGAAAATTCTTCATGCGGTAGTGCAGGCGGTCGATGTTCCGGTGACACTGAAGATCCGCACCGGCTGGAGCCCCCAGGAGCGAAATGCCCTGAGCATCGCCCATATCGCCGAGGCAGCAGGCATTCAGGCGCTGGCGGTCCACGGCCGCACCCGTAGCTGTGGCTTCTCGGGAGATGCGGAGTACGACACCATTCGTGAGATCAAAGAGAACATCTCCATCCCGGTGATTGCCAACGGCGACATCACCAGCCCGGAGAAGGCAAAACAGGTGTTGCAACTGACCGGCGCCGACGGACTGATGATCGGCCGTGCAGCGCAAGGAAGGCCGTGGATTTTCCGTGAGATTTCCCACTACCTGGAGAGCGGCGAACTGCTTGCCGCCCCCTCCCCGGCGTGGATAAGCGGGATACTTGCCGAGCATCTGGAAAACCTCTACAGCTTTTATGGTGAGACCCAGGGCATCAAGGTGGCGCGTAAACATATTGCCTGGTACAGCAAACGCCTCCCCGGTGGCCCCGCCTTCAGGAAAGCGGTCAACCAAAGCGTCAGCGCAGCTCACCAGCTCTCTCTGATCCAGGATTTTTTTGAGCGCCCCACCGCCGGTGAAGTACAGTCGGCATGAGACACAGGGAATCAACAGTGGAAATATCCATTTCATGACATTGACGAGTCGAAAGAAACAGGAGCACGAGCCACTGAGTGAGTGCGTTCGCCAGGCGCTGGCCAGCTATTTTGAGCAGCTCAACGGCCATAAGGCAGCTAACGTCTACCACATGGTGCTTGCTGAGATGGAGAAGCCGATGCTGGAGACGGTAATGCATCAGGCCGAGGGCAATCAGACACGGGCAGCGGAGATTCTCGGTATCAGCCGCAGCACCCTGCGTAAAAAACTGGCCCACTACAAGCTCGACTGACACACAACAGCGTCCACCTGATTCATTATCATTAATCAGGACAACCCTCTATCCAAAACATCACCGAAAAGGCAGAAACATGGCAGCCATAACCCGAGCCTTATCAGCGTATCCGACAAAACGGGAATCGTTGATTTTGCCCGCGAACTGCAACAGCGCGGCGTAGAGATCCTATCCACCGGCGGCACCGCCCGCCTGCTCTCTGAAAGTCAGGTGCCGGTCACCGAAGTATCGGAGCATACCGGCTTTCCGGAGATGATGGACGGGGCGCGTCAAAACCCTTCACCCGAAGATCCACGGCGGTATTCTCGGCCGTCGCGGCACCGATGATCAGGTGATGGCGGACAACGGCATCACTCCCATCGATATCATTGTGGTCAACCTCTACCCCTTCGAACAGACCGTGGCCAATCCCGATTGTGACCTGCCCACAGCTATTGAGAATATCGATATCGGCGGCCCAACCATGCTGCGGGCGGCGGCAAAAAACCACGCTGATGTCACCGTGGTGGTGGATGCAGCGGACTACTCCCGGGTGCTGCAGGAGATGGATGCGAACGCAGGCGCCGTCACCGACGCCACTCGCTTTGATCTGGCGGTAAAGACCTTCGAGCACACCGCCAGCTATGACGGTGCCATCGCCAACTATCTTGGAGCGAGACTCGGCGAAGGGGTCGATGACTTCCCGCGCACTATCAACCTGCAGTATCGACAGGTACAAACCATGCGCTACGGTGAGAATCCCCACCAGAAAGCGGCCTTCTTTGTCGAGCGCGATCAACCGGAGGTGTGTATCTCCACCGCTAAGCAGTTGCAGGGCAAGGAGCTCTCCTACAACAATATCGGCGATACCGACGCCGCCCTGGAGTGTGTCAAACAGTTCAGCGAAGGATCGGCCTGCGTCATCGTCAAACACGCCAACCCCTGCGGCGTGGCCATCGGCTCGTCACTGCTGGACGCCTATGACCGCGCCTTCAGCACCGATCCCGAATCTGCATTCGGCGGTATCATCGCCTTCAATCAGGAGCTTGACGCAGCAACCGCCCAAGCCATTATCGACCGCCAGTTTGTCGAGGTGATCATCGCTCCCTATGTATCTGCAGAGGCCGGTGAAGTGCTTGCCGCGAAAAAGAATGTGCGCCTGCTCACCTGCGGTGAGTGGAGCAGTGAATCGATACACCGTCTCGACTTCAAGCGTGTCAACGGCGGCCTACTGGTACAGGGCGCCGACCTGCAGCTGGCCAACGACATCAGTGTAGTGACCAAACGCACCCCCACCGATCAGGAGATGGCGGATCTGCTCTTCACATGGCGGGTGGCCAAGTTTGTTAAATCCAACGCCATTGTCTACGGCAAGAACAACATGACCATCGGTGTCGGCGCCGGTCAGATGAGCCGAATCAACTCCGCCCGTATCGCTGGCATCAAGGCGGAACATGCCGGACTGGAAGTACCTGGATCGGTGATGGCATCCGACGCCTTCTTCCCCTTTCGTGACGGCCTCGACAGTGCTGCCAAAGCAGGTATCCGCGCCGTGATTCAGCCAGGGGGCTCAATGCGTGACGAAGAGGTTATCAGCGCCGCCGATGAACACGATATCGCCATGGTGTTCACCGGTATGCGCCACTTCCGCCACTGAGTTCGGGTGGGAAAAGCAGGACGCAGAGTACGCGGAGGAGCACAGAGAGCGCGGAGAAAAGCTTTGTGCATTTCCAAAAACTGTAGGAGCGGCTTCAGCCGCTCCTAACATCACATGAGTGACAATCGAGCCGATGAATATCGACTTCATCATCAAGCATCTGCATGAATAAAATCCATCCGACAGCCATTATTGAGAGCGGGGCCGAGATCCATGATTCGGTGGAGGTTGGTCCCTACTCCATCATCGAGAGTGACGTCATCCTCGGTGAGGGGTGTCGTATTGAGAGCGGCGTGCGCATTTTCAGCGGCACCCGCATGGGCAGGCGCAACCGTGTCTGCCACGGCGCAACCCTCGGCTGCGAACCCCACGATCTCGATTTCACACCGGAGAGAAGCAGACCCCTGATGATCGGTGACGACAACCTATTCAAGGAGGGTGTCAACATCAGCCGCGGGGTAAAGACGGCAGAGGGCACCGTCGTTGGCAACGGCAACTACTTCATGAGCGGCTTTCACGCAGGGCATGACTGCCGCCTGGGAAACCATAACGTCTACGGTTCCAACAGCGTCCTCGCCGGCCATGTGGAGATGGGAGACCATATCTTCCTCTCCGGCGTGGCGGCGGTTCACCAGTTCTGCTTTGTCGGAGATTATGCAATGATCGCCGGCTGCGCCAAGGTGGTGAAGGATATCCCCCCCTACACCACCGGCGACGGCAACCCGGCCAGAATCATTGGCCTCAACAGCATCGGGCTACGCCGCGCAGGTATGACCGCAGGCGTACGCTCCGCCATCAAGCAGGCCTATCGGGTAATCTATCAGTCTGAACTCAACACCAGCCAGGCGCTGGAGCAGCTGAAGGGGGAGCAACAGATAGAAGAGGTGGAGAGGATCATCCGCTTCTTTGAACAGAGCAGCCGGGGTGTCACAGACCATCGCTGATGGCTAGGTGGTAATTGGGCCGGAAATGAACGCGAATGCAATAATGTCAAATAACTGTTCAAGTGATTGATGTGGTGAGCTTGCGAACCGCATCACTCGAATAGCAATGAACCCCCCTGTGTACCGGTGGGGAACAGATACCTGAATGGTTACAATATCGGTATCTATTCAGCACATCCGTTCCATCTGGCACTGACATAACGTTGTAACCATTTCCGTTTATTCGCGGCTAATAGTGTTTCAAGTTTAAAGGCATAACCAAAATGAATATCCTGATCATTGGCAGCGGCGGGCGTGAGCACGCCCTCGGCTGGAAAGCGGCCCAATCCCCCCTCGCAGAGAGCGTTTTTATTGCGCCCGGCAATGCCGGTACGGCAAGAGAGACGGGACTGGAGAATATTGATATCGCAGTAGATGATATCGAAGCCCTGGTCGCTTTTGCCCGGGAGAAGAGCATAGGATTGACCATCGTCGGGCCGGAGGTTCCCCTGGTGATCGGTGTAGTCGACGCTTTCACGGCAGCAGAACTCAAGTGCTTTGGCCCCACCAGGGGAGCGGCACAGCTGGAAGGCTCAAAGGCATTTACCAAAGATTTTCTCGCCCATCACAACATTCCCACCGCCGACTACGGCAACTTCACCGACCAAGACGAGGCGCTAACCTATCTACATCAAGTGGGTGTCCCTATTGTTATCAAAGCCGACGGACTGGCTGCCGGTAAGGGCGTCATCCTCACCGAGGATATGACCACCGCTGAAGAGACGGTCAAGGATATGCTTGCCGGCAACAGTTTTGGGGAAGCCGGTCACCGGGTGGTAATCGAAGAGCTTCTTCGTGGTGAAGAGGCGAGTTTTATTGTTATGGCTGATGGAAAAAATATCCTGCCGATGGCCAGCTCACAGGATCACAAAGCGCGGGACAATGACGATCAGGGCCCCAACACCGGTGGCATGGGCGCCTACTCTCCAGCACCGGTGGTAACCCCTGAGATGCACCAGCGCATTATGGATGAAGTGATCCGTCCCACGGTTGCTGGCATGGCGGCAGAGGGCCTCCCCTACACCGGCTTCCTCTATGCCGGAGTCATGATCAATGCCGAAGGCGTTCCCAAGGTGCTGGAGTACAACTGCCGCTTCGGCGATCCCGAAACCCAGCCGATTATGTTGCGCATGCGCTCCGACCTGGTTGCCCACTGTCTGGCAGCGATCGAGGGTCGCCTGGATGAGGAGCAGACCGAGTGGGATCCTCGCGCCTCACTCGGCGTGGTGCTGGCCGCCGGCGGTTACCCCGCCGACTACGCCAAGGGTGATGTCATCAGTGGACTGCCGGAGAACGGCAACAGCGAAGCCAAGGTGTTTCACGCCGGCACCGCCGAGAAGAACGGTGAGGTGGTCACCGCCGGCGGCCGCGTGCTCTGCGCCACCGCCCTGGGAGAGAGTGTCGCCGAAGCCCAGGCCAACGCCTATGCTCTGACCCGACAGGTCAGCTGGGACGGCGTCTACTTCCGTACCGACATCGGCTACCGTGCCGTTGCCCGGGAGCAGGGGAAGTAGCATCTCTTCGTGGTCAGTGGATGTGGGCCGGAAATAAACGCAAATGCACGCATATATTTACGAAAACAGGTAACTATTCACACAGTAATCCAGAACTCAGGCGTAGGAGCGAACTTGTTCGCGAAGAGCACGTTTCGTAGTCCATCGCGAACAAGTTCGCTCCCACAATACCTCTGTTCCACCATAACTAGGGTCAAGTGATGGGTGTCCTGGTGCAATCCTTATGCCGCCAGAGGTTTGCCAGGCTTGATGCTCAATTCCATTCCGACCGCATGCAGGATAGAAATAAAACTGGAAAGCTTTGGGTTACCGGCGTCTGATAGTGACCGGTAGAGGCTTTCCCTGGACAGCCCGGTTTGACGCGACAATTGTGTCATGCCTTCCATTGAGTTGACCACATTACGTAACGCCATAAGAAGCACGCGCTCGTCGCCATCTTCAATAGCCGCGTTTAGGTATGCAATTCTCTCTTTCGGTGTTTTTAAATAATCACCAGGATTATACGGCGCAGTTTTTGCGTTATTCACCATTCCTCACTCTCTCCTAATCCCCTTCTGGTTTAACTACCAGTGTTTCTCCAATACTCCTTTGCCTTTTTAACATCTCTCTTCTGGCTCGACTTATCACCACCACACAGAAGAATTACTACTGTGTTCCCATCCCAGGCGTAGTACACGCGGTATCCTTTCCCTTCTTTGATACGCAGCTCCCTAATTCCATTGCCGTCTGATATAGGCTTCCAATCGCCCTCAAGGCGGAGTGTCAGGCGGTCTACTCTGACCTGAATCTTGGCCTTTGCTCTATCGTCAGCAAGAGAACTCATCCAATCATCGAATGGGATACGCCCTCTGTCATCCATGTATTTGCGTATCTCGATCATGGTTTGACTGTAGCCCGCATGCCACACTTCTGTCAAGTTTAAGCTACAATATTATGTTGGCCAATGCCTCTTTTGTTATAAAAAAACAAAAGGACACCCATCATCTTTTCAAAAAAAACAAAAGGACACCCATCATCTTTTCAGGGTCAAGTGATGGGTGTCCTGATGTTTTCCATTGATTGAAAACGTATACTTGATTGCATATTATTCGTTTACGAACTATGCTGACTACAGGTATAAGCGAGGTGCCGCAATGTCCACTCAGAGAAAGCCCACACAGAAAGCTGCCCCCAGTGAATTGGCTCAACTAAAAGCCGGGCTAAAGGCTTTCTTTCGAATCACGGAAAGCTGGAAGCTAAACCGAGACCAACGCCGCAAACTACTCGGCAGCCCTGGCACGACCCTATATACCGAGTGGAAAGCGGGGGACGTGAAGGCACGTGCGGTCTCTACCGATCTGCTGGATCGTTTGAGCTACATTCTTGGGGTCTACAAGGCTCTCAAGACCATGCACTCAGATGAGAACCAGCGGCTGTTTCTCACCAATGCGGCCCATGTAGCGCCATTCAATGACAAATCGCCACTTCAATATATGCTGAGCGGACACCTGGTGGCGCTTGCCGATGTACGCCGTTATCTCGACTATCACAGAGGCGTGTAGATGCAGCCGCCCATTGTGGAGGTCCGGTGGCCAAAATCCACCCGGCTGATAGACACCGCATATCCACCAGTCGACCTGTTTGGAGAACTGACCGACGACCCTGATGAGAACGAAGCCATGTGGGCTTTGGAGTGCCGCACCAATATTCGGCTTCAATACGATACCTGGGACTTTGGGCTGGTTCGCCCAGAAGATGTTGTTACCGGTTCCGATGGAGCGGCAGTCTTAATGGCCTCAGTGATGTATGTTGGTGTGGGCCACCTCAGCCGCTTCTCCGATGGTAGTTTTGGTGCCTACTACGCAGGAAAGGAGACCGAGACAGCCTTACGCGAGTATGCGTATCAAGCAGAGCGCTACCGCCTCGACCACTCCCTGAAGGCCGAAGTCGTAACGGCACGCGCATGGATCGCCAAGACAATCAAACCCCTGCATGATGTCCGTGATCCGAAATTCAAGCATCTCCAAGACCCGAATCCCGCCTCCTACCCCACCAGCGCCGCCTTGGCAAGAGAACTACGTGATGCCGGGTCATGGGGGATGGCCTATAAAAGCACACGACATAAGGGTGGCGAGTGCATAGCCATCTTCCGGCCCCCTGCAATCACCGCACCCAAACAGGGCGGGCTCTACGATTTCAATTTTGATGGGTCGCGCATTACTGAGGTCAGTGAGCGGCGCGGGCCGATCATCCAGTTTTAAAGCATACTTGTTGATACGGATGCTGTGTTGACCTGACCGGTCACCAGCCAATAACTCCAGCTGGCAGATAGATAATTTCCAGGTGGATGCAGTGACACCTTTTTAGGACGTACAGCAGCGGGGATGCTGCTGTGAGCGTACAGGGAGGTATTCACCGCGTCTCCTGAAAAAAACACCAGGACACCCATAAACACCAGAAAAACACCAGGACACCCATCATCTTTTATGAGCTAACTATTGGATATCCTGATCATTTTAGAAATGTCAGTATTATATTGGGTGTAGCCAATTGATGGTGTCCTGATCTTTCTCTAATTTCATTACTATCTTTTTGATTTAACATTCCTTCTTCCTCTTTTAGTCTGTACAATTTTCAAATTACTAAGTGGATATGTTTTGCATGACAATAGTTCTGATTTGTCATGATTGGTGTTATTTACAAGCCCCTCTTCCAAATGAAAAGCACATTGTTTACAAACTCCAGCACCACAGCTGTATGATATATCAACTTCATTATTTATTGCTGACTCGAGAATAGTTCTATTTTCTGGCGCTATAAATTTCACCCCGTTCAATTCCAATTCAAATTCTCTAGTCCGAGTTGGGCGTCTTTTTTGAATACGTCCTAGTCCTATCATTTCTATATATCTCCTAAATCATATAATTGATTACTAAAAAAACTCCCATTCCAGAAACAACAATGATCAAAGTGTTCCTCAGTATTAAGCTTAAAAAAAGTGTCGCAATTCCTCCTAATATATATGGGCTCGTATAAACAGGATCGTCCACTGGTGTGAAAACTATTGGTGCTACCATTGCTGACAAAACACAAATTCCGGCAAATGAGAGAACACCTTTTAATCCCTCACCTAACTCAAAGGTAATCACACTAGAAAAAAAAAGGTACCTAACTCCAAATGTAATAACTGCCATCAGTAAAATTATCGTCAGATTGCTCATTTTTTTGTCTCTATAGTGCTAAATAAATAACCTAGAAACATACCTGTTATTGCTGCCATTAATAGGCTCTGTGAAAACCCGATATTTTCAAAAACAATAGATAATGTGAAGCTAGACAAAGCCGCCAAAATTGTAGATATATTGTTTAGATTCGGAACTACTATTGCAATGAAAGTGGCAGCAATTGCGAAATTTAAGCCCACATCTGTTAGAGACGGAAACTGTTGATCTAAAGAAATACCCATGATCGTAGATATGTTCCACAACAACCAAAATGTTACTCCTGATGAAATCGCATATTCTGCTGAAAAATGGCCAGTTTTGCGCTTGTAGTTCTCGGTTACCGCAAACATTTCATCTGTTAGAAGAAAAGCTATGACAGCTTTTTTTGGAAAGCTGAAATATCGAACATCTTCTCTAAATGTTGCTGAATAGAGAAGATGCCTTGCGCTGATAACAAATGTTGCACCAGTAATTGATGACAAAGCGCCTCCTTGAGCTATAACAGTCAGACCGCCTAATTGTGCTGCACCCGCAAACACTAAAGCAGACATCAAAGCAGCTTCAAAACTTGTAAATCCAGACTGAATAGCCAAAGAGCCGCATAAAATCCCCCACGGAATAACAGCGATTGCCAAAGGCAAAACATCAATAAAACCTGCAAGACAGACTTCCTGCAAGGGCCTTTTGTGAATTGATACATTTTCCATATGAAGCTACAAGCTCATGACAATGCTACTACAAATATCTTATTGTCTTATTACAATAAGTAACGATCTGCATAGTAAAGCAATCAAATGTTATTACAATAAAAACTTTGTCACTATGACAATATTCATGATATTATCTTTTTCAATTAATGATTTTGATTGAATATAACCCATGCCGCTTAAGCCACTTCGCTGGATTCCTGATATCCAAGACTCCGATTTACCGACTTATAAAGCGATTGCAGAGTCAGTAAAAGCAGCTATAGATTCAGGTTTGTTGAAACCAGGGGATAAGCTTCCAACTCATCGTGCTTTAGCTGATACACTTAATTTGGCTATTGGTACAATCACACGTGGGTATGCCGAAGCTGAACGCCTAAAAATAATAGAGGCTCAAGTAGGAAGCGGAACTTTTGTCTCAAGCCCCAAACACAAAGATACTGAATTTAAAATAAATGAAGAGAAACCTGGAATCATTGATCTAAGTGTTAGCGTTGCCATACCAGTTCATACTCATTACATTAGTGACTCTTTTAACCAAATTGTTAGCCAGCCAAAGTTGTTTGAACAACTATCCAAGTATCATCCTGACACTGGTACACAGAAATACTTGGAGCTCATAGTACTTGGTTATCAACTACTGGTTGCCAAAATATTGATGCCGAAAGAATATTTACAACGATGGGAGGGCAACATGGGCTTTTTGTGGCTTTATCTTCAATTTGTAAAGATGGAGATACAATAATATGTGATCAATTAACTTATCCAGACTAATTGCAATTGCCCTTAAGCTAAATATAAAGATTATTGGAATAGAGTCAGATTCAGAAGGCCTCAATATAGATCATCTTGAATTGGCATGTCAAAGACATAGGCCACGGGCCCTTTATCTTATGACAAGGATTTCAACTCCATTAGGCACTACAACTTCTATGGAGCGAATTAAATCGATATCTAAAATTGCACTCGAAAACAATATTTTGATTGTTGAGGATGATGTTCAAGGGTGTCTTATGCCAGAATCAACACCATTATTTGTTAATTATATTCCAGATAACACTATTTTTATAAGTAGCGTATCTAAATCAATGGCAGGGGGACTGAGAATTGGAACACTTTACATTCCTGGAAAATTAATTCGAACGGTGAGAAATACAATTCGGATTCAGCTACTAATGCCCCCACCACTTATTTCCGAATTATTTTCAAATATCGCCATGAACTTCAGCTTAGCAAAAATACTTGAGGAACAAAGAGCAAAGCTTTCCTCAAGAAACGAACTTGCAAGTAAAATTTTAACTGATTTCAAATTAAATCATTCTAACTATTCACTCAACTTGTGGCTCACTTTACCCTCACACTGGCAATCAACAAGTTTTACAAAAGCCGCAAAAGAAGAGGGTATTTTGCTAAAGCCAGCTGAAGCCTTTGCTACATCTAATCAGCTCACAGCAAACGCAGTCAGAATATCAATAGGAGGATCGATTTCAGAAGGACAATTAAATTATAGTTTATCTAAAATTAGAGAACTACTGTATTGCGAAGATGTATTTAACTTTTCCTAAGTTACTATTGCGCCTGGCAAAACACAAGGACACCCATCAATTGGCAGTTTAAAATGATGGGCCGTTAAAGTGGGTGTCCCGTAAAAAACCTTCCGTACCGACATCAGCTACCGTGCTGTTACCCGGGAGCAGGGGAAGTAGCATCTCTTCGTGGTCAGTGGATGTGGGCCGGAAATAAACGCAAATGCACGCAAATATTTAAGAAAATAGGTAACTATTCAGCACGGTAATCCAGAACTCTGGCGTAGGAGCGAACTTGTTCGCGAAGAGCACGTTTCGTAGTCCATCGCGGACAAGTTCGCTCCTACAATACCTCTGTTTCACCATAACTATGGTTTTCAGGATTTTGGTACAGGGCTGGTTTAAACAACTGAAAAACGGTGGATTTCAGGGGTGTGCTGAATAGTTACAAAAATATTCGCGTTTATCTGCGTTCATTCGCGGCCAATATACACCCCAACTCCGGCAATACCCGCTCTGCTATCAGGCTGCCAAGAAAGGATAGCTCCGGATAGTCCGCCGCCACCTCGACTATGTAACCGAGGGTGCGGGGAATATCGGCAAGGTATCCGGGTTTGCCGTCACGGATATTGAGGCGGGCAAAGATACCTGCAGCCTTAAGGTGGCGCTGCACCCCCATCAGGTCAAACCAGCCCAGGAACTCGGCCTCATGCTCACTACGGAGAATCCCCGACTGCAGCGCCAGCTCAAAGTAACCCATGGCCCACTCCCTGACCCTTGCCGCCGGCCAGCGTATATAACAGTCACGCAACAGCGATACCAGATCATAGGTAACAGGCCCCGCCACCGCATCCTGAAAATCGATAATGCCGGGGTTGGGAGAGGAGGTGAGCAGCAGATTGCGGGAGTGGTAGTCGCGGTGAACAAAGACACGGGGTTGGGCCAGGGCACTGCCAGCCAGCAGGTGAAAAATCTGCTGCAACTGCTCCTGCTCCCCTCATCCAGATCAATGCCCAGCTGACGCTGAAGCAGCCACTCAGGGAACAGCGCCATTTCCTGTTGCAGCAGCGCCTCATCATAAGGGGGCAATCCCTGCTGTGGAGCACACGCCTGGATCACCGCCAGAGCGCCCAGCGCATCAGCATAGAGCCGGTTGGCATTGTCGCTGTCGAGAGCATCCAGGTAGTGGGTGGAGCCCAGATCCTCCAGTAACAGAAAACCCTGTTGAAGATCGGCAGCGGCAATTTCTGGCACATGCAGCCCCAACCCAGAGAGGGTATCGGCAACGGCGACAAACGGCTGGCAATCCTCTCTTCCGGGCGGTGCATCCATGGCGATCAGGGTAGACCCGTCACCTCGGGTCAGACGAAAGTAGCGCCGAAAGCTGGCATCACCGGATGCCGCTTTGATGGTAAAATCGTCTGAACCGGTGGAGTCGCCGATCCAGCTCTTGAGTTCCGCCAGACGTTTAGGCATTGGGTCGTTCCGGTTTGGGCCTGTTCAGAGGAGCCGAAAGACACCCCTGTATAGTTCACAGCCATTGAAGAAAAAGCGATTCTATGCGATTTTATGCCGCGCTTACCATAAAAAATCGGTGGCGCTGACCAGAGGCTGAATTAATCCCTCTCAAAGCAACAACAGCGGGCGGCCCCAAGCCGCTTTCACAGAACAACAACCGGGATCAGCCCCACGGGGCGAATCTCCTATAGAGCGCCAGAGAGACCAAGTGCCAGGAAAACAGCGGATACTACCTCTTGTCATCAGCACACTGCTGATGGCCCCTGTCGTCGAAACAGAGGCTGCCTGGAACTGCCGGGCGGCAGGTGATGACTGGAGCTGTTCACAGGAAGGGGCAGCGGCACAGATCCAGATCACCGCCCCTGCCAAAGCAACGACAACCCAGGTTAAGAAGGCCGAACCGGAAGGAGAAGCCAAATCTGAACCACAGCCTGTACCTGAACCGCAGCCTGAACCGGAACCACAGCCTGAACCGGAACCACAGCCTGAGCCACAGCCTGAGCCTGAACCACAACCTGAGCCTGAACCGCAGCCTGAGCCTGAACCACAACCTGAGCCTGAACCACAGCCTGAACCGCGACCTGTGCCTGAACCGCAGCCACAACCTGAATCCGAGCCGGAACAGAAGAAGGTACTGAAAACCGAACCGCTTGTTGAAACGAGCAGCTCTCTTGCCAGAATCACACCCCGTATCGACCGGGGGATTGACTGGACGCAGTGCCAACAACCCCAATCCCCGCTCTCGCGCACGCTAGCCGAGCTACCGGCTGGGGTGACCCATATCGAGGCGGATGACGCCGAACTGTTGCTCAGAGAGAATCTCGCCACCTTCAACGGTGATGTCCAGGTGACACAGGGGAGTGACCTGCTGGAGGCGCAGAGTGTTCGCCACGACAAGGAGAGTGGTGATCTCGACGCCAGTGGGGAAGGCTACCTTGAGCAGGAGGGAATGCGCATCGCCGGACCGGTGATCCACTATAATATCGACTCCCGCACCGGCCATGTAGAACAGGCGGAGTTCCGACTCCTCGAACGCACCGCCAGGGGTACCGCTGATGAGGCGGTGATCGACGGCCCCGGCCTCTCCCACTACAAAAATGTGAGCTACAGCACCTGCCGCCCGGGCGAGGATGACTGGATCATCAAAGCGGATGAGCTGGAGATCAACCAGACAACCGGGGTGGGCGTTGCCCGCGACGCCACCGTCGCCTTCATGGGGGTGCCGTTTCTCTACACCCCCTACTTCACATTTCCCATAGACGACCGTCGCATGTCGGGATTTCTGGTGCCCACCGTCGGCTCCAGCGAGTCCAACGGCTTTGACCTGACGGTGCCCTACTATTTCAATATCGCGCCCAATATGGATGCCACCTTTGCTCCCAGGCTTATGAGCGAACGCGGACTGCTGCTGGGTGGTGAGGTACGTTATCTGGCGCCAAGTTACTATGGAGAACTCAGAGCCGAACTGCTCCCCAGCGATAGTGCGAGGGCGGCAGGTGAGGAGAGCACCCGTGGCGCCTACCAGTTCAGACTGAAGGGCGTTCCGGCACCGCGCTGGAACTACGATATCAGTGCCGACTACGTCTCCGACGAGGATTATCTGGATGATCTGGGAAGTAGCCAGGCGGCCACCAATGCCACACACCAGGAACGGCACGGCGACATCAATTATCAGGCGACGGCTGGAACGCCTTTGGGCGTGTCCAGAGCTACCAGACCATTGACGACAACATCGCCCTCAGCAGCCGGCCCTACAGCAGATTGCCGCAGCTGAAGCTGAACATTAGCAGGCCCGACCAGCACTTTGGTCTCGACTACCACCTCTCCTCGGAGTATGTCCATTTCGACCACGTATCATCCAGCAAGGTGAAAGCCCAGCGGGTTGATCTGCGACCGGTGGTGAGTCTACCGATGGAGCGTAGCTGGGGTTACCTGACCCCCAAGCTCAGCCTGCGTCACACCCACTACAGCCTGACCGATCAGAGTGCCGGGGTCGCCGCCAACCAGAGCCGGACACTGCCCACCGTCAGTGTCGACAGTGGACTCTTTTTCGACCGCGAAACTAAGTGGTTCGACACACCGATAGTGCAGACCCTTGAGCCCCGCCTCTTCTATCTCTACACCCCCCATGAGGATCAGAGCAGCCTGCCGGTGTTCGATACCGGCAACCTTGGCCTGAGCTTTGGCAACCTGTTTGCCGAAAACCGCTTCTCCGGCCCCGACCGGGTGGGCGATGCCAATCAGCTGGCCGCCGCCCTCACCAGCAGAATTATCGATGATGAGCGGGGAAGGGAGACCTTCCGGGTCAGCGTCGGCCAGCTACTCTACTTCCGTGACCGCGAGGTGCAGATGCCGGGAGGGAGCGTTGCCAATGATGAAAGCTCCGCCACCTTTGCCGAGATGGCGGCGCAACTTGGGGATTACTGGCGGATCACCGGCGATCTGCAGTGGAACCCGCACAATGATGCCGGCATAGAGAAGACTGCGCTCACCCTCACCTACAAGGATGAGGAGCAGCGTATTCTCAACCTCTCACACCGCTTCACTGACAACAGTATCGAGCAACTGGAACTCTCCGGACGCTGGCCGGTCAACCCACGGCTGAGTCTGGTGGGGCGCTGGCACCACTCGATCGAGCATGATCAACTCCTGGATGCCTTCGCTGGCCTGGAGTATGAGAGCTGCTGCTGGATCACCCGCCTGGTGGTTCACGAGCAGCGCACAAGCATCAACACCGAGACATCAAAATCGATCTTCCTGCAGCTTGAGCTAAAGGGGTTGACCAGCCTCGGTGAGAGCCTTGATGAATTTTTAGCGACCGGTATTCCCGGTTATTATCCGGAAAAGCGGTGAACCACCCTACAACTAACTGGTAACAATGGATTCAATGACAACCAAGACGATATTCAAACCACTTTTCAGGGGTGCCCTCCTTAGCGTCCTCTCCCTCTGTGCCACGTTTTCAAGCACAGTCGCCGCCAACGACGGAATCGATCGCATTGTTGCCATTGTTAATGACGATGTGGTGGTACGCAGCGAACTGGAGAATGACATTCGCACCATTGTCGCCCAGCTGCGGCAGAGCGGAAAACAGCTCCCCTCTCTCCCGGTTCTCGAGAAACAAGTGCTCGACCGGCTGATTATGAAAAAGCTGCAGATCAGCGCCGCCGAGCGGGCGGGTATCAGTGTCGGCCCCGAGATCGTGGCCCAGGCGCTGAGCAACATCGCCCGTAAAAACAACCTGTCGTTGTCACAGTTCAGAGAGGCGCTAGAGGGTGAAGGAATCAGCTACACCGCCTTCCGCAACAGTATCCGCGATCAGATTCTCCTGCAGCGTCTGCGCGAACAGAAGATACGCCGCAATGTCCGGGTGAGCGATCAGGAAGTTGCCGCCCTTGTCTCCCGTCAGGCAGAGCGCTCCAGTGGGCGTTCCGCCTATCACCTGCGGCATATTCTCATCAGCACACCGGATGCGGCATCCCCAGAACAATTGAGTGTCGCCAGACAAAAAGCAGGGGAGACCGTTGATGCTCTACGTAAGGGTGCCGATTTTCACACCACGGCCCTGACTCAATCCGATGGCGGCAAAGCCCTGGAGGGCGGTGACCTTGCTGGCGCCCCACCGAACAGCTGCCGACACTTTTTGTCGACCAGGTGGAAAAGATGGAGCGCGGGGAGGTCAGTGACCCGATACACTCTCCCAGCGGCTACCACATCGTCAAAGTTGCCGACTACAAAGGTGGCGAGCGTCACATCATCACCCAGACCCACACCCGCCATATCCTGGTTCACACCAATGAAGTGACCTCGGATGAGGATGCAAAAATCCGCCTGGGGCGGCTGAAACAGCGCATTGAGGGGGGGATGACTTCTCTCTCCTGGCCCGCTCCCACTCCGATGACAAGGGCTCAGCGATCAAGGGCGGCGACCTCGGCTGGGTCAATCAAGGCGACCTGCTGCCCCGTTATGAAGAGGAGATGGCGAAACTTGCGACCGGTGAATTGAGTGAACCTTTTCGTACCGAGTTTGGCTGGCATCTGATTCAAGTACTGGGACAGCGTCAGCACGATGGCACAGAGGAGGTGCTCAAAACCAAGGCACGTGAAGCGGTACGCAAGAGAAAGACCACCGAGGAGACCGAACTCTTTCTGCGGCGCTTGCGGGATGAGGCCTATATCGATATTCACCTCGACCCATCCTGAATATGGGAAACTGAATAGATGCTCGACGCCCCACTCGCCCTGACGCCCGGCGAGCCCGCCGGTATCGGCCCCGACCTCTGCATTGCCCTGGCCCAGCAGCCGAGGGACTACCCGCTGGTCGCCGTCTGCGACCCCAACCTGCTCTACACCAGGGCCACTGAGCTGCGACTGCCGCTGCAGATCGAACTCTACTCTGAAGACCGCACCCCGCCCCTGGAAGCGGGGCGGATCGGAGTTCAGCCACTGACCATGCTGGAACCCTCCATGGCTGGCGTGCTGAGCAGTTCCAACGCCCCCTACGTTCTGGCGACACTGCAGCAGGCGGCAAGCGGCTGTCTGTCGGGAAAGTTCAGCGCCTGGTGACCGGTCCGGTTCACAAGGGAATCATCAATGAGGCCGGCATCCCCTTTACCGGGCACACTGAATTCCTCGCTGATATCACCGGCGGGACACCGGTGATGATGCTCGCCTGCCCCGGTCTGCGGGTCGCCCTCGCCACCACCCACCTACCGCTGAAGGATATCAGCGCCGCCATCACCCATGACTCTCTGGAGCAGGTGATACACATCCTCCACCAGGATCTGGTCAACCGCTTCGGCATCGACCATCCACGCATACTGGTTTGCGGACTCAACCCCCACGCCGGTGAAGGGGGCCACCTGGGAAGGGAGGAGATCGAAACCATCACCCCGGTACTGAGGAAGCTACGGCGGGAAGGAGTGGCGCTGGAAGGGCCACTCCCCGCCGACACCCTCTTTACTCCACGTTTCCTGGAGCGCGCAGACGCCGTACTGGCGATGTATCACGACCAGGGGCTGCCGGTGCTCAAACACCTGGGATTTGGGCGCGCCGTCAATATCACCCTCGGCCTCCCCATCATCCGCACATCAGTGGATCACGGTACCGCCTTGGAGCTTGCAGGCAGCGGCAAAGCAGAGTTGGGTAGCCTCAAAGCGGCACTTGCCTGCGCCTGTGAAATGGTTAAGTGAGCGCTGACCCCGCCGGAGGAGGCGGGGCTTTGTTGAATATCGTGCTTGGTATAGTAATACTTTCCACAAGTACAAGTTCCAAATTAGAGAATGGACAATGAAAATTCTTTTTTCTGCACCGGAGCGCGCATGGGGTGGTCTGCTCGCCGGTCTGCGTGAAGACAATCCACACTATGATTTTATCGCCTCCGGCGATTTCAAAATCAATTCCCTGGAAGGAGTCGATGTACTGATTCCAACCATGACGCAGGTCACAGCGGCCGATCTGAAAGACTCACCGCAACTGAAGCTCATACAACAGGTGGGAGTTGGGCTCGAAGGGGTTGATCTGGCGACGGCTGCAGAACTCGGCATCCAGGTAGCCAACGTACCCAGCGAGGTATCGGGCAATGCGGACTCGGTGGCTGAAATGGGAATCTACCTGATGATTGGGCTCGGTCGGAATGTGCGTGGTATGGCGGAAAGTTTTAGCCAACGGCGTATCGGCAACCCAATGGGACAGGCACTAAAGGGCAAGACTGTAGGACTGGTCGGGCTGGGTGGGATAGGCAAGGCGCTTGCGGCCCGCCTGCAGCCATTCGGTGTTCGCCTGATCGGTATCAAGCAGCATAACCCGCAGTCGATTTGTGATGAATTCGGTCTCGACTGGGCCGGGACACTCGTTGATCTGCCACGCCTGCTCGGTGAGTCCGACTATGTCGTGCTCGCTATCCCCGACACACATGAGACCCACTGCCTCATGGGTGAGATAGCCTTCACGCAGATGAAGCCGGGCGCCTGTTTGATTAATCTCGGTCGCGGCGGACTTATCGAGCGCGACGCACTTGAAAAAGCACTTGTGGAAGAGCGTATTGCCGGTGCTGGTCTTGATGTATTCTGGGAGGAGCCGGTGAATCCTGAAGATCCCATTTTCCGGCAAAACATCCTTCCGACGCCACATATTGCCGGGGCGACGGATATCGCCAAAGAGGGCATTCAGGCAGCGGTTTCAGAGAACCTGCGCCGACTGGAGCGTGGTGAAGAATTGCTCTATTGCCGCTAATCACAAGTCTGTTTTTTCTGCCATAGAGATATAGGAACACAGAGGTTAACTGATTACCCTCGAAGCTCAGCCACTGGTAGAAGAAAATGAGTCAATGGTGGCCGCAAATAAACGCGTATGAACGCAAATAGTTGAAGCTGGCTCTTATAGAATAATTCTGAAGTCGGAGTAGGGGCGAGCTCAATGTCATTAACTTAAGCTTAATACCATGGTCATCCCTGCATAGGTTGGAACCCAATGGTCGAACTTCCCTCTCTCCCGTCATACCCGCGCAGGCGGGTATCCAGTGATACGGAGTGCCAGCCTCTGGATTCCACCCATTGGCCCGTAAACGGTGCACCTCTGTGGTACGGGTTTATTGAGAAGTTACGAATTTTCCACCTAAAGTTAATGGCATTGGGAGGGAACTTGTTCGCGAAGAGCACATTTCATAGTCCATCGCGAACAAGCTCCCTCCTACAAATGCAACTTTATCTCCATCGTGGTGGTTTTCAGAATTATTGTTTAAATTGACCCTATCGACCATTTAGAACTCTCCAACTACACTTAAAAATCATGCCCAAGCCGTCTCTTTATGTCTCACGTCCATTGCCGGTGGCAGTGTGCAACCGCATCAATGAACTGTTTCACGCCCAATTCGGCAGCGATGAGGATATCTTTGATATCGAATCCTGGCTCCATGCAGTGGCATCGGTAGATGCCGTCCTGGTAACAGTGACCGAAAAACTCAGCGCCGATGTGATTGCACGCTTGCCCGACTCGGTACGCATGATTACCACCTTTTCTGTAGGCTATGAGCATATCGATCTGGAGGCGGCCCGCGCCAGGGGGATCACGGTAACCAATACGCCGGGGGCAGTGGTGGAGGCCACTGCAGATATTGCACTGCTGCTAATGATCGGTGCGGCACGCCGTGCCGCCGAGGGCGGGCGAATGATCAGGATGGCAAATGGATCGGCTTGGCGTCCGACTCAGCTTTTGGGACGGGATGTCCATGGTGCCCGCCTCGGCATCCTTGGTTTCGGCGGCATCGGCCAGGCGGTGGCGCGCCGCGCCGGGGGGTTTGACATGGAGATCCATTACCACGGGCCTCGGCGAAAGACGGGAGAGCACCTTCCCCAGGCAGTTTATCATGACTCCCTTGAATCTCTTTTCGAGGTGAGTGATTTTCTCTCCCTGCACTGCCCGTCGGATTCGCAGACCCGACAAATTCTTAATGCGCGGACAATTGAACTTTTACCCCAAGGGGCAATAGTGGTGAATTCGGCGCGAGGTGATCTGGTTGATGATGAGGCCCTGATTGCGGCGTTAAAAACCGGCCGGATTGCAGCAGCCGGGCTTGATGTCTATGCCGGAGAACCGGCTATTCATCCCGGTTACCGTGAGTTGGAGAATGTATTCTTGCTGCCCCACCTCGGTACCTCGACCAAGGCAACCCGAACCCGGATGGGAATGCTGGCTCTCGATAGCCTGGAAGCATTTTTCACTGGAGTGACCGTACCCCACCGGCTGGTATAGATAGAGGACAGTGCTTTGTAACTATTCAGTAGGGTAAAAAGACCCCTTAGCCGGGGATACTGAATAGTTACAGTGCTTTATTCTCAATTTATCGCTTCGCAGAATCCCGGCTGCTGTGCTTTCTAAAAAACGTCACTACGCCCCACCTGGAAGCTATCTCTCTGCACTGAATGCCATTAACTTAGGTGGAAAATTCCCCGTACACTTCAGGCCCGTCATTCCCGCGTAGGCGGGAGTAGTGGTGCAGGGATGCACCGTTTACGGACCTAAGGATGGAATCCAGGGGACAGCGCTCCGTAGCGCTGGATACCCGCCTGCGCGGGTATGACGGGAAAGAGGGAAGTTCGACCACCGGGTTCCAACCTATGCAGGGATGACCATGGTATTAAGCTTAAGTTAATGACATTG
>MOXF01000002.1_pt1 | contig 32761 bp, 53 predicted proteins | sample 1471201 | NCBI WGS metagenome assembly MOXF01 (sample SAMN05358035, study PRJNA327811) | mollusc metagenome | isolation source: Phylotype B (NB1) bacterial symbionts from gill | host: Thyasira cf. gouldii | place: Canada: Bonne Bay, Newfoundland | collected 2010-08
CCTCCATCAACGATATGAACGACCCATGGCTCATTAGTAAGCGATTAGAAAAGAGAAGCTGGAAGAGAGATCCGCCGAATCGACCTAGTAAATACACTTCCACCTGTCCTATCTGCGGAGGCCGGGTAGTCGTCAGCAGTGGCAGGATTCGATTCTGGGGCCGCCTTGTAGGTCGCTGCAACAACAGCCCACGGGAACACATCTACAGCTTCGACCACATCACCCGGATCGGTATGCCCCTGAGTCTGGTTTTGCCAACTGAAAACTAACAACGGATACAAATACACCCAATGAGATACACACTCACCATCCTGCTCATCATCCTAACCCAATCCGCCTACACCTTGGCCGCCCCACCCCAATCCTTCTCCGCCGCCAAAAAAGCCGCCTCCCGCATCTACGCCGACCACCAAACCACCTTCTACTGCAGCTGCGACTACCGCAAGGTCAACGGCAAGCTCCGCACCGACCTGGACAGCTGCGGCTACACACCCCGAAAGAACGCCAACAGGGCAGGGCGGGTAGAGTGGGAGCATGTAGTCCCCGCCTGGTGGCTTGGTCACCAGCGCCAATGCTGGCAGAACGGTGGCCGCAAGAACTGCCGCAAGGCCGATCCTGTGTTCCGCCAAGCCGAGGCCGACCTGCACAACCTGGTGCCAGCCATAGGGGAGGTCAACGGTGACCGGTCAAACTACCGCTTCGGGATGATCGAAGGCGAACGGCGCCGGTATGGGCAGTGTGACTTCGAGGTGGACTTCAAGGGGAGGGTGGCAGAGCCCAGGCCGGAGATCCGGGGGGATATCGCCCGGACCTACTTCTATATGAGCGACACCTACAGCATTCGACTCAGTAAGCAGCAGAGGCGGCTGTTTGGGGCTTGGGATCGGCAGGATCCGGTGGACGGCTGGGAGCAGGAGCGGACTCGGCGGATCGCCAAGGTCACCGGCGAGGAGGTAAAGATGGCCAAGCCCAGTGTGCTTAGTCCAGCACCTGCAGCTGCGCCAGCGGAATCGACACCCTATGAATGTGGCGCCAAGCGATACTGCAAGGAGATGGCCTCATGCTCGGAGGCACGGTACTACCTGGAGAACTGTGGCCGCACCCAGCTGGATAGGGATAAGGATGGGGTGCCGTGTGAGACGTTGTGTCGCTGATGAACGAAGTCGTTAAGAGCACCGATCCCTGCCGCTGCTGCTGGCACTGTCTGTACTACATCCGGCCAGCAACAACACTCTCTCTCGATGGGCCGGTGAGCCGAATCTGTACCATCGACCGTGAACTCGGGCAGTATCTCAGTATTGACCAGGAGAGCCAAGGTGATAAGCGTGTGTCTCCAGATGATTACTGCGAACGGTTCGAGATTGATCCACCGCCAAGGGCCTCGACATGGGGATCGAGCCCATACTGATCCGATCGCTTTGCTGCCACCGCCTGGAGCTACTTCTACATGCCGGATGCCTACGGAAACAGGCTCAGTAAGCAGAAGAGGCGCTGTTTGAGACTTGTGATCGGTTTGAGAGGGACGATTGGGAGAGAGAGAGACAGCAGCAAATTTCGAAGATTACTAAGAGTGGGTTGTCTTGCTCAATAACTTCACTAGAGTTTCTAGCAGGGCTTTCGTCACCTGCTTGGTTCGCGGTCGATCTTGAATCCAAGCCGCTATTCTTGGGCCGTTTCTGTAGTACCATGAAATAAAGCGTTGGCCAGCACCATATCGTACCAGCACAGTATCTCGAAAGTGGCGTAAGCAAATTACTTCGGTGGCGTTCGGGTCGTTAAAAACTGCTGTAGCAACGAAACAGCTGGGGCCTTTTCGACTATCGATAGTCATTTTCCCAGAACCGGTCTCTATTTCGCTCTTCACCCGATGATGGGATAGGCTTCGGTGCGAATCTAGTTGGTTCACAGTATCCACATGCTCGTTAACATCACGAAATGCAGCGTTACTTTTCACCTCTCGTTGCGCAGCATCTTTATGAACACCCAGTGCTTCCTCCGCTGCTTTGAGCATCAATTCACTGTGTTGCTCTTCAGACAGCCCGTGCAGGGCCTGCGAGAGCAGATTTCCCTGCTCTTCCCTAATAGAAAGGCCCCGGCCATCTCGTGCCTCTCCTTTCTCTTTATGCTCGTTGTCTGTCATTGCTACTGCAGTCATCCAGATTTATGGGTGGCGCATCACCCGAAAAGACGATCCCACAGAGAAGGTTTTTTGAACGATACGCTAATTGTCCCAGTCGGGAATTCAATCACTTGGCTAATAGACGAAACATCTTGTCTGGCTACTATAGCTCGTATTCTACCGAATTCCTTTCTTGCAACCTGGTGAACAGCCTCAGAATTTTCCTTGTCGATCTGTGACAGCAACGCCCTGGTAGCAACAATATCACTGTCATGTAGCCACGTGGCCGTATCCATTACATGCCCAGGAAGGTGTTTTAGAGTATCAATATTGCAAAAATCCTCCATGTGATTTTTCAGTGCAGATAGGCCATCCGCTGGATGCTTTGTGTTTATAGTAACATGCACCCGCCGTTTAGTTACGTGGTGGTCACAGAGCCTATTCAGCATCCTATACCGCTGTTGGAAATCCAGGTATTTAGGTACTAGATTCAGTAATCGTTCGGCAGTTTGCCCAGACATTTTTCTCTGACCAGCCTTCCATATGCCGAATGTTTTTCTGGCGTAATTGGCGGCTTTGGCCCCATTTTGTTTCTCATAAATATTTAAAAGACGAGCCAAATCTGCACCTGAGAGACCAAAAAAAGCTTTTTTGATATCGTCTACTATTGGCCCAAGTCGCGAAGCCAAGGCATTGTATTCACCGATATGCTGTAGTGCCCGCTCCATCCCTGCCGTTCGCTGACGTGCATGCTTGCTGCGATATCCGCGTCTGTAATAGGCCATAGCTATCTCAATGCCTCCTTTCAACCATTATGCATAGTAAAAACTATGGTACATACCTATAAACGAGTACAGCAACTGAGCTTCTAACACCACCACCAACAACAGGTGAAGCCTTCTTGAGCAATTTTTTAATTTCCATGCAATTCACCTTATTTTACTCTGGAATAATATCATTCTCCTCATTGCCAGGCAGAATCCATCCGACACTAGGCATCAGAAACATACTTTCCCTAATATGACCATTTTCGGGAAAGTTGCTACACTAGGCCCCAGGAGGAACGCGGCCTATGAGCAAGGTAGTCGAACTACACCAACCATCATTTTCGGGAAAGTTACAAAAACCGACCCCACCGAGGAAGCCTAAGAACGCCGATGTCCGGAGCCGGGAGCACCTGACGCCTGGTGAAGTGGATAAGATGATCGCTGCTGCTGGCAAGGTGGGACGACACGGCCACCGAGACAAAACCCTGGTGCTGGTCATGTACCGCCACGGCCTGCGGGTCTCGGAGCTTGTCGCCCTGCGCTGGGACCAGGTGGATCTCGATGCGGGACTCATCCATGTAAAGAGAAGGAAGAACGGCACACCCAGCACCCACCCCCTGGGCGGTAGCGAGATCCGGGCACTGCGCCGGCTGAAACGGGATTACCCGGAGACCCAGTATGTGTTCGTTACGGAGCGAAAGGGGCCGATGACGGACGCAACTGTGCGGAAGCTGATCGCCAGGGCAGGGCAGGGGGCAGGCTTTGATTTCCCAGCCCATCCCCACATGCTGCGCCATGCCTGCGGGTTCAAGCTGGCGAATGATGGGCAGGATACCCGGGCGATCCAGCACTACCTGGGGCACAAGAATATCCAGCATACGGTGAGGTATACCGAGTTGGCACCGGGGCGGTTTAAGGATTTTTGGGGAGATTAGTGGATGAACCCTAAACAAAGCCGGTGAAGTGTTTACCTCAAAAATAACCGCGACCATTCATCATTGATTTTTGAAGTATTTATCGTATAAACGAGTACCGATACCGGAGCCAGTGCTTGCAGTAGGAGAATAGGCGCTTGAGCTGCGCTTAGGTGGCTTAGGCGCAGGCCGATGTGATATTTTCCGATCACTACCAAATAGCTTGTTCACAAGATTTGTCCAGTAATTGCTACCTTTGGGCTGATATTTCGAGGTCGATCCTATAGCGCGTGAAGGGGAGACTCTTTTCTTGAAACCAGCTGTACCGGCTGATGGCTATAGCCAGTTTCTTGCCGGTTATTATGATAATAGTGTTTTACCCTCTTTACATAATTAACCGTCTCTGGAAAGTCGGGAATCCCATTGGCTTTATGAACATTTCCCTCACCGGCATTATAGCCAGCCAGGATCTTATCCATATCACCGTTAAACTCCTTGGTAAGCCATGCCAGATACTCCGTGCCACCATATATGTTTTGCCTTGGATCGAATGGATCAGTTACACCAAAACGTTCAGCGGTTGCGGGAATCAACTGCATCAAACCTTGGGCATTGGCCGTCGAAACCGCATTGGGATCATAGTTTGACTCCTGCCTGATAACGGCATGAACTAGGTTTTGGTCGACATTATAGGTCTTAGCGGCCTGCTGCACGATGTTGTCATAGGGCCGTACAGCAAGCACATCCGTAACCAAAAATAATAACAGCCAGATTGCCCATATACCTATTCTCATAGCAGCAGCTCCACTATTGGTAGTTACTTAATTTCCTGGACTTCGTTAGCACCTTCCAACATACGAATAATCGTATTTAAATACTCTACTCTCGGGTCATTGGTGCTTCCGTTTAGTTTCAGTTGACGCAGTTTAGCACTGGCTACATCAATTGCCTTATCACCAAATACATCTGCATGTTGAGTATCTGCATTGTATTCCAGAAGAAGGCGCACCACCCCTACAAGCCCTTCATGACTCGCCAGTATCAAAGGGGTCGATTTGGTTTTTTGTTGGTATTCGATAATCGCACTGCCGTGTTTATGAATCAGACCAATGGCCCTCTTGGAGCGTGTTTGCCAATATAGTAGTTCAGGCGGGATCCAGGATCCTGTGGCAATATCTCATCGGATATCACATCCTCCTCGGGAGGCGGTGAAGATGCCACAACCTTCGTGGGAGGCGATGAGAGAGGATCGTTAGATTCTGCAACGGGCGAGGGGGGCGTTGAGTTCAGCTCATTAGGCTCTATAACCTTATCTATTGGACCTACATATGGAATATTTGAACTGGGATAATTCCCACTTGGCGGCTGTGAATATGACGGTTTATCCGGTGTGCTTGCACAGCCGTAGGAGATGAGAATAACGGTGGATAGCAGGGTAGTGACGATTCTATTCATGCGCGTTGTTTTAACCTCAAATCATTAACGATTTAGATACTGATCAAACAGTGCCGACCCAGCACCTTTCGCTGTGGATGGTTTGCTCGGGTCTTTTCTGGAACTGCGTGGTAGCGACTGAGTTGTATTGAGAGGCTCTCCCATAATCGTTTCGTATATTTCTTTAACTCCAGGCTTAGTAGACGGTTTCTGTGGATCTGGAGCAGGACTAGCTCCTCGCGGATACCGAGGCCTCTGTGGCGACAATGGCGGTGGTGAGTATGACGGAGGCGGTAACCGCGTCGGATCAATATCATTCGATTGCACAAAAACTTTCCAGAGGAGAAGGGCGCCACCTATCAGGCTGATAAACACGAACAGCAATAACAACCTTTTAAAGTATAAATTCCCGTACCATAAGGGCACTTTCACGGGATTCGTTCCAGGGGAAACACTGCCTTGCGGGAAGGAAGAGGCTGCTGTGACGGTTGTGATACCTTTTCTTTTGGTTGCTTTCCACCCCCGCACCAGACACAGTCTCGATTATGGCGGAAGTAGTAGTGCTCTTGATCTGTCGTACACCGGGTTAGACGATCTTCCGCCTCCAGCAGGGTCTTGTGCCACTGCCTCGCCGTTGGGCGATTCGTACCTGCAGAGGCAGTATCCTTAAAGGCAGCGGTAAATAGATTGACGATCTCATCGTCAATCACCCCGATAGGGTGGCAAACGTCGATGGACGCCCATGTTGTGGGTGATTCGCATATAGATTATTTTTTATTCGCCGCCCTAAATCAGAGGGTTCTCCCATGCCCGCATATGGATGCCCACCCCTCATTAGCAGCAGGTAGACCATTACCGCCAAACCAAAGTTATCCTGGTCGACCGTTCGAGAAAGGCCTCGCCAGCCAAGGCCTTGTAAATCGGGCGGTAAATATTCATCCCGCCCCACATCAACGGTATATGACCCAACCTGGTAGGAGTCACAGTCGATAAAGGCAATCAAGGTGTTGTCATGAATAAGAACATTGCCGCCGTTAAGATCACCGACAACAATGCCTCTATCGTGAATAGCGGCTAACGCGGTACTGATGTTGACGCAGACTCTAAGCAGATAAAGAAAATTAAATCCTGGGTAGTGACGTTTTTTAGAGGTGGGGTGGTATACCCGATTAAACGATTTGGCATTGGAAATCTTGTCCATATAGAAGCCAACGGGTGAGCCCGTATTGTCCAGTAATATACCCCTGGGCCATGCTATCGCGACGTGTCCCTTCGCCTTTCCCGGGTCTTCCGGTGGAATCTTGAGCATTGCTTCAAGTTTTCTGAATCGCTCTCGAGCCACCTCTTTTTTTTTGTAAATCTTTGCGGCCAGTGAAGCATCTTCTGCCAGTTCATAGACCGTACCTTCACCACCATCATCGATTTCACCGACCGGAGTCAATCGGCGATTGGTAGAGGCACAGCGAAGAGTGGTATGGGACACCTAATGCCTCCTTATGGCAAATAACCAGACATCTCAGCCGATAGCTCGTGACGCTATCAGCAGTGACTTATCATCATCTGATACCCGTGAGGCCCGCTGACTATCCAACAGCCTGAGGATGGCTTGATCTCTAACGGCTTTGGCATTCGTATCCACCATAAACTTGTGCAGGCCGGTAAAAAAACCACTCACCGGAGCATTGCTCTTCAGTCTACCGCCAGTGGGACAACACCATCACTCATCAAGAAGAGCGCATCATAGCCAACATCAGAATCGAACTCATTCATACATTCTAAATAATTGTCCTGAGTAACAAAATCGGTCTCGTTCACATATTCATGCTCTACGATAGAGACCAATAAGCGAGGGTCCCCCTCTACAATGCCTACGATGCGCCATCGCCCACTTGCAGACCTATAATCCAGTGATCAGTACAGACCACAAACAGAAGCGTCGCCGCCAAGTCTCTTGGTGATATTTGGTGTTGTGCAGCCGTCACTAAGAGCTGCTCCCTTGCTTCCTTGAGGGCTTGCCTGGCGAGGCTTTTTGCCATTACCTTATCCATTTTCCAATTTGGGGCCGAGCAACCACTCAATACACCGAACCGGTAGATGATGCCATCCGTTATCAGACGGCTGCCAAACTCAGAGTCACCGCCCGATCCGGCACCATCCGACAAGGATAGGCAGAGGCAGTGGTCATGCTCTATCACCGCAACAGCATCTTGGCATGGCAAGGAGCGCATCTTGTGGGCGCTACCGACTACCCTCGCTTGCGCCAGTCGCCAATCAGACATCCACTGTTGCCCAGCCGGTAGGTGAAGGAAGGGCCAGTTGCTGACCTGAAGAAGATTGCGAAACCTGACTCAGGCTGACTGACAGCCATTCAAATAGTTCACTGAACTTCAGGCCCTGCAGTGCCACAGGAGGGCGTTCTGATGGTGCTATCTCAGCCAGGGTCACCATATCGGCTCCCTGTACACCAACACCAAAAAAGGTAACCTTTTTAGCTCGGCTGGCCGCATGAAGAGCAGCAGCCGCTTTTTTCCAGCTGTCTGTTGGTGCGCCATCGGTGATAAGTAATATCCATGGCCTGGTATAGGGAACCCCATGCTCTTTATAGGTGTCCTTTCTCTTCTCAACCAGATCCAAAGCGCTCATGATCGCCTCACCCAGGGGAGTCTGCCCGGTAGCTTGCAGTGGCTTTGGATCGAACTGATCAGCAGAGACAAAATCCTGTGCAACCTCAACCTTCCCACCAAAGGTAACCACCGCCACCTCAACACGACGTAGCGCCATCTCATCATTTTCTACCGCCTCCTTGAACTTGAGTACCCCTTTATTCAGCGCATCGATAGGGATTGCACCTGTCTGCAAAAAATCCTGGCCCATAGACCCAGAGGTATCCAGAACCAGGCAACAGGCCGTGCGCTGATCTGGGTTATCGGCAAACGGCAGAGCGTCTTCAAGGTTTGGTATCCGATCTTCAGTCATAATTATTCAACCTCTTAAAAAGTAGAAAACAATAGTCCCTCAAGCTCTTTTCCCTGGAACGGTTATTTGGCTTTGCACTCAGAGTTCTGGTCCTCTGTTGGTTCACCTTTGACAGAACCTGTCCACCAGTGACCATTGGCCCCACACATTCTGACTATCCCCTTTGGATTAATCTGAATCTCATTGCCACATTGGCCACGACCTTTGGTACAGGCATGATAGTAGATACGTTCAATGATGAGTCCCATGCTTGGTGGGAAATAAATAGTAATGTTTTGCCTCGTCTGTATTCCACCGGGGAGGTTCGAGCGAGTAAATTTTGCTATATCATCTCCTAATGTGAAGTTCGGAAGCCCTGGCGGAACTGCCCAACTCTCTGAAGGTTGCGGCGAGGCGGAACCTTTGCTGTAGACCCAGACGGCTTCTGGGGCAGCACGATCATTTGCGGATGTGATAATGGTGCCATCAACGAAGCCACTGAAACTCTCATTCATCCCCATAAGCACATAGTCAAGATCCGGCTCCGCCACCGGCTGTGCAAGGAGCGCGAATACCCAGAGCATCAGGATATCAAGCAGAATAAGCATCTGCGGCGCCCGGCGCGAAAGCTTTAATCCTCCTCTGAGCATAACCCTTCTTCCATTTTCTGCAGCTCCTTTGGTATGGATTTCTCAGCCATATAGTGGTCCAGGCTGCTGAGCAGGAAGCAGTAGGCGTGAACAATACCGCCCGCTATAGTCGTTGTGATAGCAGTGCCAAAACTGCCACTCAGTGCATTCCCGAAATCCTGGCCCGTCATGGTCCCCTGGGCCATGGCCATTTGGTCTGCTATTGCGAAGGTCACTCCGATCAACGTTCCCATTACACCGAAGATAACCGGCAGGTTCACCGTCAACTCCGAGAAGGTGTGATACCTCTCATAGTAGGATATCCTGAGGTCTTTTTGAGATATCACGGTTCTCATGGTGATCCATGTGCGTGCTGCGGCAAAAAACGCCATGGAGATATAAATCATGGCCACTGGGTCTTCACCCGCCTCTATCGAGGCTGCCACACTCGTAATAAAATTCGAGCTTACAATAGATAACAATTCCGCTGGCATCGTGTGATCCTCAATAGTAACTAACAAGCCGTATCCAGACAGACCCATTTCTCGATAGGGAGCTTCTGGTCCTGTATGAACAGGTGATCAATGGGAGTCTCCTGATCTTGCCCCGCTATATAGGGCTGCTTTTTCTTCAGGCATTCACAGGTGCGTTGAGGCATCAGATAATCCTCATCCACATCAAACCGATCAGCAAACCAAGACTTATCCGGTGCCCCATTGGCCGCAAGCTGCAGAGTGGGGTTTATGGCACAGGCCGGTGCACCACGCCAAGAGGCAATAGCTACATACTCTGTAGCACAGGATTCTCCTGGTGGTACTGGTGTTGGTACGGGAGCCACAACAACAGGAGCAGGAGGGACTTCAGCAAGTAGCTCCACATCAGGCGAAGCCAGATTCAATGCAAACTCGACTACAATCAATCCGATGAGAGACGAGAGTGTAGCTTGAATAACCTTATTTCCTAATAATCTTTTCACGTTATTCATTATCCTTTCAGAGAAAACAGTAGGTGGTATCACACGCTACAGCACTTATCCCATACACCGGTGATAAACAGTTATCTTTTTATCTGCTATTTACTAAGTTATGGGCCACTCAGTCTTGCATGCTGCGAATCTCGTGACGGATACGCTGCAGCTTATTGTAAGCCCCCTGAACCTTCCTACGCTTCTTTCTTGTATCGTTGATTCCCTCAAAATGTCTTGCCAGGAATCGTATGGAGCTGACCCACTCCATTGCAAAGTCACGTTGCTCATCTACCAGCCGGAACGAAAAGTCCCGATACTTAGCACAACGGGCATTATTCCGTGCTCCCAGATCGATAAACTGGATTGCGGTATCATAGTGAAAATAGGCATTTTCTACCTCTTCCGCATATCGCCTGGCTTTTCTGATGACCGCCGCATTCTCAATTTCCTCAGCGTTTGCATTTCTAAAAAGAAGATGGAACATCCCTTTATAACGGTTGCTTTTAAATGATTCAAACCAGCTGGTAACAACCTGACGAGGAGTGTATCTGGAGGATAGATTCAGATTGATCAGAACCCCTGTCCGGAGCTCATCCCATAGATAACCAAGGGATGACTCTCCCCTTATGCAGTCACTAAATAGTTCAATCTTATTCTGCTCGTTCACAGTCAGGTCAAGGGCAGGGGAGTCATACTCTTCCGCCAGCAACTGGCTACTGATCAACAGCAGAAACATGCCGCACAAAGTATTTAGCAAGGACACCCTCCAATACATTATTTTACCAACTTCATCAGGTTATTAATCTGTTCTGAAAACTTCCCACTCGCCAGTTCACCGATATTCCACGTACCAAGTTGCCGGCGTGACGATGCGTGTATGAAGGTAACCAGGTAGTCCGAATTGCTACCTGGCTCTGCGTGAGTCGCATGGATATTGTTACAGGATGAGTTCTTGTCGAATTCGAGCCCCATCTTGGGAGCTCCGTATTCAGCAAAGATAAAGCGCACATCAAATTTACTGCCCGCCATCCAGTTGCGGATCGGTTTGAGCCGCTGTTCCAGCCTGTCTCCCCGAACGATCAAGATAAAGTCGCAGCGCTGATTAGCCAAATTGACCGACATATCACCAAGCACCATTAAGGTCTCGGGAGAGATAGGCAACTCCTCGGTGCGACTCGATACCCGTTTGGTATTACGATTGGCTACCGTGTAGGAGACCTTTACATGGTCACCCTCCTTGACCAACTCTTCATGCAGAAAGATCTCGTCTGCCTGAATACCGATGCTAGCGGGATCGCATTTGAGCGGCAACTCAGCAGTTGCTCCCAGAGCATATTTTGCACTGCCGTTAGCGCGATATCGTCCCGTACGCCCTGGTGATCGGAGATGTGGCCTACCAGCCCCAAGCCTTTGATGGTGGCATCTAAACTTTTACAGGTATCGCCTCCCTTGAGGCTTCGGTTGACCAGCTTAAACAGATCCCTGCGCTGAATTACCGCCTCTCTCTCCCAATCACTGCCATTCACCATAATTCGTTTCATACGCATATGGGCCATGTTCGAAAAATAGTTCGCCTGCTGTTCATTGCTTGCCATAGTGAACGCCAGAAGCGTCATATCGATCAGTGGCAGTGGTGAAGCAACGTCCGCCATTGCCGTTGTTACTGGAGGCGATGAAGAGGCCGTTGAGTTGTCATTAGCCTGAGCAAATACTCCCGCAGAACTAAGCCAACCAATAGTAAACACGCATAAAATTATATTTTTCATGATCACCTCGTTAGTAGTTAAAGCAAAACTGACCCAGCAGATCAGTGTAAACCGGTATGGACAATGCAGAACAAGACACACCCAATCAGCGAAGAAGGGTACGAACGGCGGATTTCATCCCCTCTCGTATGTGTTCATTCTGGCAGGTGACACTATCGCCGGTTTTGAGTTTGCTGCAGATCAAATCTGCTACGTTCCACATAGGAACAGGCTGAATTGCCTTCCAACGTGTATTCGGCGTATTGGAGATCCAGGCAAGACGCACCTTACCGTTATAAAGCCTATTCATATCAGAATTCCACTCCAAACCCCCGACAATAATATCTGGATACCAGACCAAGGCTTCCTTTATCTTATTGACATCTTGCAGCTGATATACCCCATCTGGTACATAAAAATAAAATCTCACCCCCTTCCCTGCTGATTGGCAATATCACCCACCTGTTTGATCAGGCTATCCTGTGCAAGAGCCGGTAAGTTATCACCATAGGCCAGCACTAACAGGTCATCTTTGGAGCGTAGGTCACCCTTGGTGCGGCAGCTTAACAACTGCTTCCACAGCATATCTTGCACCGCTAGTAGCGCCACCTCATCCCGCGTGTTCTGGTGATCTATGATGTTACCCACCAAATCCAAACCCTTGATGGTTGCATTTGAGTTATCACAGGTACCGCCTATTTTGAGGCTTCGATTGACCAATTCAAACAGATCCCAACGCTGAATCACCGCCTCTCTCTCCCAATCCCTGCCACTCACAATGATGCGCTTCATGCGCGCTTTGGCCATGTCTGCAAAGTAGTCAGCTTGATCGGTGTTGCTTGCCATGGCAAAAGCAAGCAGTGTCATATCGATCAGTGGCAGAGGTGAAACATCGGTCTCCACCGCCGCCGGTACAGATGGCAATGAAGGATCCGCTGAATTACCAACAGCCTGAGCGAATACCTCCGAAGAACTCAGCCAAGCAATAGTAAGCATCAATAAAGCAACATCCTTCATGATTACCTTGATGTAGTTAAAGCCAAATTGACCCGCAGGATCAGTGTGAAATTGGTATAGACAATGCCGAACAAGACACAAGCAATCAGCGAAAGAGGTTACGAACAGTGTTTCTTATATCATCTCGCTTGGATCGATTCTGGCAGGTGACACTATCGCCAGTATTGGGTTTGCTGCAGATCAAATCCGCTACGTTCCACAGGGGCTCAGGATCAATCTTTATCCATTCTGCAGGTGCTGTATTGGGAATCCATGCAAGACGCACCTTACCGTTATAAATCCTATACATAGGAGAATCCCACTCCATACCCCCGACCTTAATATCTGGATACCAGGCCAAGGCTTCCTTTACCTCATTGGTCTTTGGCAGCTGGTATGCTCCAGGTGGTATATAGAAATAAAACCTTACCCCTCTCCTCTGCTGATTGGCAATATCAGCCAACTCTTTCATCAGGCTATCCCGTGCAAGCTGGCAAATTATCGCCGTAGGCCAGCACTAACAGGTCTCGATTGACTGCTTGAGGTGTCTGTGGCGGTGGTACATTGGTCACTCTATTAGGGATAATTTGAGGTGGCCGTGGTGGTGTATAAGCGGTTACCTCAGTGGTAATTATCTGACCCTCTTTGATATAACTCACGGTAAGAAGTTTGCCCGTAGCATTTTTTATAACGTTAACGATATCTAAATGGGTTCGGGTATTTACTTTTTCACTTAATTTTTTCTTTAGGTCACTACGCGCACTTTCTGATACCTCACTGAGCACATCATTGCCATGCCTTATGAGCCGTCTTTTAACCTCATTAACCGCTCTATTTAGTTGCCCAACATCCTTGGAGAACTGCTGAGCTACTTCCTGATCAACCAATATAGAATCAGGATCCGGTGTCGTTATGGCCAGCGTAAGTAGCGATAGTGCATTTTTATGCCGTGTAAAGGCGCGAGTATCATCTTGGGTGAAATTAGATGGCACACCGTAGATCGTCTGAAAGAGATAGGTACGCAGATCAAGAATAGTTTTAATGTATCTCTTTGCTATCGAAAGATCTTGCTCTCTATTAAAAATATTGCCGCCAAACCTGCCACTACTGATGGCGTTACCTCCCATGTGGCTATTGATTGAACCTATGCTATTACGCAAAAGTCCAATTTTTCTCTCAGCTTCTCCCTTCAGTTGCTGGGAGGTATCCCCCATTAACATCTGGTTAAACATCTCATCCAACTCTCTTACATTTTGATTAGGCAAGGCCTCTGCCTGCCACCACACCAAGCTTAACCACATAAACATAAATACCGATGGTATTCTTTTCATTTGAGCACCTTTTTGCATCATGCAGAGATAATTAGGAAAGTGAGATAGTTATCCACCAGGTTTAAGGCGTTCGATCTCAGACTCAAGTTCATCCAATATAACTTCACTCTTCTCCAGTGAACCTTTCATCTGTTCGGCAGCGTTGATAGCACTCTCACGCTCCAACTGAGTAGTTGCATAAGCAGCAGCCACCTGAAGCTCTCTGAGTATCTTCTCAGCAGCATCAATACGAATTCCCGTATTTCGGGCAGCCTCCTTGAGAGTTGCAACTTCATTGTTACAGCTAGCTTCCGCCCCGCGATAGACCCACGCATAATTACCACTGGCTTGCTGGATAGCCAACATATCCTTATCGACATTACACCCAGCATTCAGGTCAGCAACACCCTCAAGAAAATCCGTGTATCTTATTGTCATCACCCGTAATCCATCCGCATAACTGCTGGCATAGGCAACCAATCGCTGCAAATTTTCCACATACTGAGTCTTACTCACGGGTGGAGCATCAGGATTTCTCTCCATAATGACTCCTGCTCCCCCACCTTGACTCATCGACGTTGTCGACACGCTCTGCGCAAGCAGCATACCCGGGACTGCCAGCATAGCGACCGCTATCATAAGTTTAATGTTGTACATGCCATCACCCTCTGTATTAATTAAGAATTGGTGCGTACTTCCTGTCATATTTAGTGTGCCACCCGCTCCTGGTAGGTATTCAGTAATCTATTCATCTCATTAAGTTCTGCATCAAGCTTGGCTTTCTCAGCATCGCAGTACGCTGCAACACCCGTACCGGTTGACTTGGCAGCTTCAGCGCTACATTTTTTCTGCCATAGCAATGATTCCTGCTGCACCTCCGCAATTCGCTGTTCCATTACACCGACAGCCCTCTTATCGACCTCACCTTGCCAGTTATCATCCAAAAACTCTTTTGCAACATTGATGTTGAGCAACACCATGCGATGCGACATTCTTAAATTTGCTCTCACTTTCCGAAGGTAGGCACTGTCAGCTGTATGGGCATCAAGAATCTGTTGCTGTTGGCGTTGAGACTCCATCAACTTCAACACCCCTGGTGAAGCATTACGAAATCCCTCTATCTTGTCTCTCATAGAACTCGATTTCTGCGGAACCGGAGACGGTGCCACTTTAGTAGAGTAGTTTTCCTGAGAAGTTGGCTGGGTTACCCAGGCTGTTTGAGAAGACGCACCTTGGGCCGGCGCAGCAGTACCTGCGGACTGGGCAAATAGAGGGGGTGTCATCGCACTGAAAAAAGTGATCACAGCCAAAAGAGAAATATTGTGGAGCCTATATTGCAACATAATCATGCACCTCAAAGTCATTGAAAAAAGAATACTCACCAAAACACCATTTAATGATGGCCTTAACAAGCCAGCCCGACCACCAAACCCCAACTACCGTGAGTGGCTCTTAATACTTAATAAATCCTCAATATCACCGTTCTGTTCGCCAAGTCCCGAATCGCATCGTGACTTCTCGGACCTGTTGTATGTTGCTAAGCTGCCGCGCCTTACCATTTGACATCAACTCCAGTACAGGCTCACCCCTGCAAAGATATTTCTTGCCGGGAACCATGGAGCGTGAATTGGGAGCTCTTACAAATTTCACGCCCTTCCGCTGAAAGTCCAAGCCAACGCGTTTATAGGCGTCTTCATTCAGGTCATACAATCGCACCCGAACACTCTCCCTAGACTGGTCATCAGACCAGATGAAAAGGGCCATGTTGGAGCCTGCGATCGCCCTGGAGACCCTCTCAACTATAGAGAACCAGGCCCTAGGAATACCGGAACGATTCGGAGTAAACACATGAGAGATGCAACCAGACCCATGTTTAGCAAGCTCACGAATAAAGCGTTCTGACTCGATTGATGGGTGGGAACGGCAGTCAGTACAGGTGACAACTGGGCTGGATGATTGGAAGGAGGGGTAGCGCAACCTCCCAGTAGTAGAGTCACCAACAATCCTATGATAAGCAATGTTTTCATTCTTATTCCTGGCCCACTATTGAACACAAAACGTGTACTAGAATTAAAGGGTAACTGATCTGCATACGGATGTACACTTTTTGTGTAAAAAATAAAATATCGCAGTTTTTAGGAGTAAATATATGTAAGAGTGCGGAATTTACCCCAGAAAAGGGGTTTTAGGAAGTATAAGCCGTGGAGTCACTCGTTAGTGATGAGCGCTATCACCTACAGTTGTAACGAAACGGGTCCAGTGGTCTATGACCCATTGCTCTTGGAGGCATTCGCTTTCTAAATTTTCATTCCCCTTCTCAGCCAGAAAAAGCCCATATGCATAATGGTACACTTCTTCTTGTTTTTCTTGAGGTAGATATGGTACCAATTCAGCAATCTCATCAGCCAATAAACCACTGGCACGATCTTGAGTAGATGCATGAGTTGGCTGTAGACCCATTAAATGGCAGGGATCAATGCAGAGTGCTTTAGCTATTAAAACAACCTGATCAATATGAGGTTCTCGAATACCCTGCTCATAATTGCTTATCCTGGACTTTCCCAGACCGGTCTTCTCCGCCAACTCGCGGAGGGTTAGCTCTGCATTTTTCCTTGTAGATCGTATGCGCTGCCCGACAAAAGAATTTATAGCCATATAGATATTACGTATAAAAGCAATAATTAACAGGCGATTATACACAAATCGTGTAGTATCACAAATTGAGTATAGTAGACTCCCTCACAAATACCCCTCCAACACCTCCGGCACCACCTCCCGCCTAGCATCCTCCCCAACCACCAGCTCCACCACCTCATCCCCCGGCCCGCAACCAGAACTGCACATAGACCTCCCCCTCAGCTGCAACCAGCCCCAGATACGGCTCCAGCTCCGCCTCTCTGGCGTAGTGCAGCCTAAGCACCTTCCCGCTCAGCGAAGCCGGTCGGTACAGGTCGATATTCTCCACCGGCGCCGCAGCACGCCCCACCACCACCTGGCCGGACAGATAGAAGGTATGGCGCTGATCCAGCCGGTCCAGCAGCCACCGCAGAGATCGGCCCCGCATATTGACCCGGTGGGCCACCACCCGTAACGGCTCACCCTTCACCAGCTCAGCATGAGTCGGATAGAGGTTGTGTTTATCCTGGCTCAGTCCCACCGCCCTGGGCTCACCATCCTTGATAACAATCAGCCCCATCTTCCAGGCACCCACCACCTGGCAGTCACACTCCACATGCTCCAGGGTCAGGTTGTCGATAGCATCCAGCTTGAGGGTGTACCAGTAGCTGCCGGCGTTTTTGATAAAGGTATCGTGAGCCATCTCGAAGTTACCCAGAAGATGCTGCAGCCCTACGCGAAATCCAGAGCCGGCGACGGGGTAAAGTAGTACAGAAAACGCGAGAAACGATGTGAGGAGCACCATTTCAGCCTTGCTCCCGGTCTCAAGCCGGTAGCGCCTGTTACCGGGGAACACCACACGTACCGGCGAGGGCCACAGCAAGTCGGCACCACGCAGGTTCACCATATCGATCCAGATATGGCTCCAGTAGCCACCCACCACCGCCCAGAACCAGGCAGAATTCACTGGATACAGCGGCCCGGCCAGCATGGCCACCACAAGCAGCGCCAGGATGGAGTGGGTCATGGTGCGGTGCCCGAAGCGCCTTTCCAGCCGGTCGATAACCAGAACAGTACCCTGCCAAACTTTGAGGTGGGTAGATCGATATCCGGCAGCAGGGAGGCCGTGGCTGTCAGAGCCCAACCAATGATACTCGGTGGGTACTCAAAGAGGGCGGCACCGCCCAGGTAGAGGGCGGTGGCAAAGGCGACGTGGGTACCGGCGATCATGCGTTGGCTTTACCTGCACCCTTGTTCATAAAGAAGCGAATACTCAGAAACAGGGCCGCACCGATCCCGGCCATTATATAGAGTGACTTGTCACCCAGGCCGATGGCGATATAGCGGGTGGCCACCACCAGGGCACCGGTGACGATCATCACCGGGGTGAAATCCAGATACCTGACACCGGCTTGGTGGCGCATCTCCCTGATCTGGCGCTTATCCACCACGCGCTCCTTGCTGCTCTCATCCACCATGTCGTGGATCGCCTGGGGGTTGCCACCGGCCTGCTTCACCACATGGCTGACATAGAGGTCAGGTGATTCAATCATCACCCCTTTCTGAGCGATGTACTCTTTGACGATAGCCTTGGTGTCATCCGGCACTAGGCGCGGCACCTCAATCACTTTCATCTTCCACCAGAGCTTGCGCAGGCCACTCTTGCGCTCACTGGCACAGCACACCACCTGAGCATGTTCGAAGATCGCCAACCAGAAGGCCTGCTGGGTCGGCGTGAGTCGGGTCATGTCATCCACGGCAATAAGTACCTTACCTTCGTAAGAGTAGATCGCGGGGATAATGGCGCCGGAGAGATCGCGGATGCTCATACGGTTCACCTGGCGCCGGATTTTGCGCCACTCGATCCGCGCCGGCGGCAGCTCGTCCAGCTCCTTCGCCAGATCGATGCTAGAGGGTTTCAGAATGCCGGTCTCCAGCAAGCGCTTGGTCATCTGTACAAACTGACCCTTGGCTTGGTGATCTAAAATGTAGACCAGCACCGTGTTATTGCTGCTGGTTGGAGCCAGTAGGGGCGGGATGTCGTCCACAAGCGGACCCGACTCCTCCTCGATGAGGTTGAACTGGCGCCACTCGGAGGGACGAGGTTCTATGATCTTCAACGCCGCCTCGAGTACGACGGATTTACCAATCCCAACGGAACCGGTCAGCACCACATGCTTTCCCTTTTTGATCTCCCTGACGATCTGCTTTACCAGCTCATCACGGCCTATCAACCCGGTGACTCTCTGCACCTAACCCTCCCTGATATCTTTACTTAACTTAAGTAAACTCTACTTAAGTTGACTTAACTTATTATTTTCCAGCAAGGCCTGACCCTTGAGGTAGTCCAGCAGAACCCGCCAGCGCTCACCCGCATGGTGGGCCACCTGATACTGTACGGAAGAGAGCAGGATTGCCAGGCGGTCAGCGACGGCACGCTCCTCGTTAAGCTTCTGGCCGATATCCCAGAGAGAGGTCACTTCATCGTAGCCCTCCTCTACCCGCTTTTTTAGCCAACCTGATTTATCCCCGTAGAACTTGAGTCGTTTGGCGGTAGCCGCTTGGTCGGCCTCGTGCTGGCGCAACTGTGCCAGGTCGGCCATCACCTTGCTCTGAATCTCATTTATCGCCTTGGTCTCCTCCACCGCCTTCATGGCAAAGCGCTGGCGCTCCTTTGTCGAGGCCAGGGGGATCTTGATCTGAATACCCGCCTGCAGCACTACCGGCTGATTCTGATAGTCGGTACCACCGGCACCCGCCTTGCCATAGATAGATGCGTGCTCCAGCACGCGATCCAGCGTAGTCGCTGCCGGGGTGTACTCATTGATTACAGCGCGATAAGAACCTAGCACCGGGTTGTTAGCCATGATGAACTCCAGGGCCTGCTGCTCATCCCACGCCTGGGACGGCAAGGAAATTAACGACAAGAGAATAGCGAGCAGAGAAACGATGGCTTTCCATTGCGGCCTCTCTGCACCATCAAAGCCCGCAGTCTCGGTATCAAGATAAACAGTGTCCATAACTATCGCTCCATGTATCTAAGTGCATTCCGACTTTACTTCCCCAGCATACCGGTTTATCCGCCGCTGAACCAATGGTTAACGCCACTACACCTAGCGCCCTGCCCCACAACGGAGAAAAGAGTACGATACCTACAATTAACCCCGATGATTTATTGCAGATTTAGATAATGTAATGTATCATAATTATGTAATTACACTATATTACATTATCTTTTTTCAAGGAGAGACATCATGGCAAGACCCGGCGTAACGCGTGATCAAGTATTCGAGGCGGCCGATGCCCTGGCGCTAGAGGGACAGACCCCTACTGTCGTGGCCGTGCGCAACCGCCTTGGTGGCGGTAGCCCCAACACCATCACGCCGCTGCTGGCTGAGTGGAAAGAGCAACATGAGCTGACCCATGCCGACGCGCTGCCACCGCTGCCCGAGCAGGTCGAATCGGCCATGCGCCAGGTGTGGGGTGCCGCCTGGAAGGAGACCCAGGCACAGCTGGAGGCCGAGCGGGAAGCGCTGAGCGCATTGAGAAAGGAGCTGGAGAGGGAGCGTTCGGAGATGCTGAAGGAGATCGAGCACCTGGACGGGGAACTGGAAACGTCAAAAATCGAGCAACAGGCTGGCTTCGATAACCTGGTGGGCGAGAAAATGGCCCATGATCAGACCAAAGCTAAGGCGCAGGAGGCGAAGACACTTGGCAAGTCGGAGCTGAGTCACGCCACCAAGGACGCGGACCGGGAACGTCAGGCCCGGGAGAAGGCGGAACAGGTGGCTACGGAGCTGCGTGTTGAGGTGGCCTCACTCACCGAGGCGCTGAGCGCATCCAAGAATGAGCTGGAGAGGGAGACCGAGCGCCTGGAGAAACTGAAGCACGAGTTACAGGCCGGCGACGATGCCCGGGAGAGCGAAAAAAGAGCCCATGAGCAGACTAAGGCGAGGGCTCAGGAGGCGAAGGCACTTGCCAAGCTGAGTTGACTCACGCCACCAAGGCGGAGGGATTGGAGCGCAAGGCCAGGGGAAAAGCGGAGAAGGAAGCTGTGGATCTGCGTGTGGAGGTGGCCTCGCTCACTGAACGTGCGGCTCAGGCACAGGAACTCAAGGAGATGGTGGGTGAGCTGCAGGGACGTTTGGCGGAGTTGGCTAAGGGAGAGAAGAGCAGCTAAAGCCACACCATGGACTCACCTTCTATCATGAAAAAAGGTGAGTCCATTCTCTTTACAGTAATACCACCTACAGTCGATTAAAGATCCGAGTAATAGACAGGCTCAAAATCCAATATTAACTCTGCATCATCAATACACCAGGGACCTTCTTTTTCCAGCTCATTTATGGCGACATCTAACAGCGGTGCTGGATAAATACTACCGTAGGCATCCATTACCTCACTGCGCAAATCAATCGAGGGATGCGAGTAGCCATTGCCCGAATTAGGGTCTGGCACGGAAAACTCAGCAAGTGTCTCAAAAGAAGATTTCAAGAAACCTCTCAAGTCGTTAATTACATACTTCTGGGCCGTATTGGGTAACGCCTTGGCGATACCTGAATTGACACCGTTCACAAGCTGTTCAAACTCAGGGGTATACATATGCTTAAGCTTGCGCTGTAACAACGCCCAACCATGAAACCCAGCAGTTTGAGCTATCTTATCGAGGTAGAACGTGTGGGTGTTCTGGTTTGAGGCTCGTTTCTCATATTTTGCGGCACGTTTCATATTGTCTATGAAACTGTCACTATCGAGAAAGTATGGGGAAACAGCGATAGTCATATCAACGCTCCTAAAGCCCAATATAACAGGCCGATCCGCAAGCCGGTATGAGCTGAAAAGTCATATGACATCGATATATTGAAGGGTTGCAAGCTGCTTCGTGAGGCGGATCACCGTGCGTACCTGGACGCAGAGCCAGTGTCCCACCCACTACTACCCCGTGTCAATAATGAGGTGTTGCAGAAAAGGTTACTGGATACCGACATCACCAGGATCAAAACCACTATTGCCATCATCATCGTCGAGTTGATTGATGATCACACCGGCCGCGACGATGCCCCCCACCACATAGCCCCAGTGGATGTTGGTTTCGGAGCCTTCACTCCCATCCGCATAGACCACTCGGGTCTTGGATAGAGCGTTGAGGCCGTTGACGGTGAAAACGTTGACCTCCGTCCCTTTCATCTGGAAGTCCAACATTGCAGGCCGGACGGTCTGAAAGAGATTGAGGCCGCCTTGGGCACCGATACTGGCTTGGGTCATGCGGAGGCCGTAGACGGGTTCTGATGCCTGCTGTGAACCACCAAAGGCAGATTGAAATAGGCCATGGGAAGGGTTTCTGTCAGTTCTTGAGCCTGCAAGGTAGGTGCGGCCAGCAAGAGACTGGTGGTTATTCCAGCAAGTAAACGCTTCATGGGTTCCGACCTATTTATAGGGGTTATTGTTTAGGAAAGACTAACAGGGGTGAGGGGGGTGAGGCAATATAGTTGTAATTAAGCTGATAGGTAAGTTTTCTCTGGAAGTTGGGTTGAGTAAGCAATGTCGTATTCCACATTGGAATAAACAGATGTATATGCCGCAAAGGTAAAAGCGGTATCCCTGTCTACCCGACACCGCAAAAATCTTTCTTATTGATTAACCTATTCGGTGATTCGGCTTAATACTGAGCTATCACGGCGATAGCCGCTTCCATAAGCTGATTACCCCCCCTTGGCTGACGAAGAGAAGCCATCTAATCACGTCTGAAGCCGAAGGCAAGGACTCCTTTTAAGGATGCATGGATGCATCCTGAGGCCGCGTAGCGGGGCGAAGCCATGGATGGCGAAGGGTAGGAGTGCGCTGTGGCGCACTGAAAAATGCACTGTGCATAACTTTATCCACAGGCCTAAACGTTAAAGGTTTTATATTTGTTAAAAAACGCGCGCGCGTTAATGATTGTAAAGGCTAGTGGTAGCAAGGGCTACAGCCGATATCGGTTCCTGATAACACGTCATAATAGACGCCGTAGGTTCTTGATAACACGTATCAACTAACAGGCTTCGGTTCCTGATAACACGTATCAACTAACAGAAAAAACGGGTTCCTGATAACACAAATGATGATGGGTTCCTGATGGCACGTCATTAAATCAGGCGTTGCTGGCCGCCCTGCAGTACCTCACGGATCTGTTCTTGTTGGCCTGCGACGCCACGGGTATAGAAAATTGCTTGATCTTTCTCTTCAACGTAGACGAGGCGGTAGTCCGGCAGGTGATCGCTGCCGGCGATCTGTTTAATGTTCATACGGAATTTTTTTAAGGGGGGCCGTGCTGCCTGTTTTCTTACGCAGGAGCTCTAAACTGATTTTCCATTTTGGCTGGCGACCACAATGTTTACGCGCCAACTCGTAGAGACGCCGCTCCAACCCCTTACGGAGACGGAAGTAGTCGCGACTTATAGTGAGTACATCTTTTCCCTTTATCGCATTATAGAGCCATTCAGAGAGCGTGATCTCTATCGCTATCATGCGTTCATCCTTACCTGCTTCGACAATTTTCCAGCGGTCAATCATGCCGAACCCTTCCTTTATGCGCAGACCATTGGATTCGATATCCGTGGTAATGGAGGTGCCACGCAGTCTTTCCAGAGCCGCCTTCAGCTGCTGATAGCCCCGCCCGTCCGTCCCTCGGTTGTGGCCACCAGGAGATCATGGGCGGTCACCCATATCGTTTTGCTGACATCTTCACGACCGCGGTTCAATGCCTCAACCACCTGGCTGATACAGTAGATCAAAACATCTTTATCCCAGATGGTGGCGAGACCATGGGCGCCAGGCGCGATGGTGATGGAGTTGCCGTTATGCTCATAGTGGCGGATACGGCGATCAGGTTTGGTGGAGAGTGAGAACATGGGATGCTCCATGCTGCCCAGGTCATCCTTGGGAGCTGCGTCCAGAATGTCGCAGACGAAGAAGTCTTTAGTTGGGTGTCTCTCAGGTAATAGAGGCGGCAGATAATTTTTATAAGCTTCCATATCCCCCCGTTCAAGAGCGTCCACTCCCAGCATCAAGCATTCCTTTAGTTTTTTTATCTGATCCTGTTTACTCACACCCATAGCTCCTGAGCCGGGTGTGATAATGTGTCTATTAACATCAAGAAAAGCGCTAACAGGGCTTTAATTCTACCGCACAAGGAAATAAACTCTGTAGGAATAATCTGATTATTATGTAAGCTATTAACCACGGACCTCACTCTCACCTACCAAATAGGCCACCGAAGTCCTCAGCCCTTTGGCCAAGTCCATTGCCTGTTCGATCCGCAGCGCCCGCCTGCCGATCTCCCACTCACTGATCTGCGCTTGGGTCAGGCCCAGCACGGTACCCAGCTCCTCCTGTTTCATATCGAGTTCAACACGGCGCACCTTGATCCGATGCCCTACCGATTTTCTGAATGCTTGAATGTCCACAAATACCACCAAATTGAAGAAGGGTTATATTGAAAATATACATTCAATATAACCCTGCTACATATTACGGCGCAAATATCAGGTGATAACCAGCCGTGTGGTCTGCCCCAGGTGGGCGCCCTCAACCACCTCACCGGCTTTCAGTGCCTTGCCGATCTCCGACTTCAACACCTTCACCGTGGTGACCTCTTCCCTGAACGCCTCCGGCAGCTTCTCCGCGTCAACCACCACCACGCTGAGCGGGTTGTTCTGCAGCCGCAGCGCCAGATCCGGTGCCTTGATCTTTAGCCCGGTACGCTCCAGCTCACCCTTGAGGTAGCTCTTGAGCCGTTTAGCCTGGTTATTGGCCGCCCTCGCCCGCCTCACCATCCGTTTCTTGGCCTCCTCAATGGCGGATGCCTCCGCCTCCAGGTTGCGGACATAGCGGGCCACGTTCAACGCCTTCTCCTCAAACTCACCCTGCAGGCCTTCCAGGGTATCGGCAATCACCTCCTCCGGCAGGTCGTCCAGCTCCGCCAGGTGGTTGAGTGCGGCCAGATAGTTGTCCGTGACTTCGTAGAGTCTCAGTGTGCTTTGCATGATTGTTTCCTCATGTAGGGGCGGCCCACCAGGTGGGCCACCCTGGTGGGATTAATGGGCAAGTTCGAGTTCACCGGCTACCGCATCGAGACCGGCGGGGTCTGCTCCATTGCCCTTGGGTGACGGTTCGTCACCGGCAAAGAGCTTTGATTTACGCAGGGCACAGTGGGCCTTGAGCTTTTCCCCATCCGCCCTGGTCGAGCTGGGCGATCTCCCCCGCGTGTTGGCGCCACCAGTTATTCAGGGCGGGGACAGACTCAACCTTGGTAACCGCCATCTTAAACTTGCGTAGTAGCTTCCGGCTCACCTCCCCCGGATCCTTGCCGGACGCCAGCCACTCTCGAAGAGTCTCCCCGGTCACCGCTGTCGGAATGAAGTGGCCACCATCAAACAGCCGGGTACGGTCTTTCGAGGTGGTGGCCACATGCCCCTCCACACTGAGATCAAACACCAGGGTGAACTCATACTCCATGCCATCACGCTGCACCGGTGCCAAACCGATCTTGACCGGCTTCTTCTTACCCCGGCCATCATCCACCAGGTCATAGGCGGTCTTGGTACGCATGGTGATGATGATATGGATATCCGCGCCGAGAATGGCGTCAACCAGCTGGTTATGGGCCGGAGTCACCTCCCGCCAGGCGGCAAAGGAGTTACCCGAACGGCTGGCGGCTGCGGCCTTGTCGTGCATATCCAGCACACCACCGTCACCGCTCCAGGCATGGCTGAGGCTGTCGATAATCAACACGTCATAACCGCCCTGCTCTGCCCCCTGGATTAGCTCTATATAGCGGGACGGGCTATAGGGTGGCACCAGCGGTGCCACATCGTAGGCCAGCATATCGGCGTATAGCTCACCACTGCCCCGCTCACTGTCAATCAGCGCCACCTTGCCACCAGGAGCCAGGCCCTGAGCGACCAGCAGGGAACTGTAGGTTTTACCCGACCCGGAAGGACCACAGAGGGCCAGGCGGAGTTTTGCTTGTTTACGTTCTGCTTTCCGAAACATAATTGTCTCTCCTATGTTGCATTTGCTTGTGCGTAGGTACCCGGGCGCTTGAGGAGTACCAGTCCCCAAGCGCCCACTTTTAAAACGGACTCTTCCCGCCCACCAGGGACAGCGGCTTGGTTGGATCGATACCCCAATAGGGCGGCTGACCACCTACCGGCAGGGCCACTGCCGGCGCGTCCAGATACAAGACTGCACGACCCAATACCTCGCCCTCTTTGTTCAGAAACAGTAGGACCTGCCAGTAGACCGGCTGACCATTCGGAAGAATGGAGCTATCCGCCTCAACACGGATCTCCGCTACACGATGAATACTAAATTCCATTTTCAGTCCTCCCCCGGCTGCATAATAGTGATAACCGGCTCTGCCTGGTCACCTGGGCCTATGTGCATTACCAGCTGCACAGTCTCCGGCCGTTCACCCCGGCAGGGGATCCGCAGGACGAAAAACGAGACCCTATCCCCCTTGTTACAACGGGCAGCTGTACCCGCCATGGTGAGGACATCCCAGAGACGGCCGGATTCATCCTGACAGGCCTCCTCGCTGTCGTTATCCCAGGCCACGCAATCACCCCACACAGCGGCTGTAAGCGCCACGGGGACGCGAAACCCCGCTTCCTTGGCCGTGGCCGTCACATCGACTAAAACGCCATCATCGATGGCCTGAGCGCGGGTATAGGTGGAGACCACCACCGCGCTACTGAATACGTCATTCATTGACTTACCCTCCATTGGGAAATTAAAAGATCCGTTTTTTCCATCTTTAACGCCCCCGAACCTAACGGGAAAAAAAGGCGGCGGACTCACCCGCAAACAACGACGGCGCCGGTACCCACCGGAAACCGCCAACCAGAGCGCCAAGGCCAACCGGCACCCACGAACCCCCGACCACCAGAGCGGGCAGAGAGTAAACAGAAACAGCAGACAAAGGCCCAACCGGTACCACCACCACCGCAAGGCCGAGACGAGCGGCAGCGGCCGCAGAAGACCAGGAGCCTGAGCCGCAGGAGGGCCAGGCACCCGAGCCAAAGGAACGGGGCGGCAGCTGGCCAACAAAGGCCACCAGGCCGGAACCCGAACCGCCTGCAGCTACAGACCGAACACAGGCAAGGGAACGACGAGCCAAGCGGCCACGAAGGGGAACAGCTGCAGGCCCACCAGCCCACCAGGAGACGGAGGCACCCGCAGCAGCTGCAGACTGGATGCCACCGAAGGCGGAAGCCGAACCGGCAAAACCGGAACCACCAGCACCACCCACAGCAAACAACCGCAGCCGGGAGGCAGCGCCGGCAGCCACAGCAGAAGAGACCGCCGCCGCATCTGCGCCGGCGGCACACCCCACCGCCAACACAGCCCCCGCACCCAACAGGCGGAGACACCCCGCCCCACATGAGGCACAGCGCCACCAGGCATGGAACGAGAGCCGCAAACCATGACAACAGGGGCAGGCATGACTATGAAACCACCAGCAGCGCCTGGCGCGCCTGAGAGGCTGACAACCCAACGGGAATGGAAACCTTGACCTCAAACGGCCCACGGGAACGCTTGGCCCGACGAACCACCACAGGCCAACCAGGGCGAACAGCCACAGCACGCGCCCAGCAGGCAGCCGAAGCCATGGAACCGAAGGGAACACAGAGAGACGCCGGGACCGCACCCCGACCAGCTGACGACACACGAACCGACCAGACCCCACCAGCCGCCCCAACACGCGAGACAATGGAGCCACCCCAGGAACGACCACCAGAAACAAAACCTGCCATAACAACCCCTAAATACATATAACCCATATACATATTATATGGGTATGTTCCATGTGGAACAACTAAAATATACTTATAAAACATATAGATAGATGTAATTTGCCACAAAGCGGCACCCGGGGCATGCTGAAGAGGAACACCCGCTTCCCCCTTGGGGGACGGGAGGGGGAATCAAGAATAAGGCCCGCGTAGCGAACATTTTTACCCGGCATGAATGGCAGACCGGTGGCCCGGTAACCATGCCGACGTATCACACCCGGCAGGATCAGTAACCCGCCCTGCTGTTCTGGCAAGGTGGAGAGCGCTTAGGATGGTTGGCCGCGTTTTTTGCGGCCTTAGCAGCCCTTGGCGCTACTACCTTGCCAGAACGGCCGGGTGGGTTACCCTGCCGGAGGGTGTGATATGGCGGCAAGGTTATGCACCCCGGCCGGAAGCTGACCGCATCAAAAACAGGTCGCAGTCTGTTTGCGTTGTTTGCAAACAGTCTGCCACCGACTGCTGACCGAGAAACGAGGTGTGCAGCTACCCCCTTGAGGGGGTTTGGGGGGGATCAGAACAGGGCAGTGGCCGGCTCTCGATGCTAGGTAAAGGCGAATCGGGGCAGGTTTGGTATCGAGCAAGCTAAGTGGCACTTAGCCGGTCACACCTCAGACAGCACAAACGCCGCGTATCAGCACGGCCTTTTGTCTTGCAGCGAACGGGTCATCCCCTATTCCAGCTCTTCGCCGCCTCTTCTACTCTTCATGGATGATTACTCCACCCCGGGGGAGTTGGAGAGAGGGGGGTAGATAACCACGCCATACATACTGCTTGCGCCAGTGGGGGTATGTAAGACAGGTGGTGGCCATCACTGCACACGCACATAGCCGTGCTGTCTACGGAGGACTGCAATATCCGCCAACCGCTGCATGCCTTCGGCTGGTGAGCTGACCGCTAGGGTGCGAATCTGACCACGCCTGGTGCCACGCCTGCCCCATACACGCGTTACCACCCAGAAGCCGAAGAGGTCCTGTTCTAGTCTCGCCTGGTAGTAGCGTGTCTCTTTGTGCCAGAGCTGGTGCATGGGGTAAGCATAGCGGAGGCAGGAGCTCAAATCGTGAGCCCATGCGAGCCGACTGCGGAGCCGCAAGCACGTTAAGCCGACAGGCTTTACGTGCGCTGTGGCGGAGCGGCGGCGGGAACGGAGGGGCCAAGGTCAGCTACGGAGTACAAGCCACGCGGGAGGGTGGTGGAGCGGTGAGGAACGAACGGCGGAACCGGCCCGAGCGGGTGGCGCAGTCCCTGATCCGGAAAGCCTGCTTTAGGAACTGACCAATAAATAGACAACGGCATGACAATCCAGCAACAGCGGCCCGTCAGAGGCAAACCTCACAGGTTATCCACAGAAAGGGGAACAGATATTGTGGATAGTAGGATCAGTATGACTGCCATCTCCCCTACCCTTCAATAACTATGACAGCTTGCCAGCTACTCCAAGGACTAGCTACAGGCAGTTAAAGCTACGAGTAAACACGTAAGAGTTAGCTCTAGCTAGGATAGCTACGTGAATCAACCTATTTACACAGCTTTAGCTAGCAGCACTAAATAGCTTAAGTATATGTTTCTATTGATAAATTGATCAATAATGGTATGTTTCAATTTGGCGGACAGAGATAACCTTATTCCGCCGAACAAACACCCCGTAACTCCAACCAGAGAGTGATATTTTATGACTACACCATCCGATAAAGAGACCATCAAGTTGACGAATAAAGACGGTAAGGTAATTGCGATCCGCATCGATCAAATCATCGTCAGAATCCTGAAAGAAAAATATACCGATGCGGAAAAGTTCATACAGGAGACTCACGACAACGTAGTGAACGACTACCCTGGTCTGTCACAACGCACTTATGGGGATAAAGTTAGACGGATTGCAGCAGCTGCAGCTTTTGATGACGTTGACTTCTAGCCGCCCGTAAAGGAAGCCAGTGCAGCAGCGCAAGCCCAATAAGCCGGTGTTTGGCTTGTTGGGCGCCGTGCTGCTGCACTGGTGGGAGAAGGGCTTACGGCCTAGCTACGGAGTGCAGAGCCGCTTGGGAGGGTGGTGGAGCGGTGAGGAACGAGCCTGCGGAGCCAGCCGAGCAGGCGGCGGGGTTTGGATCCAGGTCGATGGTTATACGAGCGTACCCTCAGGGAGACAGTGAGGTGGTCTCCTTTTAAATATTTACCAACGCAAAGGTTATGACTTTGCTTTTAACTCTCGCCTCAACGTCCCATATCTATTCACAGCACCATCCGTCAACAAACACTCAAAACTACCCATATGATTCTCCCCATATGCGTAGATAACAATTACATCACCCTCATCGATATAGTGACTGTATATCTTTGCTGAATAGTAAGCTAAAGGCGGGAGCTTGTGCTTGTGAACGTCGAAACACTGCTGCCCCAGATCGCCTATAAGCTCTGCACAGCCAGTCAGTAACGCCGCCAGTGTTATTGTGAATATCCATTTAGCCACTTCTATTCTCCATTGTTAAATTCAACCGGCCTTACCTTGGGGGATATTACTCCTGCGGCCATACACATGGCCAGAGACTGGAGAACGCACCACCAAAACTCCACCACACACCAGAGGTAGCCAGTGCCGCAGCGCAAACCCAATAAGCCGCTGTTTGGCTTTTTGGGTGCCGTGCTGCGGCACTGGCGGGTAAAGAGCTTACGGCCTGGCTACAGAGTGCAGAGCCGCTTGGGAGGGTGGCGTAGCGGCGCGGGGTTTGCGCTGTGGAGCCGGCCTGAGCAGGCGGCGGGGTTTGGGTCTGGATCGATGGTGATACGGGCGTTCCCCCGGGGGGACAGGGGGGATCAAGAATAGGCGTGAGGCTTGGCGCGGGCCTTGCCGATCACGCACTCAGGTGGGGATTACGAGGGAACTGCAAGGGGCGTGACAAGCCGAACACTGGCCTGAAATGGCTAGGAATAAATACAGGTTATCAGAGTTTAGTTGTTACTCTCATCACGAGTGACTTCGCAGGGAAAGACTATGGAGAGAGACAACAGGACGTCCGTAGACACAGCATGGTGGAGGCCTTCTGGATTATCTTTTAAAAACTTAGCCACTATTCTCATGACCTGCCCCTTTGTCACCCCTCGCGCAGGTATGCACATATGACTCAACCTACTATGAATCTGTGACAAAGTAGCTTCCGTATCAATAACGCCTTCAATATATGACAGGCAAACGGCTTCGTTGGACACATCCTCACTCTCGCAATAACTCAATAACTCATTACCAGTTAATGCACTTGATATTACTCCAACTTATTAGCAAGCTGGTAAAAACAACAAGCCTTACGATAATCACAACATTCCTCTTCCTTTTTGTTCCCTATTCCATAAAAGCAACTTAAGTAGAGTTAAGTCACCCTTACTTAAGTTAGATCAACTTAACTCACTCAACCTATATAATTCTCCGCCTGCTCCGCAATAGCCGGCACCAGGATCTTCTTCAGAATCTTCTGCTGGCTCACATCCGCATCCTTCGCCAGGTAGCGCAGTATCTCAAGATGGTAGTCGTTCAACCGCACGGAGACGTTATGGCGCGGCACATCCTCCGGGTCGTGCTTCTCCCAGGGTGGCGGTCCCTGGTGCGTCCGGTGACTCTTGGCGCCGGCGGCAAATTCTCGCAGGTCGGTAGGGTCAACTCTCTTATCCTCATCTTTTGGCAAACTGAAGTGGTTCATCACGCACCTCCCATCTGAAATATCTCTCGCGCCAGGCTATCGATCTCGCCTATGGCCTTGTCGTTATTCATCTCTACAACACCCCTACCCTCTGCCATCGCATCCCGGTAAACCTTGCGCTCACGGACAACGATCTCGGACATACGGAACTCCGGCAACTCGGTCAGGATCTCCGCAGCATCTTGGTCCTCATGCACTGCCGGATGTGTCGGCCCCATCGAGATCACCAGATTGGACTGCAGACCGGGGTTCATCCCCCGGGCCAACTTCACCAGCTCGTTCACATGGACGCTGGTCTCCAGATCCGGCTGGGAGCCTTGAGCGGCACATAGAGCTTGTCAGCAACAACCATCGCCGTCCTCAGCTCCTCCGAATCACGACCACCGGCATCGACCAGGACATACTCGTAGCGCTTCGACAGATCCTTCACCGTATCGTAGACGTTGCCGTACTTCTCGGCACAGTGGACGGTGGCCAGGCCACCCTCTGAGTTGCGGCGCTCCACAAAGTGGCTCGAGGTCCGCTGCCGGTCGGTATCGACCAGGATCACATCTCCTCCCTCCTTCGCCAGCCAGACAGCCAAGTTCACGGAGATCGTGGACTTGCCGGTTCCTCCTTTCTCACCACCGAGTAATAGGATCATGTCGCCCCTCATCAAAGTTACTTAAGTTGACTTAACTTAATATTACTTATTATAAGTAAAGTCAAGTTAAGTGGGTATTTATCCAGCCGTATCATGTCCGGTTTCCCGGTAGACAGAGGGGTGTCTGATAGGCCGGGTGTTGTACTGGGTCTTACTACTTGACGTTACTTCACTTAAGTTAAGTCGAGTTAAGGCAAGGTGACTTAGGTTAAGTCATAACTATGAAACAGACGTTTCAGGGCGTATGGTATGAAAATAACGTAATAGGGTGGTGTTATCTGTCTGTTATATAGCCTTTTTTTTGACTGGTGCCCCAGAGTTTACGTTTATAGGTTTCAACTAAGAAGAACTGAAATAGTAATTTCAGTAAATAGCTTTTGGCCTAAAATGCCCCCCACTGCGCAACAGGTTTGAAAAGGGCGCATGGAGAACAGTTCATATTTTTGAACCCGGAAGGAATGATCGACATGGAAAGCGAGAACGATTTTTTGCAATCTCGAAAAGACTTCTTGGCCCACCTTCGCTACACGAAGGGGTACAGCAAGGCACCTGCTACGCCTATAACTCTGACCTCGGTATCTGGGGGAGGTGGCTCAAAGAGGCCGGTCACGACTGGCGACAATGCTCCCATGTAGAGGTCGAGCAGTTCGTCACCTGGCACATGCGGGAGCGAAAAGTGAAAGCCCACATCGTCGCTCGGCGCTCCAGCTGCCTTGCCTCTTTCTATAAGTGGGCCATGAAAAATAACCTGGTGGAGTCCGATCCCGTCTACCTGGCAGACAAGCCCAAGCGGCCCCTGCGGATCCCCGTATGGCTGGAGAGGGAAGAGCAGGAACGTCTGCAGGAGGCCGCCCGTAACATCGATGACCTCCCGGAGAACATCTTCGGCAAGAAGCGCGAACACGTCCTCGAGGTGCGGCGCCGGTACGACTTCCTGTTCGGCCTGATTCAGAACTCCGGCCTGCGGATCTCCGAGACTCTGGGCGTGAAGGTCAGGGATGTGCGCCAGGTAGGGGAGGTGGCCAGATCACTGAGGGTGATAGGGAAGGGTGACAAGGAGCGCCTGGTGCCGCTACCTGAGGCCTTTGGCCAAGTGTTCGGGGCCTGGAGTCGAGGCAGAGGAGGGGATGAGTACGTATTCGCCA
>MOXF01000004.1_pt1 | contig 30703 bp, 19 predicted proteins | sample 1471201 | NCBI WGS metagenome assembly MOXF01 (sample SAMN05358035, study PRJNA327811) | mollusc metagenome | isolation source: Phylotype B (NB1) bacterial symbionts from gill | host: Thyasira cf. gouldii | place: Canada: Bonne Bay, Newfoundland | collected 2010-08
CCGTATATCATAACCAATGTGTTTGTTATGCGGTTAGATAATTAGTAGCATTATGAATTAAACTTGTCAAGGGGGATGATTGAGGTAGATTATGCGGAAACCTTAGATTTACTTGTTTAATATTTAGCTACGTGCGTAAACAATAATAATTACCGGACTGAAGTATTGATAATTGATTACATGATAACCTCCAAGTGCGAGTTAAGTTGTCCTTTTTGTTACGGCCCATCCCATGAGTTAGACAAAAAGGAATTAAGTGTAGAATTAAAGAAGAAGCTGGTATTCAATCTTTTCCAAAGAGGAGTAAGTCGTATAATTATAGCCGGTGGTGAGCCGTTACTATCGAAGGACCTTTTATCTGTATGCAAATATGCGAAAAGCGAAGGAGTCAAGGTCGCTCTTCAAACTAGCGGGCAAATGCAACAGCGGATTAAGCCGCTTATACATTACCTTGATTGGGTGGGGATACCATTGGATGGGGTTACGTTAAAATCACAGCGACTCATGCGAACCTCGCATGCACACTTTAACAATATTTGTAGTACGGCTAATATTGTTAATAAGTACAAATCTCTGGGTTGTAACATAGGATTAAAAATAGGCACTGTCATTAGTAAGCATAATTTGGATGAATTATCTGAAATGGCAATAATAGTATCTAGGTTTAATCCTAATGTATGGAAATTATACGAGGTGCGGAAAAGGGGGAAAGGGAAGTCATCTTATCCTTATTTATCAGTAAATAGAGAAGAGATGCGAGAGAAGGTACTTGTTATTAGGGAAAAGCACCCGCAATTAAATGTGCATTTAAGTTTAGCTGATGCACAAAGAGATAATTACGCAATAATTAATCCTGATTCCTGGTTTATCACCGTTCACAATTCCAAGGAAAGTTATCGATGGAAAACTTATTTCCAATGATGGCGTATTTCTTGACTCTATTTGGGAAGGCGGCTTGAAAGAAATTAGTCTTTTGGGTATTGCCAATAACACAAAACTTTCTTTTCCTGGATGGATATGAATATTAACGAGAATCATTTTGAAAATGTTTGTTTTGATGGGCACGATTTTTCATCAAAATGCCATATTGGAATACGCTTCAAAAACTGTAGTTTGCGCTATTGTGACTTTTCGAATTCGGATCTTAGTTACGCAGTATTTGAATCATGTGATATGTACCGAGCAACTTTTTCAGGGGCAGTTTTATACACAACAAGATTAATCGACTGTGATGCAACAAAGGTTAATTTTGAGCATGCTTACCTTAACGGACTAAGAGCAAGTAATATTAACATCACGCATGCTTGTTTTGGGCATGATTATTGTACTGGCGCAGTTCGAAAGAGTCATGAAGGAAAAACATATAGTGGTAATTGGTTGTCCTGTAAGCTAGGAGATAAAATTGGAGATATAAGTCAGATAGAAAAAGAATATAGCGGCATATTGTGCGAGTCTACCTCTCGGGCAATTAGTTTTGATAGTCACAATAATGAGGTGTGGAGAAAATGGCGTAGAAAAAGTGAAATTTCAAAAACAATTCAAAAGATATACGAAGAAAACGGATATCGGGATAAATCTCTTGAATATTATTATTGGTACAGGGTGTTTTTTCGAAAATCATCAACGAATAGAATATGGAGGGTGGTCGACTATGTATTTGGTGGGTTAGTCTGGGGTTATGGGGTTAAAGCATGGAATCCAGTTATTGCATTCTTTGTAAATGCTTTTGTGTTTTCTTTGTTATATGCATGCCTTCCTGTCTTAATCCCAGGTTCCGGTATTATGGTATCAGGTAATCTTGTATCTATAATTGATGAGTGTAACTTATTTAATCCCGCTAGCTATTTTAACTCACTTTATGGTTCGTTACTTATTTCTAGTCTGTCAGTATTTGGCTCCGTTGATATGGCTGGATATGGTAAGATGTTAGCTGTAGTCCAAGTTCTGGTGTCTATTTTAACCATGGGGCTTGGCATTTCCTCCCTTACAAAAAAGATGGCAAACATATGAGCGTAAGTAAATTCCCAGTCATATTTATAGATGGCGCAAGCTGTTCAGGAAAGAGTACTATCAAGTCTAAGTTGATTGATGATCATCAAATAGATTTAGGTTATGCAAAGAGACACACTACGCGTCAAAAAAGACCTGATGACGATGCCAGTGGAGATTACATATTTATCAGTGAAGATGAATATCAAAAGATGCAACATGAAAAACGCTTTATAGAAAGTAAAGAATTCAAGTTCGGAATGTCTTATGGGATTGGCTGGGAAGAACTATCTGCCTCTTTGGGTGGTCATGATGGAGTCATTGCCATGATTAACCTTGGTAATGTGGATCAAGCTAAATCATCTATACCATGGGCTCTAAGCATACTTGTCGATGCACCTATTGATAGTATTTTGAGTCGCCTGCACAATAGAGGGCTAAATACAGATGAACAAATAGAAGAAAGGGTAAATAGTGCTAAATCTGTAGCTCAGTTGCGCAGTAATTATGACTACGTATGCTTTAATGAAGATGGGAAATTAGAATTTATATATAACGACTTAAAAGAAATAATTGCTCAATATTTAAGCGAGTTTGACGGAGATGATCAATGATACAGCTAAGGTATGTAGGAATACCATATGAGAGCTCGCAAATTCCTGCTGTGTGCATATCTATGGATACAGAGAAAGATGCGATTGCTATTGCCGAATCCGTCCGGGACTATTACGAAACACCAGGAGAAAAACCAATAATTGAAGTCTCATTCAATAAAAACAGAGATAGAAATTATGATTTCCATTTTATTTTGGGAGGCAGGGGGTCAGTAGATGTCACAGGAGTGTCACGAGATATTCCAGAGAATATTATATCTGCCCTAGCAGAGTTTAATAATTATGTTATTTTACTGGGGTTCACGAATGACAAAGGGGTGTTTGAAATACTTAACCCAAAGATTTTTCATATGGTTAAAAGAGGCCTCACAATTGATGGTAATTTTGTAATGGGTGAGGAGCGTATCAAAGTTAATTGGGTTTCGATATTCAATAATGCTAACAAATAGCTCCAGCGGACAGCAAAAAGCGCCACTCCTCGTTCCTCGTCGCTCTGCTTTTTGCTGCCGCTGAGCATAAGCGTTAGGTGCCCAGGAAAAATATGGAAAGGGGTTAAGTCTTGTAACGACACATTATGTGACATATTTTTTCCTTATTACAAAGGTGGATTAATCACTGGCGAGTCGTGCTGTGAAAGCGTATGAGGATGAATTTGCATGATTACAAAACTTGACCCTTCTTTCTATGTCTGACAGATTACAAGTGAACCAGGCCTCTGGTCTACTCACTTTCCTCAACACTCAGCTAAAAGGCTGGACTCGGAACAAAATAAAACAACGGCTGAAAACGGGATGCGTGGTCGTCAACGGTCAGCCTATCATGCAGCATGATCACGAGCTCAAAGCTGGTGACGATGTGGAAGTTCGGGCAGCGGGAAAGAACATGCAACGTGGAACTTCCCGGCTGGAAATCTTGTATTCGGACAGCGATCTTGTCGTCATTAATAAACCTGCAGGCTTGTTGTCAGTGGCATCCGCCGATGAAAACAAACAGCATGCGCTTGCAATTCTTCGCAAGCAGCTCACACGTCAAAAGCGTTCTGTTAGTCTATGGCCTGTACATCGTCTCGATCGCGATACTTCGGGTGTTTTGATGTTTGCAACTTCTCGCGAGATGCGCGAAGCCGTTAATGAAGGATGGTCCGGGGCCGAGAAAACCTATCTTGCGGTGGTTAAAGGTCACCCCAACCCAAGTCAAGGGAGCATTGACCAGCCCTTGAGAATGGATTCAGAGAAGTATCAAATGATTGTCGGTTCACATCCGGAAGCAAAAAAAGCCATTACGCATTTTAACACCCTGCGCACGGTAAAGGATCGGGCACTGCTTGAAGTGCAACTGGAGACCGGTCGACAACATCAAATCCGTGCCCACATGGCCTGGCTAGGGCATCCGGTGATTGGCGATCCCCGTTATGGTACTGATGGCCCCCGCATGGGGCTGCATGCATTGCGCCTAAGTATTACGCGACCAAAGACCGGTAAGCGACTCACCTTCGAGACACCAGCACCGGTTGAATTTATTGATCTGCTCCGATAGCAGAAAATTAACTCGCCATGCGCACTAATAATGAACCTATTATTACCTGAAAAAAGCTTAATGTGAAAAAGTTGGGTGTCCTGGTTTTCTCTGGAGTCGATTGTCCACATAAAAAACGCTCCACGTCTAACGTTTGACGTACCACGAAATGCGTACTACCCTTCAAATATGATTAAGACGTTTGCTGATAAGCATACCAAAAAGCTGTTTGAGGGCGGGAATCCCCGCCAGGTCAGGGTATTTCAACGTCAGGCAGAGATGAAACTACAAATGCTGGATATGGCGGCAACGCTGGATTTCTTGCGTAGCCTCCGGGTAACAGACTTGAGGCTTTATCCGGTGACCGACAGGGCCGGCACAGCATAAGGATCAGTCAGCAGTGGCGGTTATGCATCCAGTGGCAAGATGGCGATGCTTTCGACGTAGAAATAACTGACTACCATTGAGGCGATACGGATGACCAAAAATAGATTAAGACCCATCCACCCGGGTGAAATTTTACGGGAAGAGTATTTGAAACCGCTAGGGCTGTCCGCTAATGCACTTGCCTTGGCTTTGCGCGTACCGGCCACCCGTATCGGTGAGATACTTAAAGAGCGCAGGGCGATTACACCGGATACAGCCCTACGGCTTGCAAAGTATTTTGGCACTGATGCCCAAAGCTGGATGAATCTACAAACAAACTACGACTTAAAAATGGCTGTGAGCCAACACGGGGGTAAAATTGACAGAGAAGTTCACCCTATGGCAGCGGCTGGTTAACTGTCCATCATAAGGTTTAAACCACCTAACTTGCTTGATTCTGAAGTTGAACGCTGCTTTTATAAGAAGAAACTCGATCCAAACACTGACTAATCAGATTAGGATGGCATATGTCGATGACACGCTATTTATCAAAGTATTCTCTACCTATCCCCATAAAGGTAACCCGATGGCTGCCAACAGTTGTATTGCTGTTGGCTGGTGTTCCAGGTGCCGCTCTCGGTGTGGAGCCCATGGATACGGTTCTACGCGCCCATGTGATGCCGATACAGTACACGACACTCTCTGCCGAGATGGATGGGCGGATTCAAAGGCTGAGTCTGCGTGAAGGGGAGGCCTTTAAGAAGGGGGCGTCTCTGGTCTCCTTTATCTGTGGCGAAGAGAAGGCGCTGAGGAACAGGAGTAGGGCGGAGCTTAATTTTGCCAAGAAGACCCTTGCAGTAAGTCACAGGCTGGATGAGTTGGGTACCACCAGTACCATGGTTCTGGAACAAGCGAAGTCCGAGGTAGGTACGACCAAGGCGGAGCTTCAGGCGGCAGAGGCGCGAGTACGCCGCTGTAGCATTGTCGCCCCTTTTTCAGGCCGGGTGGCAGAGCTGCATGCGCGTAATCATCAGTATGTACAGCGGGGTGAGCCGCTGATGCGCATCGTCGATCCTTCAAAACTTGAGGTGGAGATGATCGTGCCGTCACGTTGGTTGACCTGGTTAAAGATGGGTCATCGCTTTGCCCTGGAGTTGGATGAGGCGGATGGTCAGCACGCAGCCGAGATTACGGCGATCGGTGCCTGGATCGATCCGGTGAGTCAGTCGGTGAAACTCCACGCCAAGATCCTTGGCAACGATGCCCGCCTGCTGCCGGGTATGAGTGGGCGTGCCTTTCTCAACAGAGATCAGAACGAATCGTGAGTGATAACCTGCAACGTCAACTTGAGGGGTTGAGTATTTTACTCAATCTGGAACGACGGGTACGTCGTGCCGAAGATCTGGAAGAGTTGGGTTTTATTCTGGTCAATGAGACCCATAACCTGATCCCTTATCGTCAATGCCTGTTGTGGGAGAGTGATGGTGGCCGAGGGGCGGTACGTGCTATATCCGGTGTCTCTCAAGTTGAGAAAGATGCGCCAATGATTCAGTGGCTCAATCGAGCCATGCCAAAGCTGGAACGGCATTTCACCGGACCGGAGCCACATACCATCAGTGCCAGTGATAGCGATGCCGAGGGGTGCCTGGGTTGGTCTGATTGGTTTCCACCCCATGGCCTCTGGGTCGCGCTTAAATCCCCCATTGGAGCGCCGTTGGGGGTGCTCCTGTTACTGCGTGATGAACCTACCTGGAATATGAGTTGAGCCTCATAGGCCACGTATGTGAAGCCTATGCCCATGCCTGGCATGCCCTGAGCAGGGGGGGAGGATTAGGCAAGCGCCTTGCCACGCTGGGCAAGGGGTGGCGGTTACCGGTTGTTGTCGCGCTTGCCCTGGTGATCTCGGTATTCACACCGGTGCGGATCTCTGTGCTGGCCCCGGCAGAGGTGATTCCATTGGATGCGCTTGAGGTGCGGGCACCGACCGATGGGGTTGTTGATGTTATGCAGGTGGAACCCAATGAGAAGGTGGTTGAGGCGCAACCGCTGTTGAAGTTGGACCCCACACTGCTTCGCAGCCGTTTTGCCGTTGCCAGGCGCAAACTGGCTGTGGCTGAGGCTGAATATCGGCAGATGGCACACAAGGCGGTGTTTGATGCGGAATCAAAGGCCCAGGTGGCGGTGCTGGAAGGGAAGCGGGACCTGCAACTGGAAGAGGTCGGTTATCTGGAAGCACTGCTGAAACAGCTCGAAGTAAAAGCGGATCGCCCAGGGGTTGTTATCTATAGCGATCCGTCTGATTGGGTCGGCCGCCCGGTGCAGACGGGTGAGCGTATCTTGACCATTGCCGATCCGGCAAAGGTTCAGCTGGAGGTTCAGGTTGCAGTGGATGACGCCATTGCCCTCCAGGAGGGGGCAGAGGTGCGTTTTTTTTCTTTCCATAGCGCCAGACAAGCCACTCACTGCCGTGCTCAAGCGCGCAGCATTTGATGCACAGCCCACTCCTGAAGGTACCCTTGTCTACCGGGTGTTGGCCAATTTTGAGGCGGACGTGGTGCCCCCGAGGATTGGGCTAAAGGGTACAGCTAAAGTGTATGGTGAAGAGGTGAAGTTGCTCTATTACCTACTTCGCAGACCCTTTGCCAGTGTGCGGCGCTGGACAGGCTTCTAAGAGTGGATGATCCCCCACTGCCAATGTTGCGGCAGGAGCTGAGGCTCTACACCGCACCGGCAGGTATTGGCGGCGCCCCCAGTTGGACTGTTTACGACCCGGCAACTAACCGCTTTTTCCAGATCGGTATTAAAGTCTATGAGATTCTCAGCCACTGGAACGGTGGTACACCCCAGAGGGTGGTAGCGCGTGTAAATGAGATGGCGGGACTCTCCATTACGGAGCAGGATGTCCTTGATGTAGCCAATTTCATACGCAGCCACAATCTCACACAACTCCAGAGTGCTGAAGATACGCAACAGCTGATACAGGGAAGAAAAAAACGGCAAGTGGGATGGCTAAAATGGCTGCTCATGAACTACCTGTTTCTGCGTATACCGTTGATCTACCCCGAGCGCATTCTCGCTCGCACCTACCCTTGGGTGGCATGGCTCTATCGACCCTGGGTGCGCTGGTTTGTATTGACCCTGGGAGGGGTGGGGCTCTATCTTGCAGGGCGTCAGTGGGATCACTTCTTCAATACCCTGACCGATCTCTTCTCCCTTGAGGGGATGTTCTGGTTTGCCATCGCCCTGTTTTTCGCCAAAGTGATACACGAGCTGGGACACGCCTACACCGCCCACCGTTACGGCTGCCGTGTGGCGAGCATGGGGGTGGCTTTTCTGGTGATGTGGCCGGTGCTCTACACCGATGTCACCGATGCCTGGAAGCTCTCTTCGCGGCGGGCGCGTATTGCTATCTCTTCTGCGGGAATGATCGCAGAACTGGCTATTGCCTTATTGCTACACTGCTATGGAGTTTTATGCCCGATGGCTTGGCGCGCTCCGCAGTATTTCTGATTGCCACAACCACCTGGATAGGAACCCTGGCCATCAATGCGATGCCATTTCTGCGTTTTGACGGCTACTACCTGCTTTCCGACATACTGCGTATCGATAACCTGTTTGAGCGTGCGTTTGCACTCGGCCGCTGGCGCCTGCGTGAAACACTGTTTGGACTGGGCGAGCAGCCACCAGAGCGGTTGTCATCGGTCCTGCAGCGCTTTCTTATCGTTTTTTCCTTTGCCGTTTGGCTCTACCGTCTGTTTCTTTTTCTCGGTATTGCAGTGCTGGTCTACTATTTTTTCTTCAAGGCACTGGGGGTTATTCTTTTTGCTGTGGAGCTTTGGTGGTTTATTCTACGTCCTGTAATGGGAGAGTTGACGGCGTGGTGGAGGGTTAGAAACGAGGTGAGGTTTAATCTGCGAAGTGCCACGACTTTGAGCGTGCTGTTTATACTGCTGGGGCTGTTTTTCATCCCCTGGCGTAGCGATATCTCCATTTCCGCTGTGATGATTCCGGTGGAGAGTAGCGTGGTGTTTTCGCCACGCGCGGCACGCATCAAGTCCATTGATGTTGGCAATAAAGAGCATGTCTCCACAGGGCAGCGGCTGATGCAGCTGGAAGCTCCCTCTATGGCCTACCAGATTCGCCGGGCCGAACAGCAGCGTAAGCTTCTGCAGTGGGAGATTGCCAGGGCCGGATCCAGTGGTCGTCTGAGTGCGCGGCGGATGGTGTCGGAAGAGGAGTTGCGCACGGTCGAGGAAAATCTTGCCGGTCTTATCGAGGCACAGGATCAATTGAATATCAGGGCACCCTTTGCAGGCAAGGTGATAGCTAAAATTGAGACTACCGCCCCCGGACAGTGGTTACCTGCCCAGATGCCACTGTTTAAATTGATAGGAGAGAGTGCCGGTGTTATCAAGGGCTATCTACCTGAAGATGAGCTATGGCGTATTCAGATTGGGTCAGACGCGGTGTTTTACCCGGATATTCCAGAGATCCCCCCCATCGATTGTCGCTTGAGTGCGGTTGATGACACCTCTGCCAAAGTGCTGGATCCGGAGATGTTGGCAGAGCGCCACGGCGGGATGATTGCCACAAGGCATCTTGGTGAGGGTGAAGTGGTCCCAAAGAGGGCGCATTATCGTATCTATCTTGATACGGTTGTGCTGAATAATGATCAACAACAGATGATATTGCGTGGAGTTGTGACCCTGCCGGGGCGCTCTCAGAGCTTGGCTCAGCGCGCCTGGCAGACTGTTTACGGCGTGCTCATTCGCGAGAGTGGATTTTGATGGAAGTGGCTGCTGATACACCCATCCAGTAGCCTGGGTTGAGTGGAGCGAAACCCGGGGGTAAGTACAATAAATCTCCTGGGTTTCGCAAGCTCAACCCAGGCTACAGTTGCCTTTATCCCATACTATTCAAATCCATCGAGGGTGATAAACCCTGTTTATGAAACGTGAAACGCGTGGAATGGTGTTTCACCCCCCTCCCTTATGTTTTCAGAATCCTGGCCGATAACGTTTCTAGGTGAATATGCCGGAGACGTGGCTGTGAGTAATCGATATCCTGACGAGGATAAAACGCAAAGAGTAACTATTGAGAATGATAAAGAGGTCTGTTCTGCTGAAGTAGAAGCGGGCCGAAAACCGGCGCAGTCAAGCCTTCTGCTGCGGGCGTTGGAGCCTCGCATTATGCTTGATGCGGCGGCACTCGCTACCGGGCTGGACCTGGCCGATGATGGCGATAGCGGTGCGGCGGATCAGGCGCCCACAGTGGACGGTGACAGTAGTGAGAGTAGTGACCTGCTACTGGAGAGCCTGGCCCAATACGAGGCACCCACCAATCACAGATCCGTTGTATTTATCGACCCCTTGGTCGAAGGACAGACCGGCCTACTTGAGGATATCGGTGCCACCTCTGATGTGGTTGTTCTCCGTGCTAACCAGGACGGCGTCAGCCAGATTGCCGAATATCTGGAGGGGCGCCGTGATGTTGAGGCGATTCACATCATCTCCCATGGTGGTGATGGTGAGCTGAAGTTGGGTGATGGTCAGCTCAACAGTGAAACCCTCGAGACCTATCGTGAATCCCTCACCGCCATTGGCAATGCACTCTCTGCCGATGCCGATATCCTGCTCTATGGCTGTGATGTCGCTGCGAGTCAACGCGGGCTCGACTTTATAGGGGCGTTGGCTGAGGCCACCGGCGCTGATGTCGCCGCCTCGGATGACGATACCGGCAACGCCGCACTCGGTGGCGATTGGGATCTGGAACAGCAGACCGGTGCCATTGAGGCAGAACTGGCCGTCGGCACCGAAACGCAGGCGAGTTATACCCATCTGCTGGCACCACCTACCGCTGCCAATAACACCGTCACCACCAACGAAGATACCACCCACGTCTTTACCTCCGCCGACTTCAACTACAGCGATCCCGATACAGACCCTATGGTCAGCATCAAGATCACCTCGCTTGAGACCGTGGGTGCGCTGAAGCTGGACGGTGCCGATGTGACCCTGGATCAGGTGATCACCAAGGCCGATATCGATGCAAACAAGCTGACCTTTATCCCGGTGGGTGATGCCAATGGCAGCGCCTACGACTCTTTTGCCTTCAGCGTCAATGACGGCGCACTCGACTCCCTTGCCAGCTACACCATGACGGTGGATGTGACAGCAGTGAACGATGCTCCGGTGTTCACCTCCCTCGATGGCTCGCCGACACACACGGAAAACGGCGATCCGGTGGTGCTTGACATCGATGTTACCCTGCTTGATCCGGATTTGAATGCGGCTGGCAACTACAACGGCGCCACCTTGACATTGGGCCGTGCCGGGGGCGCGGATGCGAGCGATGAGCTTCACCTCGATGGCGGGCAGGGGCACTTTTCGGTGGGTGCCAACCAACTGCTGCTGAACGGTATGGTATTCGCTACCTACAGCACCACCAACGGCACCCTGGTCGTTAACTTCATCGGAGATGTTGGCGGCGCCACCACCGACGTCACCCCTGAACTGTTCAATGATGTGCTGCAGCACATCACCTACGCCACCAGTGCTGATACCCCTGATGCGGAGGTTACCCTGGCCTGGACCTTCGACGATGGCAATGACGGCACCCAGGGAAGCGGTGGTGCCAAACAGGTCAGTGGCACGACAACCGTGACGATAGAGGCCACCGACGACGTTCCTGTTCTGGATGTTACGGCAGGAAACCACTACGAGGGCGATAACTGGTGGCATATCTTTCCCGACACCACCTTTACCGACCCTGATGGTGGAAATATTCCGTGGGTCTCGATTGAGGTCATTGGCGCCAATCAGGACGACCTGCTCCAGGTGACGGAGCAGCACGGCATTACCCAAAACTATGACAGCGGCACCAGCACCCTGACCCTGACCGGGTTGGCCACAGCAGCGCAGTATCAGGATCTGCTGCAGACCCTTCAGTTCTACAACTCTGCTGGCGGGGGCTGGTCCCTCTCTTTCAGCTTTAGATCAGCATTCAACAGCGCTCCGATCCTGCTCTCTACCGATAACTCACCGACCTTTACCGAAAACGGCTCACCGGTTGTGCTGGCTCCCGATATCATCCCTTATGACCGTGACCTGTACGAAGATGATGATTACGGTGGCGCGTCACTGACGATCCAGCGCTTCGGCGGTGCTGAGAGTGAAGATGCCTTCCTGCTCTCGGGTACGCCTATTGGTGCAAGCACCATTACCATTGGTCTACCCTCCGGTGGCATCACTCTCTCTGCCAGTGATGGCGTCTTTACAATGAATTTCCTCGCCGGCACCTCCCGTGCTTACACCACCTACCTGGCAAGGCTCATCCAATACGAAAACACCAGCGACGCTCCCCCCTCTGCGGTGGTGCTCGAGTGGAATTTCAACGATGGCAACACCGGAGAGCAGGGTATAGGGGATGGGCTGTACACCACGGCCCAGACTACTGTCAATATTATATCGGTCAACGATAACCCCGAGGGAAGCGACAACACCATCGTTTTTGAAGAGGATGGCAGCCATACCTTCACAGCCGCCGATTTCGGCTACAGCGACTATGAGGGTGACCCCTTTGTCAGCGTCAGGATCACCTCCCTGGAGAGCGCGGGCAGCCTCACCTGGAACAACGGCAGCAGTGATGTGGCGGTGACGTTGAACCAGGTAATCACCAAAGCGGATATCGACGCGGGCAAGCTCAAATTCACCCCGCAGGAGAATGCCAACGGCACCGCCTACGACAACTTTGAGTTCGTCGTCAGGGATGCCTCGGAAGATTCACTATCGTCCTACACCATGACCCTGGATGTGACACCCGTCAACGACCTGCCGACGGCGGCGGATGGTACCGTAACCATCGACGAGGACACCACCTACACCTTCAGCACCACCGACTTCAGCTACAGTGACGTTGAAACTGCCACCCTGGCCTCCATCAAGATCACCACCCTTGAGACCGTCGGCGCACTGAAACTCGATGGCGTGGATGTGACCCTCAATCAGGTGATAACCAAGGCCGATATCGATGCCAATAAACTAACCTTCACCCCCGTGGCCGAGGCCAATGGCGCGGCCTACGACAGTTTCGGCTTTGAGGTGAATGACGGCGCCAACGATTCAGCCGCCGCCTACACCCTGACCGTGGATGTGACGGCGGTGGATGATGCCCCCACCAGCGCCGATAAAACCATCACCCTCGATGAGGATGGTAGCCACACCTTTCTACTCACCGATTTTGCCTATAGCGATGTGGAGGGCCAAGCCATGGCCTCCATCAAGGTCACTTCGCTGGAGGGCGTTGGCAGCCTGACCTGGAATAACGGCAGTAGCGATCTGGCGGTGACCGAAAATCAGGTGATCACCAAGGCCGATATCGAAGCCGGAAAACTGATCTTCACCCCGGTGGCCAACGGCAGTGGCACGGCCTACGACAGCTTCGGCTTTTCGGTGAACGACGGTGCGGTCGATTCGACCGCCTACACCATGACCCTGGATGTGACCGCCTTCAATGATTTGCCGACAGCGGCGGATGGTACCGTAACCACCGACGAGGACACCATCTACACCTTTACAGCGGCTGATTTCGGCTATGACGATATCGAGTCAGACCCATTGGCCAGCGTGAAAATCACCACCCTTGAGACGGTCGGCGCACTGAAACTCAATGGCGCGGATGTGACCCTCAATCAGGTGATTACCAAGGCCGATATCGATGCCAATAAACTGACCTTCACCCCCGTGGCCGAGGCCAATGGCGCGGCCTACGACAGTTTCGGCTTTGAGGTGAATGACGGCACCGGCGATTCGGCCGCCGCCTACACCCTGACCGTGGATGTGACAGCGGTGGATGATGCCCCCACCAGCGCCGATAAAACCATCACCCTTGATGAGGACGGCAGCCACACCTTTATACTCACCGATTTTGCCTATAGCGATGTGGAGGGCCAATCCATGGCCTCCATCAAGGTCACTTCCCTGGAAAGCGTTGGCAGCCTGACCTGGAATAACGGCAGCAGCGACGTGGCGGTAACCGGGAATCAGGTGATCACCAAGGCCGATATTGAAGCCGGAAAACTGATCTTCACCCCGGTGGCCGATGGCAATGGCGCGCCTTACGACAGCTTCGCCTTTTCGGTAAACGACGGTGCGCTGGATTCGACCGCCTACACCATGACCCTGGATGTGACCGCCCTCAATGATCTGCCGACTGCGGCAGACGGCACGATAACCCTCGATGAGGATACCACCTACACCTTCAGTGCCGCCGACTTCGGCTATGACGACGTTGATGCCGACCCCCTGGCCTCCATCGAGATTACCACTTTGAATGGGGTGGGCAGGCTCACCCTGGAGGGCGTGGATGTGACCCTCAACCAGGTGATCGACAGGGCCGATATCGATACCGGAAAATTGAGATTTGCCCCGGTGGCGGAGGCCTTTGGCGCGGCCTACGACAGCTTCGGCTTTAGCGTCAATGACGGCACCGGCGACTCAACCGCCGCCTACACCCTGACAATGGATGTGACGGCGATCAGCGACTATGCCCCTTCCGCTGCGGATAACACTGTCACCATCGATGAGGAGGGCAGCCATATCTTCAGCGCCGCCGACTTCGGCTATGTCGATCTCGATCCGGATCCCATGGTAAGCGTCAAGATCTCCACCCTGGAGACGGCGGGCGCCCTCACACTGGACGGTGCGAATGTGACCCTCGATCAGGTGATCAGCAAGGCCGATATCGATGCCGGGAAATTGATCTTCACGCCGGTGGCCGGGGCCAATGGCGCGGCCTACGACAGCTTCGGTTTCAAGGTGAATGACGGCAGCGTCGATTCGGGCGCCTACACCCTGACGGTGGATGTGACGGCGATCAACGATGCACCCCTCTTCAGTGGGCTGAATGGTGCGCCAAGCCACACCGAGGACAGTTCGGCGGTGGTGCTCGATGCCAATGTCACGCTGTTCGATTTTGAGTTGAACGCGGCCAATAGCTACAACGGCGCCACCCTCACCCTGGCGCGCAACGGCGGCGCCGATGGCGGTGATCTCTTCGCCCATAGCGGCAATCTCTCGGCATTGACCGAGGGTGGCAATCTGGTGCTGAACAGCACCACCGTGGGTACGGTAACCACCAACAGCGGTGGCACCCTGGTGTTGACCTTCAATGCCGCTGCCACCCAGGCGGTGGTCAATGCGGTGATGCGGTCCATCACCTATGCCACCGGCGACGATACCCCGCCAGCCTCCGTTACCATCGACTGGAGCTTCAGCGATGAAAACGGTGGCTCACAGGTACGGGTGGGGCGTTGAGTGACAGCGGTTCAACCACGGTTGACATCACCACAAAAAACGATGCACCGATACTGAATTTCCCCGACGATCCTCCCGTCTTGACAAGAAATGAGGATACAAATCCCACCACAGCGGTGAAGACTTTTATGTCAGGCGTTACGATCAGTAATACTGATGGCGACTCTAATCAGTGGGTGGCCATAATCGGGTTTGATAACACCAATGGCAGTTGGCAGTACTACCATTGGGGCGTGGCTTCGTGGAAGAATATGGATCATCAGGCAAATACCGGTATCGTTGTTGATACGGAGAACGACGCCCGTCTGTTGAATAAAAATGACTATATCCGTTTTGTACCTAATACAAACTTTATTGGCACCGCAACATTCCAATACCGTGCCTGGGATGAGACTAATAAGAGCTCATGGCTGGAGGGTAAGGTGGGGGACGGCCAACACCACCACCAATGGCGGAAGCACCGCCTATTCAAGTGCCGTTGGGACGGGAACTACGATCATTAGAGCGGTCAATGATGCCCCAGTGCTGGATAATACGGAGACCCCCGCCTTCGGGGCGATTAGCGAAGATATCTCCAGTGGTGGCAACGGTGGCAAGAGCGTTGCGGCGCTACTGGTGGACGGTTCGATCAGCGATGTCGATGGCGTAGCTGTCGAGGCGATGGCGGTGACCGCGGTGGATAACACCAATGGTCTCTGGCAGTTCTCCCTGGATAGTGGCGAGAACTGGACCGATTTTTCGGCTACCTCCGGCAGCAGCGTCGATCTGAGCACAGCTTCGCGCCTGTTGGGCGGCAGTGACCTCGTCCGCTTCGCGCCCGATGCCAACTACAACGGCAGCGCAACCATCACCTTCCGCGCCTGGGATGAGAGCAGTGGCACGGCGGGAGATACCGCCGATACCAGCACCAATGGCGGCACCACAGCCTTCTCGACCGCTACCGATACGGCATCGATCACGATAACGGCGGTCAACGACGCCCCGACCGGCGACGACAAGACCATTACCCTTGACGAGGATATCACCCACACCTTCACGGCGGCCGACTTTGGTTACAGCGATGTGGAGTCTACGGCCATGGCCTCAATCAGGATCACCCGTCTGGAGAGCGCCGGCGACCTACAGTTGAGCGGCGCGGATGTAACCCTTGGTCAGGCTGTTAGCGGGGCGGACATCGTTGCCGGCAACCTCAAGTTCACCCCGGCCACGGATGCCTTCGGCACCGCGTACGACAGCTTCGGCTTCAGTGTCAGCGATGGCGTTCTCGACTCGGTTGAGGGCTACACCATCACCTTTGATGTCACCTCGGTCAATGATGCGCCGACCTCCAGCAACGCGGCGGTTACCATGCCGGAGGATGGGATCTACACCTTCAGCGCCGATGACTTCCTGTTCAGCGATCTCGACGGCGGTACCCTGACCGGCATCCGGATCTCCACCCTGGAGAGCGCTGGCGACCTGGAGTTGAACGGCTCGGATGTGACCTCGGATCAGGTCATCGCCGTTGCCGATATCGCCAACCTGACCTTTACCCCGGCGGCGAGCGCCACCGGCGGCCCCTACGCAACCTTCAGCTTCAAGGTCAACGACGGCACCTCCGATTCCATCGCCTACACCATGGGCATCAACGTCGATTCGTTCATGGATGCCCCCGTGCTCGACAGCGGGGCAACGCCGCAGTTCGGGGCGATCAATGAGGATGTCAGTGCCTCAGCCAACAGCGGCATGAGCGTGGCGACACTGCTGGTGGATGGCTCGATCACCGATCCCGATGGCACCGCAGTGGAGGCGATGGCGGTGACCGCCGTGGATAACACCAACGGTCTCTGGCAGTACTCTCTGGATAACGGCTCGAACTGGAGCGATTTCTCCGCCACCACCGGTGCCAGTGTCGATCTCAGCACCACCTCGCGCCTGTTGAGCGGCAGCCACCTGATCCGCTTCAATTCTAACGCTGATTATAACGGCAACGCCGCCATCACCTTCCGCGCCTGGGACAGGAGCAGTGGCGCGGCGGGCGACACGGCCGACAGCAGCGTCAATGGTGGTAGCACCGCTTTCTCCACCGCCAGCGACACCGCATCGATCATCATCGCCGCAGTGGATGATGCACCGGCTGGCGAGGACAAAACCGTCACCATGGATGAAGACGGGATCTACACCTTCGCAGCCGCCGACTTCGGTTACAGCGATGCGGAAGAGGCGGCCATGGCGAGCATCAAGGTGACCACACTGGAGACCGCTGGCAGCCTGGAGCTGAACGGATCGGCGGTCACCCTGAATCAGGTGATTGATAAGGCCGATATTGACAGCGACCTCTTGAAGTTTACCCCGGCGGGCAACGCCAATGGCACCGGCTATGACAGTTTTACCTTCAGCGTCAACGACGGCACCTATGATTCAGCCGCCAGCTATACCCTAACGGTGGATGTGACGGCGGTTAATGATGACCTGAGCGGAGCGGTCACCATCACCGGTACCCCAACCGAGGGCGAGACCCTGACCGCGGCCAATACCCTGGCCGATGAGGACGGCCTCGGTACCATCGGCTATCAGTGGAAGGCGGACGGTGTCGATATCTCGGGTGCAACCGCCTCGACCTATACCCTGCTCCAGTCCGAAGTCGGTAAAGCCATCACCGTGGTCGCCGCCTATACCGATGACCAGGGTACGGCGGAGAGCCTCGCCTCCTCCGCGACTTCGGCAGTGGTCAATGTCAATGACCGCCCCCACCGGATCGGTCACCATCACGGGAACCGCCACGGAAGACCAGGAGTTGACGGCGGCCAATACCCTGGCCGACGAAGATGTTCTTGGAACCATCAGCTACCAGTGGCAGGCGGATGGCGTGGATATCTCCGGTGCCACGGTCTCAACCTATACTTTGACCCAGTCCGAGGTGGGCAAGGCGATCACCGTTGTCGCAAGCTACACCGACGGAGAGAGCACAGCAGAGAGTGTTGCCTCTTCCGCCACCGCGGCGGTGGCCAATGTCAATGACGACCCCACCGGCACGGTGACGATCTCCGGCACAGCCGCTGAAGATCAGATCCTGACCGGTGCCAATACGCTGGCCGATGGAGACGTTCTCGGCACCATCAGCTACCAGTGGAAGGCGGACGCTGTGGATATCACCGGCGCCACGGCCTCAACCTACACCTTGACCCAGTCCGAGGTGGGCAAGGTGATCACCCTGGTGGCAAGCTATACCGATGGAGAGGGTACGGCGGAGAGTGTTACCTCCTCCGCGACTTCTGCAGTTGCCAATGTTAATGACGACCCCACCGGAACGGTGTCGATCTCCGGCACGCCGACGGAGGGCGAGACCCTGACCGCCTCCAATTTCAGGCTGCTGGCGGATGAAGACGGCCTCGGTACCCTCGGCTATCAGTGGAAGGCAGACGGTGTGGATATCATCGGCGCCACGGCTTTAACCTATACCCTGACGCAGTCCGAGGTGGGCAAGGCGATCACCGTCGTGGTCGGCTATACCGATGATCAGGGCACGGAAGAGGGCGTCACCTCTTCCGCCACCGCCGCAGTGGCCAATGTAGCCGATGCCCCCACGGGAACGGTAACGATCTCAGGTACGGTGACGGAAGACCAGACCCTGACGGCAGCCAATACGCTGGCCGACGAAGACGGTCTTGGCACGATCAGCTATCAGTGGAAGCGCGATGGCGTGGATATCGGCGGGACTACCGGCACCTATACCTTGGGCGATGCGGATGTGGGCGCCGCAATCACCGTTGTGGCCAGCTATACAGACGAACAGGGCGCGTCCCACAGCGTCACCTCCTCCGCCACCACGGCAGTGGTCAATATCAATGACGCCCCGACGGCGGCGAACGGCAGCGTAACCACCGACGAGGACACTACCTACACCTTCAGCGCCACCGACTTCGGCTATGGCGACATTGAGAACTCCCCCCTGGCCTCCATCGAGATCACCTCCCTGGAGACGGTGGGCGCTCTCCAGTTGAATGGTGCGGATGTGACCCTCAATCAGGTGATCACCCGGGCCGACATCGATGCCGACCGATTGCAGTTCATCCCGGTGGCCGAGGCCAATGGCTCGGCCTATGACGGTTTCAACTTTACTGTCAATGACGGGACAGACGATTCGGCTGCCGCCTACACCATGACCGTGGATGTCACGGCGATCAATGACGACCCGGCGGGAACCTTGACGATCTCAGGGACACCGACGGAAGACGCCACCTTGACAGCAGTCAATGCACTTTCGGATGCCGATGTACTTGGCGTGATCGGCTACCAGTGGAAGGCGGATGGCACAAATATCTCGGGCGCCACGGAGACAACCTACACGTTAACCCAAGCCGAGGTGGGTAAAGTCATCACCGTGGTCGCCGCCTATAGTGACGATGGGGGTACGTCAGAGAGTGTTGCCTCCGCGGCAACATCGACCGTTGCCAATGTAAACGATGCAGCGACCGGAACGGTATCGATCTCAGGGTCGGCGGCGGAAGAGCAGGTTCTGACGGCCTCCAACAACCTGACCGACGGTGACGTCCTCGGTAGCATCAGTTATCAGTGGCAGGCCGACGGCGCCGATATCGCGGGTGCCACGGCGTCAACCTACACCTTAACGCAAAGCGAAGTCGGCAAGGCCGTCACCGTTGATGCCAGCTATACCGACGGGCAGGGTACGCTGGAGAGCGTTACCTCCTCCGCCACCGTGGCGGTCGCCAATGTAAGCCACGCCGTTACCGGTTCGGTGACGATCTCGGGCACGGCTACGGAAGACCAGATCCTGACGGCCACCAATACCCTGGCGGACGAAGACGGTCTTGGAACCATCGGCTATCAGTGGCGGGCGGACGGTGTGGAGATCACCGGCGCCACGGCGTCAACCTACACCCTGACACAGTCTGAGGTAGGCAAGGCCATCAGCGTAGTGGCGAGCTACACCGACGACGAAAGCAACCTGGAGAGTGTCGCCTCTTCCGCGACGGCCGCAGTCGCCAACGTCAATGACCTCCCTGTCGGCACGGTCAACGTGGTGGGTACCCCAATGAAAGATCAGGAACTCATCGCATCCGGATCGATCAGCGATGAAGACGGTGTCGGCACCCTCAGCTATCAGTGGCGGGCGGATGGCGTGGATATCGCCGGCGCCACCAGCAGCGGCTACACCTTGACCCAGGACGAGGTGGGTAAGGCCATTACCGTAGTGACAAGCTATACCGATGGAGAGGGTACGGAGGACAGCCTCACCTCCAGTGCAACCTCAGCCGTGCGTAATCTGAACTACGCCCCGACCGGCGAGGTGACGATCTCAGGCACCCCGGCGGAAGATCAGCTCCTGACGGCGACCAATACCCTGGCGGATCAAAACGGACTCGACACCATCAGCTATCAGTGGAAGGCGGACGGCATCAATATTCAGGGTGCCACCTCGGCAACCTATACCCTTACACAGTCCGATGTAGGCAAGGCGATCACCGTTTATGCCAGCTACACCGATCTTGAGGGCGCACAGGAGAGCGTTGCATCCGCCGCTACCGCGGTGATCGCCAACGTCAATAACGAGCCCACGGGGACGGTAACCATCTCCGGTACAGCGGCCCAGGATGCGACCCTGACGGCGGCCCACGGGCTCTCCGATGCCGATGGTCTGGGAGCGGTCAGCTACCAGTGGAAGGCCGACGGCGTCGATATACCGGGCGCGACCGCCTCTACCTACACATTGATACAATCCGATGTAGGCAAAGCGATTACCGTAGCGGTCGGCTATACCGATCTGAAGGGTACGTCGGAGAGCGTGACCTCTTCGGCAACCTCAGCGGTTGTCAATGTAAACGATGCCCCTGCCGGTACACTAACGATCTCAGGTACCCCGACCGAAGATCAGACCCTGACCGTCAATAACACACTGACGGATGAAGACGGACTCGGCACGCTCAGCTACCAGTGGAAAGCCGATGGGGTTGATATCTCGGGTGCCACTACAGCACGCTACACACTCACACAGGCCGATGTGGGCAAGGCGATTACCGTGGTAGCCAGCTATACCGATGGAAAAGGTGCATCCGAGAGCATCACCTCTCAGGCCACCTCATCGGTGACCAATGTGGCCGATGCCCCAACGGGAACGGTCACTATCTCAGGCACGCCAACAGAAGATCAGACCCTGACAGCGAACAACACCCTGGCCGATGGCGATGGCCTCGGCACGGTGAGTTACCAGTGGCAGCGTGACGGTGTGGATATCTCCGGTGCCACGGGGGCCACCTACACCTTGGGCGATGATGATGCGGGTGCGGCCATTACCTTGGTGGCAACCTACGTAGATGGAGAGGGTGCCACTGAGACTATCACCAGCAGCGCTACCCCGGCGGTGACCAATGTTGCCGATACCCCAACCGGTAGCATCGCTATCAGCGGTACCGCTACCGAAGACCAGACGTTAACGGCGGTCAATACCCTGGCAGATGGTGACGGCCTTGGCACCATGAGCTATCAGTGGCAGCGTGATGGGGTGGATATTACCGGCGCCACCGCTTCCACCTATACGCTGGGCAACGATGATACCGGCGCACAGATCACCCTGGTCGCCAGCTACACCGATGGACAGGGTACGGCGGAAACCGTCACCAGTAGCGCCACCTCTGCCGTGGTCAATGTACCTGATGCACCCACCGGTGGCATCGCCATCAACGGCAGCGCCACCGAAGGCCACACCCTGACAGCAGTCAATACCTTGGCCGATGGCGATGGCCTGGGTGTGGTCAGCTACCAGTGGCAGCGCGGTGGTGTGGATGTTACGGGTGCTACAGACGCCACCTATACCCTGACCGATGCGGATACGGGCGCAGCCATTAGGTTGGTTGCCAGCTACACCGATGGAGAGGGTAATTCAGAGAGTGTCACCAGCAGCGCCACGGCATCGGTGGTAAACGTCAACGATCCGGTGAGCGGCGGCATCGCCATCAGTGGTATGGCTTGGGAAGACCAGACCCTGACGGCGGTCAACACCTTGACTGATGAAGATGGCATTGGCACCGTCAGCTACCAGTGGCAGCGTGACGGCGTGGATATCTCCGGTGCCACGGGATCCACCTATACCCTGGGTAATGCGGATGCGGGTACGGCAATCACCCTGGTAGCCAGCTACATCGATGATCAGGGTGCAACGGAGACGATCACCAGTAGCGCCACCCCAACGGTGGGCAATATCAATGATGCCACCAGCGGCAGTGTCACCATCAGCGGCACGGTTGCCGAAGACCAGGTACTGACAGCGGTCAACACCCTGGCCGATGGTGACGGCTCGGCACAATCACTTACCAGTGGCAGCGTGATGGGGTGGCTATCTCGGGTGCCACCGGGATCACCCACACCCTGGGCAATGACGATAGCGGTGCAGCGATCACCCTGGTTGCCAGCTACACCGATGGACAGGGCACGGTGGAGACCATCACCAGCAGCGCCACTGCCAATGTAGTCAATGTACCGGATACACCCACCGGCAGTATCACCATCAATGGCACTGCAGCAGAGGGTCAGACCCTGTCGGTGACTAACACCCTGGCCGATGGTGATGGCCTCGGTACAGTGAGTTACCAGTGGCAGCGTGACGGTGTAGATATCAGTGGTGCCACCGCCACCCTCTATACCCTGGGCGATGCAGATGTCGGCGCCGCAATAACGGTAACGGCAAGCTACACCGACGGTAGCGGTAATTCTGAAAGCGTCACCAGTAGCGCGACGGCGGCGGTTGCCAATGTTGTTGATCCTACAGAAAGAGCGGTGACCATCAGTGGCACTGCCATCGAAGATCAGACTTTGACGGCGCACAACACCCTGGATGGCGGCAGCAGTCTCCCTACCGCCAGCTACCAGTGGCAGCGTGATGGTGTGAACATCTCTGGTGCCACCAGCGCCAGTTATACCCTGGGTGATGGTGACCCTGATGCGGTCATCACCGTTGTCGCCAGCTACACCGATGGTGGTGGCAGCCCTCAAAGCGTTACCAGCAAGGGAACGGCGGCAGTGGTCAATGTCAACGATCCCACTACCGGTGACGTCACTATCAGTGGCACCCTCACGGAAGATCAGACCCTGACGGCGAACAACACCCTGGCGGATGCCGATGGCCTCGGCACGGTCAGCTACCAGTGGCAGCGTGATGGGGTGGATATCAGTGGCGCGACAGAAGCCACCTACACCCTGGGCGATGCAGATGCAGGGGCGGCAATCACCTTGGTTGCTCAATATACCGACGACAACGGCGCCTCCGAGCGCATGGCGAGCAGCGCCAGCAGTGCGGTGGTTAATGTGGCCGATACCCCGACCGGTGGCATTGCCATCAGCGGCACCGCCAGCGAAGGCGAGACCCTGACCGCGGTCAATACCCTGGCCGATGGTGACGGCCTCGGTACCCTTAGCTATCAGTGGCAGCGTGATGGTTCGGATATTCCAGTGCCTCATTGGCTACCTACACCCTGACCGAGGCGGATACGGGCACAGCAATCACCCTGGTCGCCAGTTACACCGATGGACAGGGTGATGCCGAGAGTGTGACCAGCGATGCGACCGCAACGGTGGCAAATACCAACAACGCCGCTACCGGCAGCGTTAGCATCATCGGTACCGCTACGGAAGACTACACGCTCACGGTGACCAACACCCTGGCCGATGGTGATGGCCTCGGTACCGTCAGTTACCAGTGGCAGCGTGATGGGGTGGATATCTCTGGTGCCACAGAAGCCACCTACACTCTGGGTGATGATGATGCCGGTGCCGGGATCACCGCAGTGGTCAGTTACACCGATGGCAACGGGACGGTGGAGAGCATCAGCAGCAGTCCCACCAGCGCGGTGGTTAATGTTGCCGATGAACCAGCCGGCAGCATCACCATTACCGGCAGTGCCTTGGAAGATCAGACCCTGACCGCCGTGAGTACCTGACAGATGGTGATGGTCTGGGTGCAATCAGCTACCAGTGGCAACGTGATGGGACAGATATTTCCGGTGCCACAGAAGCCACCTACACATTGGGTGATGAGGATGCAGGTGCTGCCGTTACTGTAGTGGCCAGCTATACCGATGGTAGTGGTGATTCAGAGAGTGTCACCAGTAGTGCGACGGCAGCGGTGGTCAATGTTCCCGATGCACCCACCGGTAGCGTTATCATCAGCGGTACAGCGACAGAAGGGGAGACCCTGACGGCGGTCAACACCTTAGCCGATGGTGACGGTCTCGGCACCTTCAGTTATCAGTGGCAGCGTGATGGTGCCGATATCTCTGGTGCCACCGGGATCACCTACACCTTGGGTGATGACGATGCGGGCACCAAGATCACCCTGGTTACCAGTTACACCGATGGGCAGGGCGCGGTGGAGACTATCACCAGTAGTACCGCCGCTACCGCGGCCAATGTGCCTGATGCGCCCACGGGCAGTATCGTCATCAACGGCAGTGCAGCAGAAGGACAGACCCTGACGGTGGTCAACACCCTGGCCGACGGTGACGGCCTTGGCACAGTCAGTTACCAGTGGCAGCGTGACGGCGTGGATATCAGTGGCGCCACCGCCACCCTCTATACCCTGGGCGATGCCGATGTCGGCGCCGCAATGACGGTAACGGCAAGTTACACCGACGGTAGCGGTGATGCCGAAAGTATCACCAGCAGCGCCACGGCGGCGGTTGCAAACGTCGACGACCCCACCGCAAGAGCGGTCACCATCAGCGGCACCGCCATTGAAGATCAGACCTTGACGGCGCACAACACCCTGGATGACGGCAGCAGCCTCGCTACGGCCGACTACCAGTGGAGACGCAACGGCGTGGATATCTCCGGTGCCACGGCAGATAGTTATACCCTGGGCGATGCGGACACCGACGCAGTAATTACCGTTGTCGCCAGCTACACCGATGGCGGCGGCGATGCCCAAAGCGTTGCCAGCAAGGCAACTGCGGCAGTGGTGAATGTCAACGACCCCACCACCGGCGGCGTCACCATCAGCGGCACCCTCACGGAAGATCAGACCCTGACGGCGAACAACACCCTGGCCGATGCCGATGGCCTCGGCACGGTCAGCTACCAGTGGCAGCGTGATGGCGTGGATATCTCGGGCGCGACATCGGCCGCCTACACCCTGGACGATGCGGACGCGGGCGCGGCCATTACCCTGGTTGCCAGCTACACCGATGGGCAGGGTACGGTAGAAACCATCCCCAGTAGCACCACCTCTGCCGTGGTCAATGTCCCCGATACACCGACCGGCAGTATCGCCATCAGCGGTACGGCCACCGAAGGCGAGACCCTGACGGCGGTCAACACCCTGGCCGATGGCGATGGTCTTGGCACCGTCAGCTACCAGTGGCAGCGTGATGGCGCAGATATCCCCAGCGCCTCATTGGCCACCTACACCCTGACCGAGGCGGATACGGGCGCGGCGATCACTCTGGTCGCCAGCTATACCGATGGACAGGGTAATGCAGAGAGCATTACCAGCGACGCCACAGCGGCGGTGGTGAATACCAACGACTCCGCTACCGGCAGCGTCAGCATCACCGGTACCGCTACGGAAGACTACACGCTAACGGTGACCAACACCCTGGCCGACGGCGACGGCCTCGGTAGCATCAGCTACCAGTGGCAGCGTGATGGCGTGGATATCTCCGGCGCCACGGAAGCCACCTACACCCTGGGTGATGATGACGCCGGTGCCGAGATCACCGCAGTGGCAAGTTACACCGATGGTAACGGTACCGTGGAGAGCATCACCAGCAGCCCCACCAGCGCGGTGGTCAATGTTGCCGATGAACCGGCTGGCAGCATCACCATCAGCGGCACGGCCGCCGAAGATCAGACCCTGACCGCCGTCAGTACCCTGACCGATGGTGACGGTCTGGGCACGATCAGCTACCAGTGGCAGCGTGATGGCGCGGATATTTCCGGCGCCACAGAAGCCACCTACACATTGGGTGATGAGGATGCGGGTGCCGCTGTTACCGTAGTGGCCAGCTATACCGATGGCAGCGGCGATTCCGAGAGTGTCACCAGCAGTGCTACGGCCGCAGTGGTCAATGTTCCCGATGCGCCCACCGGCGTCATCTCCATCAGCGGCACAGCGACAGAAGGCGCGACCCTGACGGCGGTCAACACCCTGGCCGACGGCGATGGTCTGGGTACAATCAGCTACCAGTGGCAGCGCGATGGCCAGGATATCTCCGCTGCCACGGAGTCCACTTACACCTTGGGCGATGACGATGCAGGCGCGGCCATTACCGTCCTTGCCAGCTATACCGATGGCAGCGGTAATAGTGAAACAGTTACCAGTAGTGCTACGGCGGCGGTGACCAATGTCAACGATGCGGCCACCGGCACGGTGACCATCAGTGGCACGGTGGCGGAAGACCAGACCCTGACGGCACAGCATACCCTGGCCGATGGTGATGGCCTCGGCGCGGTCAGCTACCAGTGGCAGCGTGACGGCGTGGCTATCTCAGGCGCTACAGGGGCCAGCTACACCCTGGACGATGCCGATGCCGGTGCGGAGATCACCGTAGCGGCAAGCTACACCGATGGCAACGGCACCACCGAAACCATCTCCAGCAGCGCGACGACGGCGGTGACCAATGTCAACGACCCGACCACCGGCACCCTTGCCATCAGCGGCACGGTGGTGGAAGATCAGACCCTGACGGCGGTCAATACCCTGGCCGATGGCGATGGTCTCGGTACCGTCAGCTACCAGTGGCAGCGTGACGGCGTGGATATCAGTGGTGCGACAGAGTCCACCTACACCCTGGGCAATGAAGACGCCGGAGCAGCCATCACCCTGGTTGCCGAATATACCGATGGTAACGGCACCAGCGAAACCATCACCAGCAGCGCCACGGCGGCGGTAACGAACGTCAACGACCCGACCACCGGCAGCATCACCATCAGCGGCACGGTGGCAGAGGATCAGACCCTGACGGCGGTCAATACCCTGGCCGACGGCGATGGTCTCGGCACCGTCACCTACCAGTGGCAGCGTGACGGGGTGGATATCAGTGGTGCGACAGAAGCCACCTACACCCTGGACGATGCCGATGCCGGTGCGGCGATCACCCTGGCTGCCGAATATACCGATGGCAACGGCACCACTGAAACCATCACTAGCAGCGCCACGGCGGCGGTGACCAATGTCAACGATCCGGTGGGCGGCAGCATCGCCATCAGCGGTACCCCTGCAGCAGGCCAGACCCTGACGGTGGTCAATACCCTGACCGATGGCGACGGCCTCGGCACGGTCAGCTACCAGTGGCAGCGCGATGGCGCGGAGATCTCCGGCGCCACGGAGTCCACCTACACCTTGACCGGTGACGATACGGGCAGCGCAGTGACCGTCGTGGCAAGCTATACCGACGACAACGGTACCAGCGAGAGCATCACCAGTACGCCCACGGCGGACATAGGGACGGTCAACAACCCGGCGACCGGCAGCGTCACCATCAGCGGCACGGTGGAGGAAGATCAGACACTAACGGCAAACAATACCCTGGCCGATGTCGACGGCCTCGGCACAGTCACCTACCAGTGGCAGCGCGATGGCGCGGATATCTCCGGGGCCACGGGGTCTACTTACACCCTGGGTGATGATGATACCGGTGCCGCCATCACCCTGGTGGCCACCTTTACCGATGGCAACGGCACGGTTGAAACCATCAGCAGCAGCGCCACGGCGGCGGTTGTTAATGTCAATGATCTCCCCGGTGGAATGGATGCGACCATTACCCCCAACGAGGATACGGAATACACCTTCACCGCCGCCGATTTCGGCTACAGCGATGTAGAGGGTGAAGCGTTGGCCAGCATCGAAATAAAGAGTCTTGAGAGCGTTGGCAGCCTGGAATTAGACGGCATCGACGTGGCCTTGAACCAGGTGATCACCAAGCAGATATCGATGCGGGCAAATTGAAGTTCACCCCGGCCGCCAACGAACATGGTGCCGCGTATGACAGCTTCAGGTTCACCGTCAATGACGGCACGGATAGCTCCAATGACAGATATACCATGACCCTGGATGTGAACTCCGTGAACGACCCGCTCACTGGCGCTATCGCTATCACCGGCAACGCCACGGAAGATCAGACCCTGACGGCGGTCAACACCCTGGCCGATGCCGACGGCCTCGGTACGGTCAGCTACCAGTGGCAGCGTGATGGGGTGGATATCAGTGGTGCAACGGAAGCCACCTACACCCTGGGCGACGAAGATGCAGCTGCGGCCATCACCCTGGTGGCAAGCTATACCGATGGAGACGGGACGGTAGAGAGCACCACCAGCAGTGCCACACCGGAGATCATAAATATCAATGATCCGGTGGGCGGCAGCGTTGCCATCGTCGGTAAAGTGATGGAGGGCCAGACCCTGACGGCGGTCAGTACCCTCAGCGATGGTGACGGCCTTGGCGCAATCAGCTATCAGTGGAAGCGGGACGCGCGGATATCTCAGGCGCCACCGCAGCCACCTATACCTTGGGTGATGATGACGCAGGCGCGGCTATCTCACTGGTTGCCAGTTATACCGATGGCCACGGCAATACAGAGTACTTTGCCAGCAGCTCAACGGCGGCGGTTGAGAATGTCAATGATCCCACCACCGGCGGCGTCACCATCAGCGGCACGGCCACCGAAGGCCAGACTCTGACGGCCGCCAATACCCTGGCAGACGGAGACGGTCTCGGCTCCATCGGTTACCAGTGGCAGCGCGACGGTGTCGATATCGACGGCGCAACCTTGAGCAGCTACACCCTGGGCGATGACGATGTGGGTGCCGCCATCACGCTGGTGGCCAGCTATACGGATGACAATGGCACCACAGAGAGTATCTCCAGTGACGCCACTGCAGCGATTGCCAATGTCAACGACTCAACCACCGGCAGCGTCACCATTAGCGGTACGGTGACCGAAGGCCAGACCCTGATAGCCACCAATACTCTGGCCGATGGAGACGGCCTTGATACCGTCAGCTACCAGTGGCAGCGTGACGGCGTGGATATCTCCGGCGCCACGGGCGCTACCTACACCCTGGGCGATGAAGATGCGACGACCGAGATCACCGTCGTGGCGAGTTACACGGATGGCAGCGGAAGCAGCGAAACCGTCGCCAGCAGTGCCACGGCAGCGGTGGTCAATGTCAACGACCCGACCACCGGCACCCTTGCCATCAGCGGCACGGTGGCGGAAAACCAGACCCTGACGGCGGTCAACACCCTGGCCGATGGTGATGGCCTCGGCACGGTCAGCTACCAGTGGCAGCGCGACGGGGTGGATATCTCCGGTGCGACAGAAGCCACTTACACCTTGGGCGATGCCGATGTGGGTGCCGCCATCACCCTGGAGGCGAGCTATACCGACGGCAACGGCACCAGCGAAACCGTCACCAGCAGCGCCACAGCGGCCGTTACCAATGTCAATGACCCGACCACCGGCACCATAGCCATCAGCGGTACGGTGACGGAGGATCAGACCCTGACGGCGGTCAACACCCTGGCCGACGGTGATGGCCTTGGCACAGTCAGTTACCAGTGGCAGCGTGACGGCGTGGATATCTCCGGTGCCACCGAGTCCACCTACACCTTGGGCAATGACGATGCGGGTACCGCCATCACCCTGGTGGCAAGCTATACCGATGGAGAGGGCACCAGCGAAACCATCACCAGCAGCGCCACCCCGGCGGTGGTCAATGTCAGTGACCCGACCACCGGCGGTATCAGCCTCATCGGCAGGCCGCTGGAGGACCAGACCCTGACGGTGATCGATACCCTGGCCGATGGAGATGGCATAGGTGCGCGCGACTACCAGTGGCAGCGTGATGGGGTGGATATCAGTGGCGCCACCGCCACCACCTACACCCTGGATGATGACGATGCCGGTGCAGAGATCACGCTGGTGGCCAGCTACCTCAATAGCCAGGGCAATACTGAGAGTGTCACCAGCAGCGCCACGGCAGCGGTGACCAATGCCAATGATCAGGTTGGTGGTGGTATCACCATTAATGGTACCGCTACCGAGGGGAATACGCTGGCGGTGAGCAACACCCTGTCCGATGGTGATGGTCTGGGCACGGTCAGCTACCAGTGGCAGCGCGACGATGTGGATATCGCAGGCGCCACGGATGCCACCCATACCTGACCGATGCGGATACGGGGGCGGCCATTAAGCTGGTTGCCAGCTACACCGATGGAGAGGGTAATTCAGAAAGTGTCATCAGCAGCGCCACGGCAGCGGTGGTGAATGTCAACGACCCGGTGAGCGGCGGCATCGCCATCAGTGGTACGGCGCGGGAAGACCAGACCCTGACGGCGGTCAACACCCTGGCTGATGAAGATGGGGTGGGCGCAGTCAGCTACCAGTGGCAGCGCGACGGGGTGGCTATCTCCGGTGCCACGGAAGCCACCTATACCCTGGGTAATGCGGATGCGGGTGCGGCCATTACCCTGGTCGCCAGCTACACCGATGGACAGGGTACAGCGGAAACCATCACCAGCAGCGCCACCCCGACGGTGGTCAATGTCAACGACGCCACCACCGGCAGTGTCACCATCAGCGGCACGGCTGCCGAAGACCAGGTCCTGACGGCGGTCAACACCCTGGCCGATGGCGACGGACTTGGCACGATCAGCTACCAGTGGCAGCGTGATGGTGCGGATATCTCTGGTGCTACCGACGCCACCTACACCCTGGGTGATGAAGATGCAGGCGCCGAGATCACACTGGTTGCCAGCTACACCGATGGACAGGGCACGGAGGAGACCACCACCAGCAGCGCCACCGCTACCGTAGTCAATGTGCCCGATACGCCCACCGGCAGTATCGTCATCAACGGCAGTGCAGCAGAAGGACAGACCCTGACGGTGGTCAACACCCTGGCCGACGGTGACGG
>MOXF01000003.1_pt1 | contig 30652 bp, 42 predicted proteins | sample 1471201 | NCBI WGS metagenome assembly MOXF01 (sample SAMN05358035, study PRJNA327811) | mollusc metagenome | isolation source: Phylotype B (NB1) bacterial symbionts from gill | host: Thyasira cf. gouldii | place: Canada: Bonne Bay, Newfoundland | collected 2010-08
CGACGCACCAGTGTCACTATCGCATCGACCACGAAGACGCCAAGCAGGATCCCCCCCTCAAGGAAAGCCTGACCCCAACAGTATCAGAGTCCTAAAATCTGGATCTCATCGACCGAAGAAAAATCACGATCATGTGTTACCAGTGCAGAGGAACTGCTGTGGATTGCCGTGGCAACCTGGATAGCATCCGGTAGCTTCAAACGATAGCGTGCTCTGATCCTTGCCGCCATGAATGAAAGCTCTGAATCCATTTCCTGTATCTGCCAATGGGCGCTGGATGTCAGTGCCCGGTAATAACGGTCGGCCAGGATTTCATTTCCATGCCTCAGTGGTCCAGCGAGTACTTCAGCAAGGGTAACAACCGAAACAACCGCATGTAATCCGCCTACTTCGATCCGTTCGAACAATGACAGATACTGCTTTGAAAATTGTGGATGTCCCTCAAGCAGATAGATGATGGGTGCTGTGTCAACCGTAACCCTCGCACCTACCGGCAAAACCGAAAGATCGATCATTCCCATTCATCTCTGTACCCGCGAATGGTTTCAGTGACCTCCGGACCCCACAAACCTTGACCTGTACTCCAAAGTGAGAGCAATCCACCACCTACCTCTGGATCTACCCGTTGGTCCAGTGGAACCAGCGCTGCGTAAGGTACCCCCCGCTTTTTAATGATGGATGTCTCGCCTGCATGCGCACGATCCAACAGCTCCGGCAACCTCTTTCTGGCAGCTTCTGCACCAATTTCCAACATAGCCACATCCCCTTCGACCAATACAGTACGTACTGTACAGTGATGTACCATATTAGAGCAAGAGACAAGTACGGACCGACGGCGCCATCCCGACTGATGGGCCTTGAGTCAGGGCTGGTCACCTCTCTACACCTCCTGTAGATCACGCGCACCAGCCTTGAAGCGGAACGCCAGCCATACCAGCGGTGCATACCCAATCACCACCCCCAGCAATCCATCCAGCCACCCCACCGCTACCAATACGGCTAACGGCATCAACCAGAACAGATTGATGGCCCCGTAGGCGAGGGAAACCGGCGGATGGGCGCCATACTTAGAATCGCAAGGGCTCCATAAACCCCATCTACCGGAGTGAAGCATCCGGTAGCCGAAGGCCCTGTTCATTGCACAACAACAAGGAAAGCCTGACCCCGGGATGATTAACAAGTCTTTCCCATCATCCTATATGCAACAATACCTACCCACTCTTTCACCCCCGCAACCAAATCCTTCAGGTGCCCTGCAAACCCCCAATCAATCCTCAACAAGTACCCAGGCTTTGTCTGAAAATCAACCGGGTAGGGTATCACCGACCACTCCGCCTTACAGAAAATCCCCATCGAACGAGGCATATGCCAACCGGTGGTAATCAGTACCCACTTCTCATCCTCAGCAGGTTGAACCAGTTTCTTGCTCAATACCGCATTTTCCCAAGTATTCCGCGACTCACGCTCAAAAATAATGCGCGAAAGATCAATCCCCTGCTCAGAAAAAAGTCGCCGAGCAACATCCGCTGCCTTGTACTCCTGATGAATCATACTACTGGCGCCACCAGTAAAGATCAGTTTGGCCTCAGGATACCGCTTCGCCAGAGCCATAAACATCAGATCGCGCTCCGCTGCTCCACCAACACCTACCTCGATCCCATCAGCAGCGTACCCAGGGACTCTTCTGCACCGCTCAGCACAATAATCCCATCTACATCAGCCAACTCAGGATTAGCCGGATATCTACTCTCCAATGGATAGAGCAACCACTCCCCCATCGGAAACAACCCAATCACCAGCAACACAGCCAATAGCAAACCCAACAACCGTCGAGCCCAAACAATTTCCCCACGCCAGAAAAGCAAAAAGCCTACTCCGAACCAGATCAGGAGCAGGCTATCAGGCGATACAAACAACCAGATCAGTTTAGAAAACCAATAAAAGAGGTATCCATCAGATACCACTAAATTGCGCCACTGCAGTACCTCAATAATGCTAAAAACATAGGTCTGACCTAGTACTCCACCATACTTATATTGACGGATAGAGCGACTTCAGCTTTATTCGTGCATCCTCGGTAGTAAACCGCCAATCGACACGAATGGCTTTTTCGTTGCGCTGTTTTTGCCAAGCGTCTATTTCAGATCGCAATGTTAATTGATCTGGAATGCGTCGGTTGAGGCACTGCCGCACCATAACCCCAATTTCAATCTCCGCCATATCCAACCAGCTTCCATGTTTTTGGCGTGTAGTGAATTTCCAAACGCTCTGCTATTCGGCGCGCTCCGCTGGCTCAAACGCCTGATAGAGAGAGCCCACCTTATGCGTGTTCAGGTTGTCCATGACCAGGATGATTTTCTCCTTATCTGGATAGTGTTCATCCACCAATTCTCTGATCAACCACGCCCAGTCTATCTTGGTGTGACGATCGGTTACTTTGACCTGTCGCCAACCCTCAAGTGGCGCAAACAGCATAAACAGATTGCTGACACCATTTCGTTCATATTCAAAATCAAATCTTTTAGGCTCCCCTGGTCTGGTTGGTAACGGTGCTCATGTTTCCTTGATATGCTGTTTGCTGGTTTCATCCATGCAAACCAAGACCTCTTTGTCTGTATAGCACCGTTGATAGACTTCCAGTATATCCTCCATTGCACAGATAAAATCAGCATTGGCTTTTGGTGGAATACACCAACATTCCTTTAGCCAGGGTTTAAGTGCGTTTTTTTTAGAGTCTGTCGAACTGTTTCGTTACTGATTGAATCCACAATTTGACATTCCACCAACCGATCAGCCAACAGCTGCATGGTCCAGTCATTGCGCCCTTCTGGCGCTGATGAGCAGGCGGTTGCTACGAGAAAAGCTTCCGCATTTCCATCCAATTTTTTGGCCCGCTGTCCTGTGCGCGGCTTCGGGTTGAGTGCTGACTCTAACCCTTCCTCGACAAAACGCTGGCGTACCCGCTCAACAGTTCTTCGACTTGTGCTTAATGCCGTAACGATCTCGTCATCTTTTTTTGCTCCACTGTCTTGACAGGTTTCATCGCAGAGCAAGAGTATTCGTGCGTGAGTTTGCTTGCGAGCCGCTACTCGACCTTGGATACGAGTGCCTTTAACTCTTCGCGCTCTTGATCTGACAATTTGACTCGATATCTCTTCGCCAGCATCTCCAACCTCTCTCAACGTTTCAGATGATTAGCCATCTAACCTGAGAGATTACATTAACTATCCGTCAATGTATAATTGATGGAGTACTAGTCAGGCCGCTACCATCCCCGCGACTTCTTGAATCACCGAACAGGTCAAGGCAATCTCATCTGCGGTCAAAGTCGGATGCACCAGGAACATCAGTGCCGCTTCACCCAACTCTTTGGCAACCAGCAAACGCTCTTTGGGGCGAAAGCCTGTGCATCAAACGCCTTTTCCAGATAGACCTCGGAACAGGAGCCTGAATAACAGGGCACACCACGGGCAGTGATCTCTTCAATCATCCGATCCCGTGACCAAGTAGCCTTTAATCCCTCCGGGCGCACAAACACATAACACTATACCAGGCATGTTCGACATACTCCGGTGGTCGAGGCACACGAAACAGTGAGGGATATTGCTCACACACATCCAGAATGGCACTGGCATTGTCGGTACGGGAGCTATGCCAATCAGCCATCCGCCGCAACTGAATCCGGCCAATCGCCGCCTGCATCTCCGTCATCCGCCAGTTGGTGCCAAACGACTCATGCAACCAGCGAAACCCGGGCGGATGCGCTCGCTCATAGACCGCCTCCCAAGATTTTCCATGATCCTTGTAGGACCACATCTTCGACCAGAGATCACAATCATTGGTGGTCACCATCCCCCCTTCACCACCCGTGGTCATGATCTTGTCCTGACAGAAAGACCAGGCACCAATATGGCCGATCGAACCGACCGAACGCCCCTTGTAACGCGCCCCATGCGCCTGAGCACAATCCTCGATCACATAAAGACCATGCGACTCCGCCAACGCCATGATCGAATCCATCTCACAGGGCCAACCGGCAAGATGCACGCAGATGATCGCACGGGTCTTATCGGTAATCGCAGGTGCAATCGTCTCAGCCGTAATATTCTGCGACTCCCGATCGACATCCACAAAAACCGGCACCGCACCAGCCGCCACAATCGAAGAGACCGAAGCCAGAAAAGTACGGGAGGTAACAATCACCTCATCACCCGCACCAACACCCAAGGCCTTCAGCGCAACATCCAGCGCAACAGTGCCATTAGCCATTGCAACTGCATAATCAGTACCACACAAAGCCGCAAAGTTTTTCTCAAACTTACGACACTCATTTCCCGTCCAGTAGTTAACCTGATTAGAAACAAGCACATCAGTTACCGACTGAATCTCTTCAGGAGTGAAGCTAGGCCAAGGAGAAAAAGACGTATTTAGCATGCAGAAATCAGCTCTTTGGTGGTATATATATTTCGGCCGTACCATCTATAACAGTCTTATTTTTAACTTTACAAACAGTATTAAAAAACACCCTTCTTTTCTCTGCATCAACACCTGTCACTTCCACACTTGCTGTAACTGTATCACCGATGTAAACGGAACGTTTAAAATCGAGGTTCTGAGAAACATAAACACATCCTTCCCCAGGGAGCCTGGTGCCAAACAAGGCTGAAAAAAATGAAGCTGATATCAGACCGTGAGCAATCCGCTTTTTAAACCTGGAACTCTCGGCATACTCATCACTCATGTGAACCGGGTTATTATCACCAGAAACAGCTGAAAATAACTTGATATCCGCATCAGTAATAGTTTGCGCATATGACACCGTCATACCAAGCTCAATTTCATGAATATCAAATCCTTGATTTAACATTTCAAGGCTCGCCTTGATTTTTTTATGTTTTCTTTTGTTAGAGGGGCAGCAGGATTTCCAAAAACCGTCATACCATCTGGGACATTTTTGGTAACTACAGCACCTGCCGCAACAACTGCACCCACACCTACAATCAAAGGCTTACCTGGCTTGCCTTGTTTAATAATCACACCAGTGCCAATATAGGCGTGATCTCCAATTTCCACATTCCCATTACATTTAACACTTGGCGCAAATGTGACAAAATCACCAATAACACAATCATGCGCCACATAACTATATATATTTGCATGAAATGACTTCCCTATTCTTACATTGGAAGTGATCGTTACAAATGGTGCAATAATAGTATTTTCGCCAACTTTACATTCATCCATAAAGACCGCATTATCTGCCATAATACTCCAACCTGAAATCCCATTAACTTTAATTTTATTAAAGAGCTCTTCTCTAATTTTACTATTTGATATTGCGAGACAGACATACTTATTATCCGCCTCATATTCAGCAAACTGATCAAAGCTGATCACATCATGCCCGTTAATTACTTGGCCACACAAAGCATCATCGATAAATAACAATCCATAACCCCCATTATTATTTGATAATGACGCTCTTGCTAACGGCATAATTTCTCGACCAAACCCACTTGCACCATAAACAGCATAAAGACTTTTCATTTTTTGCACCCCTCAAACTTTGGCATAGTCGCCTCGCCAATAGCGCTGACACCGTCACGAGCAACCACCTTCTTGATGGTGAGAAACAAAATCTTCAAGTCCAGCATAAAAGTTCGATTATCTACGTACCACACATCCAGCTTAAACTTCTCATCCCAACTTAGCGTATTGCGCCCGTTAACCTGTGCCCAACCAGTAATGCCGGGGCGTACCTCATGACGCCGTGCCTGTTCAGCCGAATACAGCAAAGATACTCCATTAACAACGGACGAGACCCCACTAGACTCATATCCCCTTTCAAGACATTCCACAGCTCAGGCAACTCATCCAGACTGGTTGAACGGAGAAATTGACCAAAGGGTGTTAGGCGTTCAGAATCCGGTAATGATTTTCCCGAATCATCCACTGCATCACGCATGGTACGAAACTTTATCATCTCGAATGGCTTGCCAAATAATCCCGGACGCACCTGCCTGAATAGCACTGGCGATCCAAGCTTGTTCCGGATTTTCCAGCAATAAGCCCAATTAGAGGAAGAAGCAATAACAAGCTGAATAATGTAACTACAATATCAAATAATCGTTTAAACACATCCATACATCCACGACATCAGCCATTTGAAGCAAGTTGTTGAAAAATATCAGCAAATCTACCAACACCTACATGCAATGATAGCTTCATTTGGTAATATCGTCTGCCGTTATCAGCCATCTGGCTGCGTTCTTCTTTACTGGCGTTCATTATCATCTTGGCAGAATTGACAATCGAATCCAGGCTCTCTGATTCGGCAACCATACCACACTTACTCTCACGCACAAGATCTGCCGCATCCCCATCTACTGCCATCAATATTGGTTTCCCAGCAGCCATGTATGCTTGTGTTTTTGAAGGTATGGTAATACGAAAGAGAGGATCCTGTTTCAGATGAACAAACAGTGCATCAGCTGAGTTTAAGTAAGCACCTACCTCACCAAACGGAACCGGAGGAAGGAAAATAACATTGGTAAGAGATTGCTTATTGGCAACATTCTTCAATCGATCAACTTCAATGCCACCACCCAGAAACACAAAAACAAGACCAGGCACAGACGCCTTCAATCGTTGCGCAGCTGCCAGCACAGAATCAAGCGCTTGCGCCTTGCCCATGTTGCCCGCAAAGAGAATATGAAATTCACCATTTTCAGAAAGAGTTATCCTTTTTTCTGACACAGATGATTCAAGAGCATCTTCTGCACACCAGTTGTATATAACATCGATCTTGGTTTCTGGCACATCCCTTTCTATCAGCAATTGTTTAAAGCCAGGCGATAGAACAACAATACGGTCAACTCGACGGTAAACCCAATCACAAACACGACCAACGACTGCCAATAACCTTTTATTGGCGATCATGCCCGTTGCTTGCAAGGTATCGGGCCACATATCCTGAATATCGTACACAACAGGGGTTTTACGAAACACCCGCAGTAATGCTGCTGTTACCCCAACAGTTAATGGAGGATGGTAGGCATAAATAACATCCGGGCGCTTTGCTTTGAATAGCCCATAAATAAGGGCTGTAAATAAGAAACTGAGATAATTGAAGATACGCCGCAGTGCGCTTTGGTCGTGACTTGGATAAAGAGGGACTCTGGTTACCTCAACACCATCGATCAGTTCTTTTTGCAGTAACCGAATCTTGTAACCAGGGTAGAGTTTACCACCCGGATAATTAGGAAACCCCGTTAGCACTTCAACATCAAACCCACGCTTGACCAATTCACGGGCAAAGACCAACCCTTTAAAAGTAGGTTCTGGATCAAACCACTGAGTGATTAATAATAACCTTTTGGCCATGTGGTCAGTACTTTTTCCAGACCACACGATTCACATAGTCAGTGTAGCTATAAATAATCCGGATCATCTTATCAGAGACATTTGGCATGCTGTAATCGGCAACTTGTCGCAGCAACCGCTCCTGACCACGAGGTTGGCGATCCAGAATAGCCAGTGTCTGCATCACTCGGTCTGCTTCCAATCCCACCATCATAACAGAGGCCTCTTCCATACCCTCTGGCCTTTCATGTGCCTCGCGAATATTCAAAGCAGGAAAATTGAGAATGGATGACTCCTCGCTGATCGTACCACTATCAGAGAGTACTGCCTTTGCAGAAAGCTGGAGTTTATTGTAATCCTTGAAGCCCAAAGGCTTTAACAGGCGAATATTGTCATGAAAAGCCACGCCTGCCGCATCAACTCTTTTTTGTGTTCGTGGATGCGTAGAAACGACCACCGGCAGGTTGTATGTTTCTGCAATACCGTTGAGCACATCAACCAGTTTTCCGAAATTCTTATCAGAATCGACATTCTCTTCCCTGTGAGCACTAACAACAAAGAATTGCCCCTCACTCAACTCCAAACGACACAGCACATCCGAAGACTCGATGCCTTTTCTGTAGTGACTCAACACCTCATTCATTGGGCTACCAGTCTTGATCACCATCTCAGGCGGCAACCCTTCACGGAGAAGGTATTCACGGGCAATGGAGCTGTAAGTCAGGTTGATGTCCGCAGTGTGATCAACAATCCGTCGGTTAATCTCTTCAGGGACACGCTGATCAAAACAGCGATTCCCCGCTTCCATGTGAAAAACAGGTATCTTTCTCCGCTTAGCTGGAAGGACGGCCATGCAACTATTGGTATCACCAAGAACCAACAATGCATCAGGCTTTACCTCTTCCAGAACAGCATCAACTGCGATAATAACCTTACCGATGGTTTCAGCCCCGTTTGCACCCGCAGAGCTCAGAAAATAATCCGGTTTTCGGACTTCAAGATCGCGGAAGAAAATCTCATTCAATTCGTAATCATAGTTTTGACCTGTATGAACGAGCACATGTTCAGTATATTCGTCGAGCTTTTCCATTATACGCGACAATCGAATAATCTCGGCCGCGTCCCGACAATGGTCATTACCTTTAACTTATTCATATCAAACCTTAGCGGCTATCGTGTCAGGGTGCTCCCGATCAAATATTTCATTGGCCCATAGCATCACAATCATCTCTTCCTGTCCTACATTAGTGATGTCATGAGACCAACCCGGCACGGTCTCAACCACCTGAGGCTCATCACCTGAGGTGAATACCTCATAGGACTCATTAGTCACAATGTGCCTAAACCCAAACCGAGCAGTGCCCTTGATGACGAGAAACTTCTCTGTTTTTGAGTGGTGATAATGCCCGCCTCTGATCACACCAGGGTAAACCGTAAAGTATGAGAATTGTCCGCTGTCTCGTGTTTTTAACATCTCAACAAACACACCCCGCTCGTCACCATAGTGAGGGAGTGCATAAGAGAACTGATCCGGTGACAGGTAACTCACATAGGTTGAGTACAAGGCACGAACCAATCCAGCCCCCACAGGTTCGGTAATCAGGTCACTACGACATTTCTTGAACGCTTTGATTTGACCAACCAATTCACTCAGTGTGATTGAGTATTCAGGCTCAACAGTAGGCCACGAAAGCCCTTCAGATTCACCTTGAACTGCTTTTAAAAAATCAGCAACCACATCATCCACATAGACAAGCCTTAGTCTCGTAGTCGCATCATTGACCTGAATAGGAATATCATTCGCAATGTTATAGCAGAAAGTGGCAACAACCGAATTGTAATTGGGCTTGCACCATTTGCCAAAGACATTCGACAGACGATAAATGTAGACAGTATTACCTGTTTCATCAGCTAGCTGCTCTACAGCAACTTCAGCTGCACGCTTGCTGTTGCCATAAGGGTTATCCAAACCAGCCTGAATAGATGAGGCCAAAACCAGTGGAGCCTTGCTGCCCACCACTTTTATGGCATCACAAAGTGTCTTGGTAAGGCCGGCATTAACAGTGTCAAACGCCGAAACAACTGCCGGCCTGTTCTCAGCTGCCAGATGTACAATCGCATCAGCCTGATCAACAAGCATTGAAAGAGAGTCAATAGAATCTTCTCGAGAAAACGATAATGCAGAAAGACCCTGATGCTCATTCAAATGAACATTCAGATTCTTGCCCATAAACCCTCGAGCTCCGGTTACCAATACACGCACGTCACTCCTCCGGAACTACATACTCATCGCGAGCGGCGGCCTGCATGAAAGACAGCTTCATCAACAGGGCCTTCATACCCTCGACATCCAACCGATCTGTATTGTGAGAGTTGTAGTCCTCAGCATGTGATATCCGCTCTTCACCTTGCTCGACAAACTTGCCGTAGTTGAGATCTCGTAAGTCAGGCGGAATACGATAATAATCTCCCATATCGTCAGCAGCGGCCATCTCTTCCCTGCTTAGCAAAGCCTCATAGAGTTTCTCACCATGACGAGTGCCAATGATATCAACCTGATGATCAGGAACCCCCATCAGATCTGTCAGCGCGTAAGCGAGCGTTTTGATTGTGGCCGCTGGTGCCTTTTGAACAAAGATATCGCCAGACTGACCATTCGTAAATGCGTAAAGCACGAGATCAACCGCGCCATCCAATGTCATCATGAAACGAGTCATATTGGGGTCGGTAACCGTAATCGACTTGCCAGCGCGAATTTGATCAACAAACAAAGGGATCACTGAACCACGAGAGGCCATGACATTACCGTAACGGGTAACGCAGATGGTTGTTGAGTTACTGTTACGTGACTTGGCTACGGCAACCTTTTCCATCAATGCCTTGGAAATACCCATCGCATTGATTGGATAAACTGCTTTATCTGTGCTGAGGCATATGACTTTATCAATACCACAGACAATCGCAGCTTCGAGTACATTTTCAGTACCAAGTACATTGGTTTTGGTGGCCTGTAAAGGATGAAACTCACACGAAGGTACCTGTTTAAGTGCTGCAGCATGGAAAACATAGTCAACACCACGCATTGCACTGAGAACAGAGTCGTAATCTCTTACATCACCGATGTAAAACTTCAGCTTGGAATTATTGTACTTCATTCGCATGTCGTCTTGTTTTTTTTCATCACGACTAAAGATGCGTATTTCTGTCATATCAGAATCTAGGAAGCGGCGCAGTACAGCGTTGCCAAATGAGCCTGTACCTCCTGTTATTAATAGAGTTTTCTTCTTAAACATACGCATCCTTTAATTCATAAATATCTTTTTATTTGCCATTATATTCTCTCTAGTGTTACTAATTTTAAAAGCATATTTGCAAACATCATGACGATTAACTAGGTACCCTTTTTCATTATTAACAATTCCCTGTAAAACTTCAGTAAAATCATCTGGATTAGCCAAAGATCTAATCCATCCTGCATTATGCTTCTCCACTTTATCCCACGGAGTTTGATCGCTAATCAACACTGGGCAGCCACACGACATTGATTCCCAAATAACCTGTCCAAAATTTTCTCCTTTAGTAGGAAAATAAAAAACATCATACTTTTTAAATAATTTTAAAACTTCGCTATGCCTTACGTCTCCTTTAAATGAGATATTTATATTGTTTGGCATTTTTGATGCAATTTTTTTACATTTGTTAACTATATAGTTTATCCTCAAAAGGACCATAAATATCAAAAACTACCTTCCCACTTAAACTTGATAAACTCTCTATAGCATAGCCCAAGTTTTTCTTTTTTGATATTCGTGATACAAAAATTATTCTAACCTTATTTTTAATTCTATTTAAATTTGATGATGAACAAGAATTTACAACTGTGGCATCAACTAAATTGGAGGCGATTTTTATATTTACAAAACTGCCATACGCATTAATTATATCATCATGCTCATAGTTACTAGACGCATGCCAGACTATCTTGTAGTGTATATAAATATGCTTACTTAACAAGATAAATAAAAGCTTTTTATATCTTCCCTGCTCTAATGCCCCCCTTGATAATTCGCCCCTAGGGGCAAGTATTATTCTAATATTCCTATGTTTTGATATTAAAACTACCCATAAGACATGTATACTAAACCCAAAAGAAAACAAACTGTTTAGATATATACTATCAGGTCGCAAGTCGTCAATAATTGAGACAATAGTTTTCTTACTAGGGAAATCTTCATCTATATAATACACAGACACATTTCCAACCTTGGCCCAACTGTTTATATAAATTCCTTTATAAGGTTTATTTCCCCCATGGTCTCTATTTAAAGTAACCAAATAGAATTCCACATCATTACCCAATTGAGCAAATATATTATCTAAACTTCTTATTGGTCCTCCTGCTTTATATCCAGGAAGATAATGACTGGCAAATACCAATACTCTCTTTTTATGCATAAATTTATCTCTGTAGAATGACACTCCAATAATTAGAATACTTTCTGGATATTACCTTGATGTTGAATTTTTCGCAGATTGACTCTTTAGCGTTCTTCTTCATGTGCTCAATATCTTTGCCTATAAACTTCAAAAGTTGGGCAGATAGATCTTCTTCATTTTTGTAAATTATGCCGTTACACCCATTTATTACCAACTCTTCAATACCAGGCGCACTATTTGTAAATATTGGAGTCTCTCTTAACATTGACTCCATCCAAGCAAGCGGCAGCAAGCTGGATGATCCCATACCAACATTGCTGGTATTACTTGCTATTGCGATATCTGCTACTGATAATAAGTTGTAAAAATCACTAGGTCCAGATTCTACAACAACATTCTCATTGCCAATATCTGAAAATGACTCAAGGTATCTAGTAGGTCTAATAGCAAAAACGAATTTAGCAGGAACTAACACTGAGATCCTTTTTATATCATTAATATATTCATATAACTCTTTGCCAATAGCCCTAGGTATCAGCACCACAAGAGGTTCATTATTTTTACAGCTATATCTTTTCTTAATCAAATATATTTCTTCATTGGAAAGGTTTTTCACTTTAGGGAAAACACCCCAAGGCAATACAAATACCTTGTTTTCTGTTACACCCATCCCCTTTAATCGATTTGAGGCACACTTCGTGAAAGTAAAAATACCATCTGCGCTTTTTAGGGAAAGCCTCACCCATAAATCATATATTAAACCCTTATTCAGCCTAACTGTTGGTTTTGTAATGGTTACTGGGATATTGTTGAATATTTTTTTTATAACACTAGTGACCGGACCAATAGAATCGCTTAAATGTATTATGTCAGGGTTATTGACTCTTACAATAGATCGAATGTGAGTTACCAAATACCACAACAGGGAGGCATTAATCTCCAGTCCGTTTCTAATACTAGAATGTAGCGGGTGCGGTTTATATTTCAAGCCTAAATGCTTGTGAAAAATCCTATTTTTACTGTAATACCTATATGAAGTATTTTTACCGCAATAAATAATCATTCCCTTGTTAATAGGCTTCTTATCATTGAGCGACCATACTGTTATATCTAACTTATCCGATAAATCATGAACAATATCCAAGACAAATTTCTTATCACTAGGGGTAACCTCAGGCACATACCCTATCGATATAAAAAGTACTTTTATCTTTTTATTCATCTACTTGTCCAGTCCCGCCTGTTTATAAACGCGCTTTTTAAAAAGATCGGGTGCTTTTTTCTGCCATTGTTTCATTGCCTCAATTGGAGGCTGATGATTTAACGCCTTCTGCGGGATGTGATGATTGTATGTATTCATATAGCGCTTGAGTGTCTCGGTCAACTCGGCAATAGATTCAAAACTGGTTTGACCGATGACTTCAGAAATTCTACCATTAAATCGCTCAATCATTCCATTGGTTTGCGGTGAACGGACTTTGGTAAGGCGGCGCTCAATTTCATGGGATTTGCAGACTTGTTCAAACGGATGATTCCCTGTCGCGAGCGCTTGCCGGTAGCACAGTATCGGTCGGTGAACTCCTTTCCATTGTCTGTCAGTACCTTCTCAATCTTGAAAGGCGCCTTATCAATCAGCCGTTCAAGAAAGCGCTTGGCCTTCTCGGCACTCTTGTCTGAGAGAATCACCAGGTAGACCCAGCGAGTAGCTCGGTCTATCGCAGCAAACAAATAGCTCCGATGCTTCTGGTCCGGCATTTGGGGAAGGTATTTAACGTCTACGTGGACAAAGCCAGGGGCGTAATCCTTGAACGGGTTGACCGGCTTTTTGCTGCCTTCCTCCTGAGGAATCAGGTCTTGCAGCCTGGATACTCCATGGCGATGCAGACAGCGGTCCAGGCCGGACCGACTGACCTTACTATTGATAAACTCGCGGGCGACCGCCAACAGGTCGTCAAATGGCAACAGGAGCGTTTTACGCAGGGAGACGACGACCTCTTCCTCCAGAGGCAAAAGCGTCGTGTAGAGCTTATTGGGACGGTGAGAACGGTCTTCCACCGCCCCCTCCTGTTTAGGCATTTGCGAATTGTCTGACAAGTGACTCCATAATTCTCAGCGAGCCCTGCCTGAGAGGACCGGCGTTGTACGTGCTTGACTGTGGATCGTATGGCTCATCAGTTTATCTCCCGCTCGCATTCTCTTCGCCAAGAGCCAAGTTCTTGCATGGCTCTTAGCCAAGCATAGCTCCTAACAGGAACATGATCACACGGGACTGGACATCTACTCTTCTAAAAATAGCGATAAAAATTTATTTTTTTAATAAAATATATCCTCTGGAGCAATACCTTGGAAACAAACCAGAAAGCATTTTATCTAATCCGCTAAATATGCCTAACAAAAAAGATGGGGTTTTTTCTATAGCACCCATTCCAAAGAAGAATAAACCCTTATTTTTGACAATAGTGCAATTCCAATCTTCCGACAAAATAACTCCCTTAATTATGTCATGTGACAAGCGTGTTGTTTTTGTTGAGTTTCTACCAATGCGCGGCCGCTTAATATTAACAAACTCAACCAGGACATATCCATTCGGCTTTGTAATTCGCACCATTTCTTTAATTGTCCTTAATGCATAATCTTTTGACTCTGTTTGATTTAACAATCGAATAGCATACACAAAATTATACTTATTATCATCAAACGGCATATTTGCCGACTCTGATTCATAAAGGCTTGGCACTATACTTATTGATTTGATTTTCTCTTGAAGTTTTTTTAGCATATTGGGTGATGCATCAGCACCATCAACAATATAGCCGCTCTTTATAAGGTTTGTTAGCAGCCGCCCGGTACCACAGCCAACTTCTAGAATATTTTTTCTAACAGAAGCAAAATTTAAAAAATATTTTAACAAGGACAGCTCCATGGAGTGTATAACCTTGCCAGATGGACTTACAAACCTTTTTAAGTCATATTCTTTAGCCTGGTCATGTGTGTATGCTGTCTTTTTAACGTTTGATATCTTGCTTTTTATACTCATTTTCTTATCTTATTAATTGTTTATTTTATGTGGTTTTCTGTTGTTGTTTTTTTAGTCTATAAGTTTTAATAAAACTAATAACATAATTACCATTAAGTAGCTGCATAAAGATATAAATAAGCTTTGCTACTCGTCTAAATGAAAATGAAGAATAATATTTGGAAGCAATAATACCCTCCTCTTTTAGTTTTACATTGCTCATATCTACACTCTTCATATCATCATGCCATCTAAATACACCAGAAGCCTTATGCATTACAGAAAACTCACACCCTGATCTAATTGCACGATACACAAACTCGCTATCCATGCAATAATGGAAGTGCGTCAATATCCCTCCCATCTTCAAATAGTATCTCCTATTAATAAACATGCTTTGCTGGCAGAATGCGATCACGCCATGTTTTGATAAAAACGAAACAGGGGGAATATATCTATAATACTTTGTTATATTTCCATTGACATCCGAATACATTCCATCCCCAATTAGAATCTCAGTTGCATCATTACTTTCAAAATGTTGGGCAACACTAAGGAGAGCTCCCGGAACAAAAAAATCATCTGAATTTAGCCAACAGATTATATCCCCTGTAGCCATTTTAAACCCTTTATGAATGGCATCGCTCTGACCACCGTCCTTTTCAGACACCCAAAATGACAAATTCTTTTCATATTTTTTTATTGTATCGACCGATCCGTCTGTAGAACCACCATCAATAATAATATATTCAATATTTTGATAATTCTGACTTATTACCGATAAGATTGTGTCTTCTAAAAAATCATTCTGGTTATATGATGGCGTAACAATTGTAATTTTTGGTTTTTTCATTCTATTAAGTTTTATCTTAAATTAAGGTTTTCTATACATAGCGATTGTTGCGGCGTACAACACAGGGAATTGCGTTAAAAATTGCCCATAACCAGAAAATAATATAGAGTAACTCATGAAAGAAACCATATATATTGATAAGAATCTATTTGCACTCGCTTCTCTTTTGCAGAGTATTAATTTTAGATTTAAATTAAAGATGTTAAATAACAAATAATATAATGGAATGGATGCAAATAAACCATTTTTAAGGAGGGATCCAAACACAAGAGAATGAGCAGTACTATATTCATCGTTTGAAGCTGAATGTACATCGCCAGTATGAAAATTATAATAGGAGCTTAAGACTTCTATCGGTTTTGAATTATCAACAATACCGCCACTCCCAATGCCTAAAGGAAATTTTTCAACAATATGGAATATAGCAGAAAAAGTATCTATACGTGCCATTACAACTTCGGTAATAATTTCCGGATAATAATGATTAAAAATAATAAAAGAAGTTAATGCAATAACTAAGGCAGAAAAATAAAAAGAAGTTAGATTTAATCTAACTTTTTCCATAGAAATAAATAATAGCAGTGTTACAAGCAATATAGATGATGTCGACCTCGATCCAAAATAGTATAGTAAAAAAAAAGTAGATAGCAGCATTAGTATTGCATACCGTTTTTTATTTTTTATTATTATAAAAAAACAGCAACCTATTGTGAAATACAATACTAACGAAGACAATCTTGATTTAAAATATGGTGTTTCAAACACCCTAGACAAATCCAAAAAATACTCTTGGTTTTTGATAAAAAAGAAGAGCTATTGAAAATATAATCAAAAACCTTGGGAAATTATTTTCATGTTTTGAAAATACTGATAGAAAAAAGATAAAGATATAAAACGAGAAAAAATGAAGAAGTACAGCTTTAATTGTATCTGTTATATTTGCGTCAGCAGCCAAATCATTTATTAGAATCGCTACAATAATCAATAGATACGCCAAAAAAGTTCGACTTTCTCTATTTATAATTTCTAATGTTCTTTTAAAATTGAAAAAAATATATAGGAAAGAAAAATAAAAGCTAAGCTTAATATGAGCAATAAATACAAACATTCGGTACTCATTTAACAATGAGTACACTAATAAACTAACCACAGATAACTTCAATGCAATCCTTTGCGTTTTAATATATCTTGAAAAACCGAAATAAAACGCTCATTGCTATGATTTGACTGTATTTCTAATCGTGCAGCACTTCCTATTTTTGACCTTTGCTTGACATTGTTTAACAAATAGGAAGCTGCATCATAGCAAGATTTTTTATCTATATTACATATCAGCCCATTCTCACTATTTATAATTGGAGCGCCAGAGGTTTTGCTACAAATTACCGGAAGCCCAATAGCCATAGCTTCTTTTACTGATTGAGCACTACCCTCAGAATAAGAAAGGAAAATATAAACAATCCATATCTTTAAGGCTTTCAAAAAGATATTCCTGAGAAACAAGCCCATGCTCAATAATATTTTTGGATTTTTTTAGACTATTGAATAGCTTGTTTTTATAATAATGACTCTCAACAATACCATATATATCTAACCGTATATTACTGTACACCCGAGACAAATCCTCAATTACATCAAGTAATATGTCACATCCTTTCCAGCTGATAAATCTGCCGGAGTATGCAATATGAATTTCGCGAGAAATATTGTAATCAATTTTGGGTGAAATTCTATTTATTTTTATAGGAAGATTATTAATAATAATTTTCTCTTTAGGCACTCCATTATCTACAAGAGACTTCTTAACATATAGAGAATTAACCACAACAAAGTCAGAGTTTAAGACATCTAAAATAGCCATCTTCCACAAAGTTTCTCGCTGTTTAAATATCTTAATTGCAGATATACACTTGGCTTGCTTTAATGATTTATATATATCATTAGGATGGGCCGAACTGTAATCAACAATAACTAGCTTGTTAAGTTTTTTGGCCTTGCTTATAATTTTAAATCCTGCTCCAGCACGAATATAGAGCAAGTCAAAGTTTTTAATATTTCTCGATGATAATAATCCAAACAAATAATACGAAATTGAATACGCTTTATCAATATTACACAAGTGTATCTTGCTAAGAAGTAAGCAAATAAACAAAATCAAGTCAGGAATATGTAATGATATAATATTTTTTCGACTAAAACCCTCTGGTATACGGCTATCAATTCTGTCTAAAGAGGGTTTGTAGCCATATACAATATTTCCAACTATAAAAAAAATGATCCTTGCTATAAACTTATTCGGTATGGATCCAGTCATAAAAACCACATGATTGTCTGTATGTTTTTTAAAATAGAAGAGATCTTACCTAAATGCAATCTACCCAATCCTGATGATACAAGAATCTTCATTTATTGAACCAGTGATAATGCCATTTATGAAGTGCAAATAATGACCATACAATTTTGAAATATTGATCGTCTCCAGAAATATATTTGTCACGCATATCAATAACTCTTGGCACATTAAAACACCCAAGTCTATTGATGACTTCTGGCGAGATATAATCAACTATCTGATCATGACAATTATTTCGAAATATCGAAGCCAAGGGAGGAACGAACCCCTTCTTAATTCCGATTGAATTTCTCATTTTGATTTTTTTATTTCGATACAATTTTCGTAAAATTCTCTTGGATTGTAAAAAACCCAACTTCTTCGATAAGGGTAAAGCAAAAGCAAAAGCCGCAAGACGATAGTCTAGCATTGGCTCTCTATTTTCAATCGAGTTATACATTGCGGCATGATCAATTTTATAAAGAACATCATCTGTCAAAAAATTATTTACATCAAACACTGAAAAGTTTAATGATTTATGACTACTTAACTTGCGCACTTGTTTGTCAAAATACTTATTCTTGTGCTTTTGAATATCGAATGTCAACATACCATCCATCATAACTTCGTCAATAGACTCACTCAAAAACGCAAAACTTTCGACACCGTCATTCATATCATATAGTTTTTTTATCTTATTAAGAATCCTAGTCGGCATAAAATCTGACCGATCATTTAATGAAAAATGTTTTATTATTGATAATGGGGTGTTTTTGAAAAGTTCATGTACTCTATGAACCATATGCTTGTTATATCCAAAAAACAACTCATCACCACCATCGGCACTCAAAACTACCTTGGAACTGTTCGACGCAAACTTACAAAGTAAAAAAGTTGGAATAGTTGACGGATCAGCAATAGGGCGATCCCAAATTTCTGGCATCATTGTTATTGCTTCAACATAATCATCTATTGTTGGCGTGTATATTTCATGTTTTAAACTAAGATTCTTTGCAACTTTGCCCGCAGATTCAGACTCATCTAGAAACTCATCATCAAACTTTACCGTAAGACATGTAGCATTAGACTCTAATTGTGATGCATACTTAGCTATTAAACCTGAATCAATTCCGCCACTTAAGAAAATTGAATTCTTAACATCTGACCTTAGACGCAATTCCACAGAAGATTGCAGCAAGTTATCAAGTGTATTGTTCGCTTCTTTTTCTGACAATTTTAAATATTTATTTGACTCGTTTGAAATAGACCAATACTCAATTTCATTGCACAATAAAGATTCTGTATCAAACTCTAGATAACACCCTGGCCTTACCTGTTGTATTTCATTCAACATGGTTGACGGATTGGACACATACCCAAATCTTATATACTCATATATGGAACTATTGGAGACACTCAAAGCAGCTCCATCCAGTTCATATAACGCTCTGGACTCACTGGAAAAATACAAACTACTTAATGTTTTAGATACAATAAAGGTTTAACACCAAATCTATCTCTTATTAAATATACTTTCTTGGTATTTTTATTAAAAAGTGATATTGAAAACATGCCGTTTAGCCTTTCTAAAGCATCCATTCCCCACAGGTGAAAAGCTTTAATTAGGACTTCAGAGTCGCCATTAGAAGTGAATTTGTATCCATGACGCCTAAGTACATCCCGAATTTCTATGTAGTTATAAATTTCACCATTGAAAACCATCACCAGATTTTCAAAAATTGTAGGTTGATTTGAGTTTAAGTTTAAATCAATAATAGATAGACGGCTATGTCCAAAAGCAAGCAAACTGTCTGAATCAGTTTCCATATGATAACCCTTGTTATCTGGACCTCTGTGAGACAATGAATCTATCATTTATGCAAGACTTCCTTTGCAGTACTTTTACTACCCAAATAGTCTTTACTTATAAATCCAGCTATGCCGCACATTTATTATACTTTATTTTTCAATGATTGAATTTTACAAAGGCCATCATGACTACATGTATCTGTGTTGCTTAAGCCACCCATTGAACTCCGACTCAATTCTAATTACCTCTTCATTTGATAATATTTCTTTCCATATATTCGGATCTCCTTTTGTTTTTGAAATATGATCAGCATACATTAATGTTTTACTGTCTATTTTAATTAGACCTTTAATAAAAGCTATCAATTTAGTTGTAAGTATTGTTTTTTTTAAAAGAGAAACCACACCTCTAGGTGTTGCTCTGATTAATAATCTATACATCCATGTTGCAAACGCACCTTTATTGAAAATGAAATAATTATTACTTGAAAGGTCATTGATTGACACCTTATTAACAATATCCTTAACTAAACTACTGTTAACATTATGCATCTCTAAATAATTTGAAATACCACAAACAGCATGATATTCATTGCCATAGATTTCTTCATATTTTTGCACCAATACACGCTTATCATTTTCAAACTTTGAGTACAGAATTAAATCTTCCTTCATTTCACATATAAAATCATTCAAACTAACATTAGTTCTTAACTTCATAGAGGCATATACCGCTCTTAAATCTCGATAAATATATAAAACTTTATTTCTGTAAAGTAATTTCTCTCCAAATTTCCAATCAGGATTATGACATTTGGCAATTAAGCTTTGTGTATTGTCTACACGAACATCCAATTTATTCTTAAGGTCATATTTTTGTACGTATCCTAAATTTTGCACGCGTCCTTGACTCTCTAACAACAATCGAGCTATATTAAATTGTAGCGTAGATCCAGACCTTTTCATGCCTATACAAAGAATTATTTTATTCATTTTCTAGATAGGTATTCATAATTAATACTACTTTTTATCGCCTCTTTTCTTAACCAGCGATCCATCGTATATCCAATTATAGATCTTTCTTCAAAGGTGGATAACATTGCAACGCTTATTCTTGAGTCAAGCTCCTTAGCATAAAATGCTGCTGTTGATGGTCCTGAGTAAACTTTATAGAAATAACCAGTTTGCAACAACTCTTCCGCTGTTACCGCCCCATTTAGCCAATATTTTTTCTTGTTTAGTATGATTTCACCTGTTTTTGTTGACACTATTATTTGATCAATCAAACCTTCTAATTTATAGTGTGAAATCAATAGCTCTTCGTTTACAGCCTTTGTAGGGATTAATAAAATTAGATTTCTGTTAAGATTTATCTTTGGTATGGCAGCGCCAAGCCTTTTTCTTGTGGGTTTTTGATAGTTAAAATTTGGGCTTATTTTGGTTGTTTTTTTTGAAAAAGCTGAATAATTAGAAAAGACCGAGTAACTATAGTCACTTATATTGTTAATTAATCTTATATAAGAGACTACAGATCTAACAACACCTGTTATGTTTAATTTACTCCTTGTGAAATAATATTTATATCTTGGTATGTAATCGAGTATACCGTCAGATATATGAAAAACAGTAGTGTCTGGATTTTTGTTAAAAAAACTAACGGCTTGAACAAAATACTTGCCATTTGCCAATGGTAAAACAACTACACTTTTTCCTTCCACAGATTTAGATACTATATTATAAATATCTCTGCCGTTTTTTACATCATTTAAGCTAAAGAAATTACTCTCTAACTTTTCAACCTTTCCACTAAATTTAACACGCAAGTCTTCCATTAAATTTTTAGAAAAATGATCTATCTTTTCATTGGTATAAGTATAAAGACACAAATGACTTGGCTTAAACTTATTAACTATCTCTTCTAGCTCTATAAAGTCATACCTCTTTTTTATAACTGCAATCACTTTCATTTAACATTAACCATGCAACTGCTCACCAATCCTTTCTAGGAGTGAGCATAAAGCGTACATTTGGCTCAAAATTTACATCATGTAAAAAATCACGATGAACATAAATTACATCATGCTTAAGATGCTTTACTTGAACATATTTTTTTGAATCGAGCAATAAATCAAGCTTGGAACTTGGTCGCTCTATAGCTAAACATCGAAACATATATTTATCGAATGGAAATGATTTTAACGCCAAATACTCTGCTCCTTCGATATCTAATGACATAAAATCTATAACACTTGGAACATTATTCCTTTTGAACTCAAATTCGAGCGTTGTTGTTTCTAAAGATACGATATTTGCTTTTGATAATTCACTCCCTCTAAATTTTTCATTATTATCAAAATCATCTTGAACAATTCCTCCAAGCATTCCATTGTCTATTCTAAAATTAACAATATCTCCAATCTTGTCTGTAACACACTTATCAATATGCATACTAGATCTTTTAGCACTAATCTTATCTTTATATATAGGTTTGGCTCAAATAAAAGCCCATCCCAATTGAGAAACTTTTCTAAAAAATATGTATTGTTTATTGTCACCCCATCAGCACAAGCAAGATCTATAAAATAATAGTCATCTATTAATAAGCCATTTTTCTCGTAATTCAATACATTGTTAACCAAGTAATCCACCTGGCCTTTTTGATCTCCAAAGGTATATTTTGTATGGCTTTTTGTTAAGAAATATTGAGCTTCATATGATTTTGTTGGATCACCAATAAACAAGTTCCTAATTTTTTTTACATTGCTTTTTATTTTATTCTTCATATTGTTTGTATAAATTTTAAGATTGATTGATAGTGTAAACAATAACTTATATGCTGTATAACTATCCTGCATTTAAGCTTATTGCCTCATCATCTTTATGCAAAATTTTCAATGCATTAAGCACCCTCTTTGCTCTAGAATTTGAGCACCCTTGATTTAACCCATGCTCATGATATACAATGGCTGAAGGTTCATAGATAATTTTATGTCCACTTGCACAAACATCGTACGCCCACAACCTGTTCCTCTATGCCATTTACTTTTGTTGAGAATTGGTTTTCTCTCCATACTGATGTGTCAATTAACGAAAAAGCGTTATGAAAAAAAGGATACTTCTCATAAACTATTCTCTCTCGACCAAATACAGTTAAAAGGTCTCTTGCATCTATATCTGAACTGTTTCGAGTGGGAATTTGTCTTCCAAAAACTCCTGCTGCAGAAAATACATCTTGCACTTCGATTAATTTTTCAATAGCAACTTCATTATAAAGAGCGCAATGAGCAGATAATAGTAAAGCTGTATCACTCTCAGTTTCTTTCAAACCAATATTTAATGCCCTGCTATAGTTAAACTCTTCCTCACCATAATTAATAACTTGACACCCATATTTTTCTGCATATAGCGCAGAGCCATCACTAGAAGAATCATCAACAAAAATTATCTTTCCTGGTGTTATTGATTGATTATCAATAGACTCAAATACACGATGAATCCATTCCATTTCATTTTTACATCTAATTACAATATCAACACTTTTCATATCAAACCTTGTTGAATAAAATAAATAACGGTACGTAATTTCACCACAATTACTAGTCTAATCTTTTTACATGCTCTTTGGCTATTGCAAAAGAACTTGTAAAAGCAGGAGATATAGAATTCAAAACATGAAACGATCTTCCTTTTTTTTCAATTATGAAGTCCATTTCGAGTGATTTAGACTTTTTATTATAAAGCTGCGGCCTTATTCCGACTTTATTTGATTTATGTAAATATTTAAGCTGAACTTCTGGAAGAAGTTTATTTACTGCTTTAATAAAGCCTTTTTCTCTTAATAATTTTAACTCACAATATGAATGCCTTCTAAACTCAGAATCACTACTGAACTTCTCAATAATTGGCCTTACGATACTTGAAAGATCTTTGTAATCTATATTTTTCATTCCATGATAGCTCTCTCGCCCAAGAACAGGTATTGCTGTTGGACCAAAGTAAATAGAGTTATCAATAGTTGTTACAGAATGAACACCAAGAAACGGGAGTTTTAAATCCGGAACTGGATATATCAAATGTTTTGGCTTAACTGAAGATTTTGAATCTAAAATATAATAACTTCCTTTAAATGGAATTACAGTGTAATCCATTCCAGCTTCAAATAAATGCGCAACTTTGTCTGCATGTTGACCTGATGCATTAATAAGTGTTGAATAACGATATTTTGACCCTTTTGTTGAAATTTCATTTTTACATGAATTTGCAAAAACAACTTCTTCGTTCATCTTAATTACTACATTAGAAGATTTTAAATCTTTTATTAAAGACTGAAGAATAGAATCTGGATCAACAACAGATGTTTGAGAAAGAAATAATGCTCTGCCAGAATAACTAAAAACACTATTATCTAGTTTACTCAAGTCATTTTTGTCAATAATTTCTGCATTAACTTTGTTAGTTTTAGATCTGGCATATAGTGTTTCAAGAGTTATGTCCTCTTCGGCAGATGATGGGGTGATTATTTTTCCAATCTGATTTATTGGTAGCTTGCGTTTATAACAATACTCTTTCATTAAACGCATACCATTTGCACAAAGTTTAGCTTTCAAGCTACCACTTTTGTAGTATATTCCAGAGTGTAAAATGCCACTATTCCTTCCACTGCCATGCAGCCCTATCCTATCTTCTTTTTCTAAAATCAAAATGCTTCTATTATGAAATTTTCTTCTAATTTCACTGGCTATCGTTAGGCCTACAATACCACCTCCAACAACAATATAATCCCAATGACATGAGTTGTTTCTGATCACAGAAAATCTTCTACTAGCGAATCATAGCTTAGTTTTTTTTGCATTTCAGAGCCTCTTATAAAAGAATCAATAATCATCAAATCTTCCTCTGTCTTAACAATAATACTTGCTAACTTTCCAACATTTTTAATACCAAAATTACCACAAAATAAAGCAAACCCTTTATCCTCAAACTCTTTTCGAAAGATTTCAGCTCTCCACATCATGATCGAATAAGAAAATGTAATAAGCGGATCAATATCTTGAGTTTTTGCAAAAGCCTCATCTTTCTTATAGTTGACTGGTTTGTTTTTATACATTGAATGAACCTGATGCTCTTCAACTGTAATTAGCGAATCTAGATTTTCACTAACAAAATACTCAACCGTGTCTTTTATGTCTGCAGCGGTTTGAAGTGGGGCAATCGGATTAACCCAAACAACTATATCAGCATCAGGATGTTTTTTTATAAAATCATAAACAACACTGTCACTTTTAGCAGTTGAGGATCCTATGTCTTTTGGTCGTAGATAAAACTCAACTCCATATCTTTCAGATATTTTTTCAAAAATATCATGATCAGAATTAACAACTATCTTGTCAAAAACTCCAGATTCTTTTGCAGCATTTATAGAATAACTAATCATTGGTTTTGAGTTGATAAGAGCCATATTCTTCAGCTTGAGTCTTGTACTACCATAGCGAGCTGGAATCATGGCATAAACTAATTGCTTCATATGTCAATACCCACCCATGCTCCATTATCATTCAAACTTTTGTTGGCAGCTTCAATAATTGAAGTAACAACAATACTATCTTTAAATGTTGGCCTAACATCACCCAGACGTTCAACATTGGTGAGCCCTTTGTTCAGTTTCTTAATATCGGATAAAAAAGCAACTACACTATCAATACCATAACCTTTCCAAGACAATGTTCCATCTAAGTTTTTATATGATCTACAGAAATCTGGATTTGGCTGTATTAACTGAGAATTATCTACATTTATTCTAATCCCTCTTTCTTTCTGATCCGCCTCAATTCTACCTTTAGTGCCGATTATTTTAATTTTTTGATCAGACATAGAGGTTGAGGTTTCTGGGTCAATCCAGTTTAACAACAAAGTTTGAGTAAAAGAATTACCCTTGTTATCACTCCATTCAATAATACATTGAATCGCATCAAGAGCATTAATGCCCTGACTTTCTAGCCAGTTTTTCTGTCCAACAGCCATAACTTCTTTTTGGCGTAGCCTTGGTAATAAAATAAATAATATCAATATAATGAATGCCAAGGTAATTTAATACATTAGAGTTTTTAGCCCATTGGCTAAATGTTTTAGATGGTATGGATTTTCTCTGACTATACTCAACCAAACAATATAATAAATCACCCACATCTTTTTCTACTGTTTCTTTAATAATTAGATTAGACTTGTCCCATCGCTTGTGATACTCCACTGCACCGTGCAATTTTTTATCTTCAGCTATCTGAGTAAGCTCTATTGCCTCATTAGTAGAAAGAACCAAGGGTTTTACAACTAAACAGTGCAGCCCTGCCATTAAGCAATCTTTTGTTATTTTATAATGAAGATGGTCGGGAACAACAATAATTGCACAATCTGGTCGATCTGCACTATTTATAATATCTAAATAATTTTTTAGGCAATCTTTTTCATTACTAGGATAGAAATCAATATTTAAACTTACACCTGTTAAATCACTCAATTGATCATATTTCTCTCTTGCTGAGGCGCTATGATCTATGTTTGTTCCTACAACAGTTAAATTCAGAGAAGTGTTAGAAGCCCTTTGCCATTCAATTATTGCTGGCAACACAGTTCCAAACTCTTTAGTTCCACGCCCCGTAGAATACATTCCATTGCCTATAAGTAAAATATTCATTTAATTCCTTCTAAGGTAAAAACTCATTTAAAATGTCTAATTGTTGCTGCTTCAATTTTTTGCTTTTCTTGTAATGATGTCTAACACCACTCCTGCGCGCTAATACCCAAATCTCTTCATTCACCTCTCCGTGCTTCATTACTTCTAAGCCACACATTTTCATTAATTGAAACAGTGTATATTTACAATAATAGAAAGGATGTACACTTCTGAAATAATACTCCCACCATTTATCATAGTCTCTAAGCTTTGTCCTAGGATGCATCATGTCAGGTACTGCAATATAAATAAATCCACTATCACTTAATGTATTACTAATTTTAGTTAACAATTCAATTGGATTTAACAAGTGTTCGACAACATGTCTCATTATACAAAAGTCAAAAAAACCTTCATATCTAACAGACCAGTCTCCCTCAATAGAGGAGTCAATAACTTTTACCGAATTGAGTTCTAATTTTTTTTGTGATTCTGGTGAAGATTCAATTGCAAAAAATTTTGCAACTTGTTTTTTTTCTTAAAAAATCAAACCCATAGCCAGAACCAGAGCCTATATCTATGATATTTTTCATGTCAGATGTGTCTATCAAATTACAACATCTGCCATAAACTTCTTTCATGTGCATTGTTATGCCTTCAACCCCATAATCCTCTTTATCATCGAGTCTATAAAGTTCATCATAATTTTCGGTATAAAATTCTGAATAAGTATTTTTATCCCATCTAGGATTTAGATAAACAAGGCCGCATTCACATATAACAGGATATATTTTATAATCAAACTGTCCGTTTGTAAGTGGCTCTTTGTTTAACAATATAGGTGAATGATCTCCACCACAAAATGGACACGAGACCCTTTCCCATGTTATGTTTTTCAACTCTTTAGTTTTAACTGGTTTCATCAGTTTTTCATTATAGTGTGATTAATGGTGTATCGTATTTGTCCGATAACTGATAAAACAACTTAAGTGTACTACTATCGACCGGAACACCTTCTTTCATTCTTTTGATCGACTCTTTAATCTCTTTATCACCTGGAAGCATAACATTTTCGCCATGCACTGAAGGCTCAGCCCGAAGATCATTAGTAAAGTTTTGCATATGATTAAGGAATTCCGCTTCTGAAAGGGCACCATTAGTCTTCATAACCATATAAAACTGACCCAAACTTCTAGGTTTGTCTATTGGTGTTTTATACATAGATGGGATAGATCTACCATACTCCATTCCTGAATATATGCCGCACAACACCTCCACCATTGATGCAAGACCAAAACCTTTGTACGACCCTGAAGGAAATAGAGATGCTGCATCATGAGGATTGTTTGTCATTTCTCCTTCTGAATTAAATGCAATATTGTTTGGCAATGGAGTATCAGAATTTCTGTGTACCAGAACTCGGTTCCATGGTGCCATGCTTGTTGCCATATCTAAACAATACGGATCTTTTTCAATTCTTGGAACTGCAAAACAAATTGGGTTGGTTCCAAAATAAGGTCTTTTGCCATTATGGGACATAATCAATGAATCAGCATGTGTATAGGCAAATGATATATACCCCTTTCTAGCAGCCTTTAATGCCATACTAGCCATAGCCCCAGGATGACTTGAATTTGAGACTGAAACAGCACCCATGCCATATTTCTCAGCCATTTCAATACAACAATCAATCGCCTTCATTCCAGCAGCGTGCCCAAAAGCGTTATCTGCATCTAGATGAGCTATAGTTGGCAAATTATGCATAATACTGAAATTTGGATTAGTATTTTTTCTTCCATGTATGGCTGAGTTTACATAGTGAGGAAGAAGTCGCACTCCATGTGAATCCACCCCTCTTAACGATGTTTCGCATAATCCTAAAGCAACTGAATCAACAGAATACTGATCAAGCTCAACCCGGGAAAGAATCTTTTCAACAAAATCAAAAAGATTGTTATAGCTTATTTTTTTAATTGAATTCTCCATTTTATACAAATCATCAATATTTTTGAAGTATATCTTGATAACTACCTACACACTCAACATGCCCTTCTTCAATTTTAACTATCTTATTACACGATTCAAGAGTTGACAGCCTATGTGCAATCATAAATATAGTAATATTTTTGTTGAGCTTTTTTATAGACTCCATTACTGCCTTCTCTGTATTAACATCCAAAGCACTGGTAGCTTCATCAAAAACCAATACCTCAGCTTGCTTGTACAGAGCCCTAGCAATACCTATTCTTTGCTTTTGACCACCGGATAACCTAACCCCTCTCTCCCCAACAAATGTTTTATATTTATCTGGAAAACTTTCTATGGTATTATCTATTTCAGCCTGTCGCGCTGCTTCTACTACACGCTGAAAATTAATTTTCTCTTTCCGCACTCCAAAAGCAATATTTTCTTCTATAGTGCTGTCCGAAAGATGTATATCTTGAGAGACATGAGCAATATTCATCTGCCATGCCCTAGCATCTTCAATAGTCATCAACCTTCCATCTACAAAAAAATCACCTTTTGTTTGATTAATCAACAGCATTATAATATCAAGCAAAGTACTTTTTCCGCTACCAGTTTCACCGACAAATCCAATACAATCTCCTTTTAATATATTTAAATTTATATTATTTAATACATGTGTCGATCTCTGTTTGTTAGAATCGTAATAAAAACTCACATTCTTCAACTTGATTTCTTTATTAAAAGGTATTGGTGTTGGTAAAGGCTCACTAGCAAAATACGGCAATGGCTGCTCTAAAAGATCCAGAACATCTCTAAAAGAGGCATGTGAACCCTTTAATTGACTATATGAATTGTATAACTGCTGCAATGCTGGTAACAACTTTTGAGCCCCAAGTGCAAGAGCACCTAGTACTGGTATAGCAGTTTCCAATCCTTTTCCTTGTAAAGATGTAGCATATGCAAGTGTTGATATAATCACCATTCCTATAGACTCCATCGCATAACGTGGTGACTGCCCAATAAACACATTATTTCCGGAGGCTCTACGTAACATTAAGTCAGACTTTCTATACATTCGACAATAATATTCCTGACTTCCGTAAATAATTACATCTCTGATACCACCCAGCCCCTCTTGAAGAGATCTGATCATCTCAGTAGAATGATCTGCAACTATAGTGCTATTACTAACGAGCTGCTTTCTTGTTAAATATATTACAATCAAATAAAGAAGTCCAAAACCTAAGAATGCAGATATTGCAATACTTGGGTCTATAATAACTAAAGCCGTAATAATCGAAATAGTTATTGTAATTGAACTTATAAAGTTTAAAGCTGGACTGATTACACCATTAATAACTGTGTTACTTTTTGTGATAATGCTATTTATTACCTCACTGCTATTGCGAGAATTATGAACCATATAATCTTGATACAGCGTCCTTCTATACATATTGATACTAATATCTGCACCTGTTGCAAAGGAAAGGCGGGTTGTTACATACACCAAAAGCACTCGGACCACTCCAGAAACAACTGAAATACTAACAAAAACCAGAGTTACTGGTAGAATTAACTGTTCTGGCTCACTAAATACTTTATATTCATATGTATCATTAATTAAACAAATAAAATCTTGCATCATTGGATGAAAATAGATCGTCTCAGGAGATGCAAGAACTCCAAGAAATGGGAGTACAAGTCCAATACTAACAATCTCTGCCAGTGAAGCCACAATAACTAAAACCAACAATAAGGCAAACTGTTTATGCCTACGTGACGATAAATACCCCCATAGTTTTCTCAGGCGTAATAATTGTGTGCTTATATTAGAACTAATCATTAAGTTATATCTTGGTGTGTTAGGATAGAATATTTCTTTCAGTTAGTAATTGCATAACTAATTCTACACTCTGCTCTATATTTAGTTCTGCTGTGTCTATCTCTATCTCTGGTTTTTCGGGAGCATTACGGATTTGTCCCCAAACCTCTAAGATTTCTTGATCGATATTTTTCAAAAACCTGATCAAAAGTGCCGCTATACATCGCACAGCGCAAACGCAGCATCCCATTGCCATTCTCAACCACCCACCAGGCACCTGAGCGTTTCAGGCGTATATGGCTGATGAACTTGTTGGCTGACTCGATGCCGCCACTGCCAATGGGGATGCCGACCTTTTTGCAGGCAGCATAGTCCAGCCGATC
>MOXF01000005.1_pt1 | contig 30431 bp, 35 predicted proteins | sample 1471201 | NCBI WGS metagenome assembly MOXF01 (sample SAMN05358035, study PRJNA327811) | mollusc metagenome | isolation source: Phylotype B (NB1) bacterial symbionts from gill | host: Thyasira cf. gouldii | place: Canada: Bonne Bay, Newfoundland | collected 2010-08
TCAGATTGCGCAAATTATTATAGTACCAATACTTTTAATCAGATATAACTGTAGTAGATAAATTAGGAGAAACAGTTAGAGGAAATTTAGGCTTTGGTTCTTCAGGTGTGAATGATTAGCACTAGAGCGGAAATTATAACTAGAAGAAGTTATTGCAGACCTTTGGATGAAGATGATACTAAATTTGAAGAATGGTATCAAGTTATAGATAGAGTTATAAAACATCAAAAATGGCTATGGGAAAGAGCATTAACACATAAAATATTACAAGGTATGCCGCTAAAAGATGTAACTGAGGATATGATTGAATGGGTAATATTAAATAATGAGCAAGAAGAAGAATTAGCACATTTGAAACAAATAATGTTAGAAAGAAAAGCTTTACCTAGTGGGCGTACATTATGGTTAGGTGGCACTAACATAGCCAAAACTAGAGAATCTAGCATGTTTAATTGTGCTGGCTCTGTATTAGAGACTGTATATGATATAGTAGATATTTTTTGGTTATTATTACAGGGGTGTGGCCCAGGTGGTTACCCAAAAGTAGGAGCATTATCTGGATTCAGAAATACTATTAAAGATGTGACAGTTATAAGATCTACTAGAGCTAATAAAGGTAGAGAAATAAATGAAGAATCTTTTCATGATGGAATATGGACAATTAGTATTGGAGATTCCGCAGAAGCATGGGCCAAGTCTATTGGTAAACTTTTAGCTGGTAAATATAAGGCACATACACTTGTGCTTGATTTTTCCGAAATTAGACCTGCTGGTGAAAGGTTAAAAGGCTATGGTTGGATTAGTTCAGGGGATGAATCTATTTCTAAGGCATACCCAGCTATTTGTAAAATAATGAATAAACGTGCGGGAAATCTACTTACTAAAGTAGATATTGTAGAAATAATGAATCACTTGGGTACAGTTCTAAGTTCGCGCCGTAGTGCAGAAATCATGCTAATGGATTATAACATGGATGAATGGTACGAATTTGCTACAATGAAAAATAGATGTTATGAAGAAGAATTTAAACATAGACAAATGTCAAACAATTCACTAATATTTAACCAAAAACCTTCCAGAGAAGAATTATCAACTCTATTTGATTTAATAATTGAGTCAGGTGGGTCTGAACCCGCATTCATAAACGGAGAAACAGCTAGAAAAAGGGCACCTTGGTTTAGTACTGTAAATCCATGTGGTGAGGTATAAAATAACCTGCTTCACCCTTATAAAATTACGAGAACTGCTGGAAACTTGTTAAAGCTATATAACTACAACGTGATTGGAAACTTTTGAGCGTGAATGTTTAAAAATATATAGTGTTGGGCAATCAGCATCCGAGCCTAGTATTAAAATACTGGGAAGGTTCACAGACTATGTACGTAACATATCTATAAAAGAGGAATATTATGAAAGATTTTTACACAGAAGCAAACAGGCTTTTAAATGAGGCCGATAAGTACAATTACCCAATAAATAAAAAATTATGTGAAATATTTAATATAAGGTCAGATGTTTTATCAAGAAGATTTAAATCATTATTTGGATGTACAATCAGGGAAAAATTATATGAAAAATTTTATCCTACTAGAGATGAAATTATAAATGCTCTAATTACATCCGATAATGTTAAAGAAATGCAGAAAAAATTAAAATTAGCACCTACTTCAGCTATGTGGAAAGGATTATTAGATAGAGAGTTTGGATATTCTATTTTTGCAAATGCTAAAGCTAATTTTATTGTGAGAGAGAAGGTTGAAGCATATAACCCAACAAAAGCAGATAATTTATCTATTTTAATATCGCAAATATTAGGTGATGGCTATTTAGATAAAATACGTAGCTCCATCTGTATAGAACATGGATATAAACAACTTGATTATTTGAAATTAAAAGTAAAATTAATTAATAAAGCATTCCCTAACACTCCTGGCATAGAAAAATAACTAAAAGAGTACATAAAGATGGATATATTAGTTATAGATGGAGATCAAATAAAACCATTTCTGAGTCTTATATAAATAAATTATTAGAAGATAAAGTGAATTTAATTAATAAAATGACACCATTAGGTTGGTTACTATATTATTTGGATGATGGTGGTATGCATAAAGATGAAAATGGAGGATATAAAACTAGTCAATCAGTTTTATATATATGTTCTACTAAGGAAAAATTAAGAGTAGAACTAATAAAAGAATTAAAAAGCTATGGGTATAACTTTATTAATTCAAATACTGATATAAGATTATCAGATAAAGTACAAATTGCTTCGTTTATATCTGGAATGATACTTCCGTTTAAACATATTATTCCAACATGTATGGAATATAAATATAGTATGAAGATATAGTCGGAATAATATTATTTATTTAATATTATTTGATTACTACCAAATAAAGGTTTCTGTAATTTGGTTGAAATAGACGTTGGAAAATTTAAAGGTGATTCAGCTTACTTGCATAAAGTAGCAGTACTGATTGCTAGAGCAAACTATAGACAAACAGTTGTAGATTTAAGGGATGGTATTTTACAAGAATCATGGCATTTAAATAATGAATTTTTACGCTTATGTGGAGTTGGAGTAACTGGTATTGCTAAACGTGATGACATGACTGAGTATGATTGGAAGAATTTAAGTAAATCTGCTAATTATGGTGCTAGAATAATGGCTAAAGAGCTTGGGTTACAATACCCTAAAAATGTAACTACTGTAAAGCCTAGTGGGACATTAGGTAAAATAATGGATACAACAGAAGGAATACATTTACCAGAAGCAAGATATTTATTCAATTGGGTTAATTTTTCTATACACGACAGGAAAGTAAATAAACTAGAACATGCCAATTATAAAATATTACCAAACCCTGCTGATGCTACAGGTGTACTTGTATGTTTACCTGTAGAATTTGATAATGTTAAATTTAGTAAAAAGGAAATTACTAGAAAAGATGGTACTACTGAAATATTAGAAGTAAATAATGAAACAGCTTTAGAACAATTAGCAAGATATAAAAAATTACAAGTTAATTATTGTGATCAAAATGTTAGTAATACTATATATTATTATCCACATGAGAAAGATGATATTGTTGATTGGATATTAACTAATTGGGATATTTATGTGGGATTAAGTTTCTTATTTAAGAATGATCCTACTGTTAGTGCTAAAGATCTTGGCTTTGATTATTTACCACAAGAATATGTAACAGCTGCTATTTATAATGAATATGTAAATACTTTAAAAGATATTGATTGGGATAATACTGATTATGATTCTGATTTTGAAGATGAATGCGCTACTGGTATGTGCCCTATGAAATAAGATAAATAAAAAACCCGCCTAATAAGCGGTTTTTAGTTTACTTTATTGCTTTAATTATTTTATCTTCCCAACCATTAGAAAGATTTTCTGGTTTAAAAATTCCTTCATGGTAAAATTTATCATTAATATTTTTAAATCTTTTATCTGGATCTTGAGCACCATATGTTCCCATCCCACCCCATATGTTTTTTACAGGATTTAATAATCTCATTATCATAGCCACTCTAGTTAAAACATCTTCTAGTGCATGGAATACTGTTATTGATTTACATGAATCTTTTTCCGGTATTTTCCAAATAGTTTTCAATGCAGGATGAAGAAAAGCTATCCTATCAAATTTAGCACCTTGTTCCATAGCTGCTGCTGCTATGGAACAACCATTAGAATGTGCTATAATTTTATCTGTGGGTTTTGTAACAAGTCTAAGCATTTTTGCAATAAAACTCATTCTAAGCTTAGCCATAGGAATACTTAAAAATCCATATTGGAAATTTAGTATTTCATACCCTTCTTTTTCAAGTCTAGGAATTAATGTTCCTGTAGTGCCAGCACCTCCATCTGCTAAAGCACACCCATGTATTAATACTACTCTTTTAGTCATATATTACTCCTACATAAACCACATAGATGTTTGAGCATCTGTAGTAGCTTTAAGTACTTGTTTTAATTGTTCACATGTAACAATAGCGACGCTATTATCAGCTAATTTCCATCTAATTATTGTATCTGAGCTATTAGATAATACTGCCCTGGCTAATCTATTTTGAGAATCCTCACAGGCATCGAACTCCATATTATCTACTACAACCGTTAAGTTTTTTATATTTTTAGTTCTATTTGACTTAAATAAATCATAGTCTATAGTTTTTTTTACGCTTTCTATTTCTGTAATCATACTCCACCTATCCCATCAGTCAATAAATCATCTTCAATTGTCCAGCTGTTTCTATATGTTCTATCTGTAGGAAAATAATCCTTATCTACTATTTTATAAGGTTTACCTTTTGGCACCACTATTTTAGCTACGTCTTCAATAGTCGTTCTTGTTTTATTAATATGAGTAATTATAGCTAATATTCCATTATCTTGTTTATATATAATATTCATACACAATCCCCTATTCCAGCAATAATTATACTTACAAATCGAGGGTCTACATGACTACCTTCATATGTTGTTTCAATAGTAACATTTGATGCATCTCTAGTAAAGAATTGCTCTGTTATAGCAGGAATAATTTTAGACCCAGGAGCCCCACCTACTTCGGGACTATATGAATTACCAATAAGTGCATAGTTATTATTGGGTAAATTATCACAAAAAGTAAAGTTATAAACTCCTACTCCCATATCTGAAATTGCCAAAATATTATATGAATCATTTATAGTAGGTATATCTATGCCATTAAAGTATATCCAAGCACTTATTTTATTACTTGAAGCTATATCTGATTGTACAAAAGTTTTAGTAGCATATTCAGAACCATTTATACCATTTAATAAATTAGCATCTAATCCAGATCCTTCTCCATCTTCTTCTAATACTAAAGCAAATACCTCAGAACCTTCTAAAGTATTCATATTATCAATTTTTTCTTTATCTGCCCCGCTAATAAATCCTGCTGCACCACCAGCTACAGCAATAGAGTGTAATGCACCCCCACCTCTATTACCGTGGGAAGTATTATTAAATACAGCTGAAGGTAGTGTACCTGTGGACATATTACTAGCATCAGTGTAGTATGAGGCTGCTTCTCCACCCAAATTTGTAACATTTATATTATAAGAGGCACTTAATTGTGACCAAACACTTCCATTATATTTTTCAAAGCGATTGTTTTCTGCTTTCCAACCAATAGCACTGGTTGGTATAGATGTAGAATCAACATTATCAAACATTAATGCACAATCTTTGTCTCTTTCTTTAAGTTCATCCAATACAACAAGATAATTACTTGTTAATGTTGGGTTATTCCAATTTGTAGTCATTAATATCCTCTTATTGTCCAGCTAAAGTCGCCATCGACTCTACTACCATCCACAATATTAAATAAATAAACATAAAACGTTGTAGGATTTGGTACATCATGAAAGTCATAAACTGCTAATACACCTGTATCACTTTCTGCAGTAATTACAACAGATTCAATATCTGTAAAACTATCAATATATACTGGTGTTCCTGCTTCATCTGTACTAAGCGCAGTACCTTTTCCTGATAACGCTTTTAATATAGAACCTAATCTAACCTCTAATGAATTTATGCGTATATAACCAAGCTCATTAATTGAGTTAAATGTTATTTTAACTTTTATATATCTAAAGTTGTTTGCTAATACCTTTGAGTTTCCTTCTGCATACTCAGTATAATCAATACCATCTGGAGATACAGATATAGTATGTGCATACAAACCATTATTTGAGATAATATCGCTAACAACTTCTATTGTAGTAGTAGTTGTTAAAAGTACTCCATAGTCAAATACTTCCTCATATTCTGCGTATGTCTCTGCAGGTTGATAATATAATTCATATCCTGCATCTATTTGATCTTGTGGAGTATTCCAGTTATTATTTATAAAATGATTTTTAAAAGTCTCATTCGCAGTATGTGGTCCATATAAATAAATAAATGTTTCCACATCTACTAAAAGATTAATCCTATTTCCAGTAAACTCGCTTTTCCATATATTTTTTAATGAGTAATCAGAAGTACTTTCCGCAGTTATAGTTGTACTTAATTCATTACCATAATTTCCAGCTGTATCTATAGGAACAATCCAATATGTGTATTCACCACCTATTAATTCTATAATATTAGTGAAGGTACTTGATTTTTCTCCAATAACTTCAGCTGTGGAAAAAACCGAACCTTTTCTAATTTCTACACGATCTATTGGTAAAGAGCCCTTCTCAGTAGCCCAATATAAAAATATATTATTATTAATGGTATTAGCGGTTAATTCTATTGTAGTAGGTAAAACTACATCAACAATTATATCACTAGCTATGCTTACATTACTTGAAGTATCATAAGCTTTAACTATATAATTATTAGATTTCCAGGACACTTTTTCTGTATAACTATCACTCTTTATACTAAGAAGCTCATTATGAGCAGCTTCTAATTTATAATAAGCTATATCAAATGTATTTTTTACCGAATACCATTCAAGTACTATATCAGGACCATTAAAAGAATATGTTACTATAGGTTTACTAGGGCTAATAATATTTAAACTAGTTTTATCTGCAGTCAATGATTCTTGATTACCCATATCCACTGCTTTAATCATAATATCTAAGTTATCAGTTGGACTTGTTTTTTTATAGCCATTTAATGTATGCGAATTACCTTTTACGAGAGCTAAATGTTCACCTAGTTCCCAATCTGTACCTGATTTTATAACATAATATTTTAAATCACCGTCTGCTATATTATTCCATGTAATATTAATTACATTTTCTAATACTATTGCTTTCAATCCTGTAACATCTGCTGGAACAGAATTAATAACAGTAATTCTACCAGTAGCTCCATAATTACCAGCAGAGTCTATTGCTCTAATCATATAGTTTTTGTTAGTCCAGATCATTTCTTCTTTATAATTTGTACTATCTACAATACCTATAATACTGTATGGCAAACCCCAGTAAGTGCCCTCTCTTATTTCGTACTTAGATATACTAAAAGATCCAGTAGAAGTAGTCCAATCTAGCACACAGTCACTACCAGCAAAACTACTAGTAATTACAGGTGTTCCTGGAGCCTCTCTAATAATACTTAATGTACCTGCAACTACAGACTCAATACCATTGACATCAACAGCTTTTATCATTACATTTAATACCAGTGTATCACTATTAGTATTTCCAGGCATAGTATATGTTTTAGAATCTATTTGTGTTAAGTGTGTACTTGTTTCCCAATCATCACCTATTTTTATTATATAATCAGATATATCAAAAGAACCTTTATCTGCTTCCCAATTAAGTATAATATCACTGCTAGTAAAATTATTAGTAATTACAGGTGTTCCTGGAGCATCAATGTTAATATTTAATGTATTTTCTAACACAGATTCAACATTAGAAGTATCAACAGCTTTTATCATTAATTTGAATATTCCAGCTACGTTTCTAACAATAGTATGTGTTGTAGACTTTACACTAGTGACATTTTGTCCTGCTTCCCAATTTTCTCCGATTTTTATTATATAGTGTGATAGATCAATATTTGTAACTTGATCCCAAGTTAAATATATACTATCATTACCAATAGTATAATCAAAGTTAACTACATCATCTGGAGGGGCAAGTTTACCATAAATAGTAGTATAAGTAGGAGTAACTACTGGTTGTGAAATATTTCCTAAATTATCTATTACACTAACTCTAACCCAATAATCTCCTGGTAGAGCATCTGGTATATCTATTGACAATATACTTGTTAAGCCTACCAATTCCCAATTACCATTATCTTTTTTATATTCTACCTTATATTTAGCTATAACATTGCTTTTTAAGTGATTTATTTCCCAATTAATAGATACTCTATTCTTAATAGTAGGCCCAGACTGATATAATCTTTCTTCTAATGTTATATTATGAACTAAATTATTTAAATTATAAGGATTTCCAGTACTAATGAAATCTAAGTTTTCTAAATTTTCAACATGTGCATATTTACTAGGATTATGTTCTATTGCTGTTATCTCGTATAAATTATCATCTTCAGTAATAGACAATACTTTAAAATATTGTGGATTAATATCATTTTCATATATAGCCCATAATGATTTATCTATAGGCAGTACAGGGAGAGCCTCAGAAAATGTAAGAGTATTCGTTGTACTAGGGACATTAGTTACAGTCCTAGTTTCTATTTTTCCTAATAGAGAGTCTTTAAGATTGGAAGGATCATCACCTTGCTCTTTAGTATATGATTTAGGTGTTAATATACTAAGAGTATATTCTGTGCCAGCTTTTAATTCAATTGAAGAATCTATAGTTATGGATGTACTAGTAGATTCATCTATCCTACCACTATACCTAACTCCTGCTTTATATATATCATATATTGCTATTATATCACCAGGATTAGCGCCTAAACTATCTAAACTAGACTTAAATATTATTACTTCTGTCTCATGTTTTTCTGCATATACTATCCATCTGCCTAACCTATTAGCTTGGCCCCTAGAGGTAGTTCCTATTGCTACTACCTCTTTTTGTACTATACCTCTTTTTGCTACATCTTCTTGATCTTCTACGTACTCTACTTTTGGTCTATACTGTGTTAAAGGATCATTCCATGTAACTAAAACTGTATTATGTCTGGCCTTGTCACTAGTACCAGTATAATTGAACATACCATCAATTACATTTGTATTATTATATATAGCTACAGGTGTATCTGGGGCATCAAAAACCATTGATAATTTATTGTCAAACCAAAATAACATACCTTTAAATACAGATGCTAAATTATTTAGTACTGTATAAGCCTCTTCTCTAGCTTGTAAATAAACATTAAATGTAAGTCTTGGTTCTATTCCACCGTACCCATTTGGTACTTTTTCATCACAATACTTGGCTAATTTATATAATTGCCATTTATCTATTTGATCAGTTGTTAAGTATTGCCCTAATCCATACCTAGATTGTACAATTAAATCTCTAAAGCACCAAGCTGGATTATCAGTCCAAGCTTTAGTAAATGTACCATCCCATACACCTGTGTAAGTTCTGCGTATTGGGTCATAATTTGTAGGTATATCTACTTTTAATAATTTTACATCATAACCTCGTACAGGAATATTACCAAATTGACTAGCATCTATAGACATAGCTATTAAAGCTGAATGTGGGTATGTTAATTTAGAGTCTATTATTCTTGTAATTGAATCAAAATATATATCATCTGATATTTCTGATTGCTCATCATAATCCTCAGTTACTCTTGTTACTCTTATATCCCAAGAAGTTGAAGGTATAAGATCTATTACATAATCTCTTTTATAAGTACTAGTTGTTTTACCTACAAGAGTTAATAATGGAACCTTAATTACTTTATATATATTACCTATCTGTACAGTGGGAATTACCTTATCTTCTAAAGCTATAGATGCCTCAACTGTATCAGCACTAGTCACTCTTACCGATATGTCATAACTATTGTAGCCGGTTAAGACAGTATTAGGAATATAAATATTCTTCCTAATAGTTTGAGTAGTAACCTTACTTTGTTCGGCAGTAATAGTGTACTCATTAAATACTGTAAATGTTTCTTCTTCAGGTAGTTTATATTCTACTAGTACATTTATGAAAGTATCACCATAGGTAGGGACATACTCCAACTCACCGTCTGCCTTGCATCGCCATTATCGTTAAATTGCATAACTGTTCCATTAGTTTCTCTATTCCATACTATATCAAAAGAAATTCCATAAGTAGGTTCAGTTGTTAGTATTAAATGTCTAGCATCAATAACATTAAATGTATGTTCAACCGATGGAGCACTATTAAATTCCAGAACATTTTCATACACGCCACCTGCTGGTTTTTGTTCTATCATAAATTGAACATGTGTACCATGCACATCGCCATTTGTAGTATCTTGCAACATTAATCTAGGTGTAGATATTGTTACTATAACTCTATCTGTATTTTCTTCTGGAATATGGTGTACTATAGGCAATAATTTAACTACTTTTTGACCTACAGGATAACTAGATTCTACCCCATCAAATCCCGCTATGTGCTCTTGTAGTGAATGAGGTAGCCCTGTTCTTTCTGTAAAATTAAATCCAGAAAAATTGTAAGAACCATCATCGTTTTTTACAGGAATACCGTTTAAATATATTGACCTTTCCCCATCAATTAATCCCTCTATTTCTCCTTCTGCTATTACATCCAATATTTTAGCATATTGAATTGACTGTAGCGTATTTGGATCTTCTTTTGCTACAGTTGCTACACCACCGCCTTTTTTGCTACCTTTAATTAAATTTTCCATTATATAATATCCACAGCAGTTATTGGAGCACTTGTAATAGCAGTGCCTACAGTATCCCTAGTGTTTATCGCTGCACTTAAAACAGTACTACCAATTATTAATCTGCCATAACCTACCGGTACTGGACCTCCTTGAGCTACAGAATTAACCTGTCCTTGAAAAAGATAAGAAGGTCTACTATCCGGTGATTCTTGAGTAGCACCTGAAGGTGGTGTAAATAATATTTCTGATATACCACCTAATAATAAGGCGTAACCAATACTATTTATAGCGGCAGAGGCAACCAGAGCAGCTTGTCCACCTCCTAACCATGCACCAACGTAACCACCAGCAGTACCTGCTGTAATATAAATCAAAATTGCACCCAATATTATTTTAAATGCACCTTTTGAACCGGACACTATAGGAACTATTTTTATAGTTTTATTGCTGCCTATTGGATTTACTACCTCTTCTGCTGCGATATCAGTATCATCTACAAATATGTTGTATTCACCATCAACTCTTATATCTGACATAAATGTAGGAAAGTTAGCAGATAACGCTAAAACAGCTTCTCTTACTGTGCTTACATCGAACTCAAAAGATTCTCCATATTTATCCTGTAATTCTCCATATAATTTTACTTTTGTTAACATAAGCTTTTGTGCCTCACTATATGTGTAGTATTACTTTTCCAATACTCACCATATACTTCTTTCCTAGATAATCTTTTAACGAGATGATGAAATATTATATTATCTCCGATATAAATGGCTCCATGGTTAGGTACATCTTTTGACATAACTTTAATAAAAACAATATCGTGTTCCCTTAAATCTTTTACTTCCACAAATCCAGCTTCGTCGTATTTTGACACATACATGTCTTCCCCAGACTTCCACCAATTATCTTTTCTAGAATAATCTGGGACTTCTATATTGAGTACTTGTTGGTAATAGTCTCTTATAAGGGTAAAGCAATCAGTAATGCCATGTAAAAAAATACGTCCTTCTAATGGTAATATGAACCCATTTGGCCTTATTATCTTTACTCTTTCTTCTGGGTAACTAAAAATTAACCAAGGTATATTTGATTTTTCACATGACTCTATATCTACACAAGATGGTTCACATGTTGCATTTGGATGGCTGTGTACTATATATTCTATTTTACCACTATCACTGGCTTTAGCATAATCTTTAGGATCTATAATAAAACTCTCTTTAGGATTATCATATATATTTCTTGCTTTAATATATCTCATATTTTTAACATTATTAGATACAATAAACCCACAACATTCTTTAGGATATTCCTGTGCTGCATGTTCTCTTATATCTCTAAGCAATAAATCATCTAAGTAATCCTGCACCTGGGAATCCTCCAAAAGGTAACGGTTGACCTTCTCCAAACCTAAGTCTACATGAATTTAATTTTTTTCCACATAAATCCTCATTACTGGATGTTGTTGGTAAGTCATAAGTATCAAACATATCCCCTGGGACGTAACTACATTCGTCTCCTTTATATATCCATGGGCAAGTATTTTGTGCAATAATTCTTCTTGGTAATTTTACTCCCTGCACATCCCAAGAAGCTGATAGTTCGAATTCTACAAATATATGTGTTTCTGACGATTTTCTATCAACATAGTACACATCTCTAGGAAATTCCACAGTTGGATCAGCCTCTGTATTACCAGATACAAAATTAGCAGCATCCAAATGTTTAGCGAAAGTTTTTATTCTAGTAACTTTCGCCCCTAGTAAGTCATTATTTCTTTTCATTAGACCTGACATAAATCCTAGTATATTTGATATTGTCATTGTTGGCCTAGGTATTACTCCTTGTCCAGATCTGTCAAAGCCCTCTATTTGTATGGGATGAGCATTATAAGTATTTCCATTCCAAATTATAGAAGACAATAACTCATTGGTACCATTATGAAATCTATGTATATCACCCTCTGGTAAATTTGTTAAGTCTACTTCATATAAAGTTATAATAGCAGAAGGATTTAATGATAATAGTTCTTCCAATAATTTATCGTTACTCATACACCCTCTCAAATGTTGCAACTAAAGAGGAAGCGCCGTTAGCTACATAAGTATCAGACCAATTTTTACAAATAACTTTTATTTCTATACTATTAGGAGGAGTAAAAGTAAATGATAAAGTTCCTGCTTTTTCTTCTAAAAATGCCACAATATTATCTATTTCGGTACTACTCCTATTTTTAAAAGTAATATTCCATGTTTGATTTAAATTATTTAAAGTACTGGCTACTCTTTGTGAGTAGCCATCACCAAATTTAGCTTCTTGTACTGCAGGTTTAGTTGTTCTTTTTATATTTCTATCTGGGTTCCAGGTAAAATCGGACATTAAATGTTTCCTTATTTATATAATAAGCCGCCTGGTCTAGATTGCTGCAACATTTCATTTTGAACTGCGCCGCTAATTAAAGCACCAAGTTGTTTAGCAGTATTATTTGAGGAGTCAGAATCTTCAGTTGTATTGCCATCTGCTTCTATATTTATGTTAATATTAATAGTTTGATTATTTTGACCACCTTTTAAAGTTACAGGAATAGTTCTATTATCAGGCAGAGGAACATATGCTTCGTTTTGTCTACCTTCTCCAAATACAGATACTTGAGGACTTGTAGCAACTCCTCCATTTTTATATGTATTTACCTGCATTGCACCTAATGACGACATTATGCCCCCATTTTTAAATTTAAAAGAGTCAAAAGCATCTGCATACGTTCCAGATGTACCTGACATAGAATCCAAGGAAGAGGAAGAACCAGCGGAACCAGTATACGCCCCTATAACACCTTTAATTATAGTCCCTACCCAACTGCTACCACCACTACTAGAAGTAGCAACAGATGATCCCATTGAAGAAGCCATTCCAGATATTACAGCAAATATTTCACCCAATACAGTCAATTGACTTTCAGCAACTATTAATTTCTTATCTACACCAGTATCCCCAAATAGAGAACTTAAGCTAGTAGAAGACTTCGCCCAATTAAGTAATGCATCTTGGAAATTATCACCTACTTTTGTCATAATAATATCAACAATACTATCATAACCAGCTTTTAAAGTATCCATTAGTATTTGGGAAACTGTTTTAGAACCTTCTAATAGCCCATTGGTTAATGCATCTAATGCTGAAGTTATAGGCTCTCTTATAAATCTGACAACAGATTTCGCATCTGTTTGCATATTTTTCCTAAACGATATATGCATCATGTCTAATTCTTTTTGTACTGTGTCTACAAATCCAGAATCTCCAAGAGATAAGTTTTCTTTCATTAACTCATGTTTTTCTATAGATATGTCTAAAGATTTTTGATCATATTGTAGTTGAGTCTGTAGATGTTCAGTAGTTAATTTTCTATTATCTAATAATAGTTTACTTCTAATCAAATTATCCTTATCTAAGTTAGCATGCTTATTTAAGAAAATAATATCTGAATTATTAGCATTAATTTTATTATTTAAAGTTTTCTCATCTAATTTACTATTTTTAAGTAATAAACTCTCTTCTTTTTTCATGAATCGTAGCCTTTCATGAAATGTTATATTTGCATTATTTCTTTTTAATATACTAAAATTTATAGCTGATATATTACTTGCTTTTTCCAATTCATTAGTAGCTACTTGTAAAGTGTATTTTTCTTTTAATAGAGCCATTTCTCTATTTAAACTATCTTTAATTACTTTAGCTGTTCTGATATCTGTGGTACTAATTGTATTCTTGCTTTTTTCTAATTCCGCTTCTTGTTTACTAGATAAAGCGCCACTTTTCTTTCTTATTTGGTCTAATCTATCAATGTTAGCGTTAGCAATATTCCACGATAACATTATATTATTTAATTGAGACTCTTCTAGTCCGTATAATGCTGCTATTCTATTACTAAGTATTTCAGTGGTATCATTTATAGACGCCTTAGCTACTTCTATAAGAGACTCTGATGATACTATTTCTATTTCTATGCTAGATTTTTTCTTATCAAATAATTTATTTATAACTTCTAATTCTTGTCTTATTTTACTATATTTTTCTATAGATGTTTCTATAATAGTAGTTCTTTTACTTTCTAAAGAGTTTATCTTTTCTAATAAGGACTTACTATTTTTACCTTGCACTAATAATTGTTTAGTTCTCGCTATTTGTTGATTAACTTGTATAACTTTTTGTTCAGTTATTTTTCTATTAGCAATATATTTAAGATTAATTGCGTTTATACTACCTTTTTCTATTTCTAAATTATATAATGCTATTTTTTGACTTTCCGCATCTATAATAAACTTAGAAGTAGCGTATTCTATTTGAAGTTTTTGTAATTCTTTATATTTAACAACTATACCTTCTATTGATTTACCAGATTCTTTGTATATTTTTGGTAAATCTGCTACTGAACCTTTGAACTTCTCAAATAATACATGCCCTTCTATAACTCTTTTATTATTTTTATCTACAGCTTCACCTTGTTCATTGAAGCTAACCCCTACCGATACTAAATTATCCCTAATAACTTTAAATTGACCTAGTAGCGAAGACCATGGCCCTTGCATACCAGCAGCAGTTCTTTTTTTATTTATTGGCATCATTAAGTGATATGGATGCTTGTTGTATTGAATTAAAACTTGCTACTATTTTTTCTTTTTCAAGTTGTGCATCTTTGGCTACAGCACTTAAACTTTTAGAATAAGCTGCTAACATATTAGGTACAAATTCAGGATTTAATTGTTTTTGTGCTAGACTTAATGTGTCCCATAAAGTTTCTATCTGTTTTTTAGCATCTTTTAAGCCTATCATTTTAAACTTATATTCTATATCTTTAGTACCTATAACTCTAGTTATTGTTTTTAACTCTTCCACTTCAGATGCTTTAATTATACCTGTCACATTATACGTTTTATTAACAAGACCTAATTTATTTAATATTTGTTCTTGTTTTTTTAAAGATTCAGATATTTCTTCTAAGTTAGAATTTTTAGTAAACATTGCCTGAAACCAGTTAGTTTCACCAATTTTTTTAGCTGCTATCTCTATTTTTGTTAGGCTGTCTCTTACTTCTCCTAGTACACTTATTTCTGTTTTAGCTATTCGTACCCTATCTTCATAGGTTATATTAACATTCTTAGAGGCTACTTCTATTTCAATTATTCGATCTTTTTGAGTTTTTAATAGTGGCTCTAAATTTTTTACTTCGTCTATAGCTTCTCCTATTGTAGAATTCCATATCCCTAAGCTATTAGCAATGGTCCTATAAGAGATGCGAATATTTGAATAGCGAATCCCCAACCTATCAATTTACTGCCTATATTAACAACAGTACTAAATAATCCACTAGCCACTGTAGCAGCCTTAGTAATATTACCTCTAAGTGCTGAACCTGTTTCTTGTATTACCTCTTTTTTTATCTTTGACCCTACTTTTAGAGATCCTTTAAAGCCTGCGCCATATCCTTCAGCTATTCCTTGCGCAGCAAATTGTTTAGTTACTGCATTTCTACGTTTAATCTCATTTATATAATGGCTAGTTGTTCCCGATATAGTTTGTTTAATCGCAGTTGTATAATCTTTATGCAATTTAAATTGATTGCCTAATCCTTTTCGTAATATCTCTTCCTCTTTATTTACAGCAATAAGTAATGAATTTGCACGTTCTCTAGTTATATTTTTACCTAAGAATTGTATATGTTTATTAGTAGTAGAATCTAATTGCTTAATCATACTTAAAAATTCTTTTTTGTATGGTACTGACATAGAACGAGCAAAATCTTTTATAACATTTTTATTTGTTCTGTGGGCTAATGGTACTAATTCTGTATCTTTTAACGTACCTCTAATTTCCTTAGCTAATCCTCTTGTAGATCTTACGTAATGACCGTATCCATCACTAGTCTCACTTAAACGCTTTTTAATGTCAGTAGCAGTTTTTTTACTAGATTGTGCAATATCTTTATTTCTTTGTATAAATGTTTCTGCAAAATTATTTAAACTAGGTATTGCCTTTTTGGCTATTGTAGCTGTTATTAAAGTAATTATTGTTAGTATTAATGTAGTGTTCTTATCTAACATACCTGCAAGTCCTGTTATAGGCCCACTAATAACATTTATAATAGATTTTGCTAATTCTGAAACAGTAGCTTGCAGTTTTTCATAGTTATTTACTACATCATCTAATTTTATATCTTTATATACTCTATTACCTCGTTCTATAGCTTGATTCGCTATAGCTTGTTGCCTTTCAAATGTAGTAAGCGCAGTAGCAGCTTTATTATGAGCCCTAGCATAATCTTCTGTAGCCTTACCAATTCTTAATATAATACCGAATTCATCTACTAATTCTGGTTCACCTTTTACTACGGCTTGTACCATTCTTTGTACTGATTCTTCCACACTTCTACCAGTAGCAGCGGCTGCTTTAACAGCAACAGCTGTTATTTCTTTTAATTGTACAGTACTCAACCCGCCAGCTAAAGCTAAGTTAGCTTGTCTCATTGCATCATGTATAGATAAAGCTCCATTTGTTATTTGTTTCATTTGTTTAGCTATATAACCAAAATTAGTACCAGTAGATGCGCTAAGAGTTTCCGAAGCTTTTGCTAATATAGTTAAATCAGCATTTCTTTTAAGAACCAAATAAGCTGAACTAAGAGCGAACACATTAGCCGCTATAGTAGCATAAACATGTACTAATCCTCCCATACCCTGAGATTGTTTAGCGAAAGCTTTAGTAGCACTACTAGTAGCCCCAGCTGTTCCTTTAAGGGCTCTATCTAGGACATTAGCAGATTTTGCAGTATTTCTAGTAGCTCCTGCTGTCCCTTTTAGAGCCTTATCTAAAACACCACTAGAACGTGTAATTTTATTTAGTTTTTTATCAGTAAGACCTAGTTGTTTTAAAGCTCCTTCTAATCCTAGGGTTTCTACTAATATAGTAAATTTTCTTGTGGTGTTAGACATTCTATTTGGTCTCTTGTTTTTTAGTTATCTTACTATTAACTGATTTTATCCTTTCATTTACAACAATATTTAACAGATTTGTATAGAGCAACCAATCTTTTTCTTCTATTTCAAATAATCGGTAAATTATAAAAAGATTAGTATAATCTTTTCCATCATATACTCCAGCCATTGAATTCCATTTATCTGGTAAATATTCAAATACATCCAAAACCTCTTGTGATTGTTCACTTAAATCTTCAATATTAGGTGGTATTTCATCATCTTTAGGAGTTGTTTCCATTTGGTGGCACATTTCCAAGTATTTTTCTTTAGTCATACCTAGAGCTATATTTTGTAAATAATTTACTAATTTTTTATTTTCTTTGATTAATTGCTCTTGTTGAAATTTCTTACGTCACCAATTACGCTAGTTAACCAATTGTCAAAATCCTGTGAATTTTTCATCATAGTTAATGCATTGGATTCACTATACTCTAATTCTCCTTCTTCTTCAGATATTGTACTTAAATCAACTGGTAATAAATCTGTTAAATATGTGCACTTTAATCCTGTCCAACCTTTAATAACTTCTTTTGTCCACAATTGTAAGAATAGATCTTGATCTACCTTATCTTCTGGTAAATGTGTTTTTCTACTAAATACTGAAGTAGTAGCTCTATTAATAAGTTTTTTAGTTTTAGCAGCTGACATAAAAGCTATATCTACTTTAAACCCTTCTAGCTCTGGGTGTTCTATAGATATTACTTTATCATTAGTTATTAGATTTTTTTAAATCCATTATCTTATTTCCTTCTTGGAAAGTTGTTTTTTACAACTTATATATAAATGGGGGCTATAAGCCCCATTTATTAAATGTAGGCCTTAATTAAAACCTTACGATGTTTCAGAAAAGTAACGAACTATTAGTTCATCATTTGTTTCTATACTATTACCTAACGCAGTAAATTGTATTTCTGTTGATATTACATCTCCTATAGCTATTGAAGGTATTACTAAATGAACATGATTCATAATAAAATCAACCCTTGTATTATTAGCTTTGCCACCCATTGATATAACTATTTCATATTCTTGTAGTGTTTGTGTGCTATCATTTAACAGATCATTTAATATACCACCGGTATTATCATTGCCTGTATTTAAATAAGCAGTTAAACTACCACTAACAGCTCTAGTACCGGTAAAACTAGCAATAGGCTTATTAACTATACCTAATATTTCTGGTGTAATATAAGTTATACCATTATCTATCTTTAAAGAACCTCCTGTAATTGGCACATTATATACAGTACCAGTACCACCAGTTCCTGCTGTTTCTGTACCTATAGCAGTGAATGTTGTGCCAAGAGTTGATAATAAATCAGCATATTCGGCATCTACAATACCTGGTACAACAGTAATAGAACTATCAGAACCTGATTTAATTGATTCAAATACAAGATTTCCTGCTTGTGGTCCAATGCTTGCTATATAACATACAGCACCATCTATTTGATAATTTATTTCTTCTATTATCTCTTTTACAGTGATACTATCGTTACCTACCACGGGGATACAGAACTATCTATGACAACTGTGCTTGGAAAAGTATCTGTGTCTACAGTAAATCTATATTTCTTGGTTCCATCCATACTATGATCTTGTACAACGGATAAACTATTATTATAATCTACACCCCAGCTAGCGCTAGTAGTGCCTGTAACCCTTTTAATGCTCATTGTAGATAATTTATTAGTAATAAAACCTGGGTCTGTATTACCTAAATGGGCAGTAGACGCAGCTAAATATGCAGTTCCTGCATCCCATGCTAGTATTTCTGATAATTTGCTTCCTGATGCGCCGGACTCTAATATTTCTTCTACTTGAGACCCTTGTCCAGCCCAAGTAATTAAACTAATTTCCGATATAGAAAAATCCACTTCTGCAGCATTAAGAGCAAAATCATTAACTCTATATACTGCATTATCTACATTAAAAAATAAGTATAATTTTAATAGTTCGTGTTTATTACTATTTTTAAAATTGGCTTCCATATAATCCATACTACGTTTTGCATTTGTACCTACACTAGCTGTACTTATAGCTGGAGGTGTTCCATCACCTACCATAGCTTCCCATAATATTTGTTCTAAACAACCAGTTTGATCATTACTAAAATATGGTCTGGCATATGCAGGTATACTTACTTCTGCAGGATTACGTGCTGTAGTAAATATTTTTTGTCCTCTAATAGGGCTATCTCCAGCTTCTGATAACGTAATAGTTTGGCTAGCTGCATCTTGACTGAAAGAGTAACCATCTTTTATTTGTATTTCTATTGTGTCCGCAGGACTATGATCAGCTTGTAATGTAGATTTTACTGTTGATATAAATAACTTAGTATTTCTACTTAAATTAATTGCCATTTTGTATTTTTCCTTTTGTGATATTAAATAGATTTTTATCTTTTTACATATCTAACTTGAATTTGGATTTCACCTACAGCTAAGGGATGTAATACCCCTGCATCCGTAGTTAAGGATATAATTCTAATATCCCTATAATTTTATTTGTATCATATTTTAAATTATTATTAGCATCTAATAATGCTTCTATATCTTCCATGAAAGTTTCTAAACTTTCTAAGGGCTTGGGAGTTTTCACATATATATTGAACATAACCGTCAAAAATCCCCATTTAAAATTTGAAGGTTCATATTCCCTGAACTCATCGCCTGCTATAATACCTATATATGGGTAATTTTTCACCTCCTCCCAAAATACCATCTTGTTATGCGCATTATTATTTAATTTACTTTTATATATAACACCATTTAAATTATTATTTACTAAAGTTACTAATGCGTTTACTATTTTGTCCTTTCACTCATGTGCTACCTCCAGTTAATTTAGGGTAAACTTTAAATTTACTATGTAACAATTGTGCCGCTAATTGTCTAATAGATCTACCAATAATTAATTGAGGAGTTCTTCCAGGAATATACTGTCTGCCACCTTTAGCGAATGTTTCATAAGGAAATTTCATATAATTATAAAAAGCTATAATTTTATCCTGTTTTTGTTGTAGGCTAGTTATTTTAGCAGATTTTGCAAATCTACCACTTCTATAATTTAACATTTTCTTTGCTCTGCCTTTACCCATATTTTTTTGCATTTGATCATGCAATTTGGCATTTAATAAGTTTTGTAATGATATAACATTAACATATCTTCCTTTGTTATCTATTAACTTACTACTCTTATTGCCTAAAAATTTATCTCTAGTTACTTTAGATATTTTTTTAATAGTGGGTTTAATAAAGCTAGATGTCATTTTTTATCTCCTATTACATAACTACTCTATACATTCCTAATACTCTCCTAATGTGTGCAGGTAGTCCTATACCTCCTCCCTCTCTAAAGCCTACATTTTCTATAGTCATACCTTGGAATGCCTTTCTGGGAGTATACTCCTCGTCCGCATAATATTTTACTAAGTCCATTGTTGCTAGTTTTAAGTCTTTAGGTATTTCTAGAAAACCGGCTTTGTATATTAGTTTACCACTTTTATGACCTATACCAGATATTAAGAAATTACGCGATGTACCTGTTAATATACTTCCCATATCTTCATCAACAAAATAATCTTCATTTTTTACCGCTTCAGTATAAGTAACTCCACCATCTATTGAAAAATTCAATGAAGCTACTTCAATTATTGGAATTTCCTCCACATAATATTCGGATATAGTTTTAGCGTTAAAATACTCTATTTTATTTACTTTTGCATATTCTATAAAAGTTCTATTACAATAATTTTTCACTAATTCACTTACACTAGCTATAATAGTGGATAATTTATTATCAAAATCATCACTATTAACTTCTCTATATGTTTTGTATTCATCTAATGAAACTAATGTTTTTATCATACTATTACCTTTAAATTGGATGACCGAAATATTTCGGTCATCCATATACTATTAAAACTTATGCAGCCCAACTAATAGATGCTACACCTTTATTAACAATCATTCCAAGGAATCCTAAACGACGTGTTGCAACAATAATATTCTTTTGTTGTTCTATATTACGATCACGTTCAACCATCATTCCACGTAGATTACCAACAACAAAGTTAGGTGTATACACAACTACAACACAAGGTTCGGTTGCTGCTTTTGGTGCAAATGAATGTGATACTATTACTGGAGATCCAGCAATTGAACCAACTTGTCCTGTTATTAAAGTAGCTCTATCAAGACCTACGTAATCTGCTCTACGGAATTCCGGATCTTCTAAAAGATCATAATAAGCATCCATAGAAACTAGATACTTAATATTTCCTGGATTAAGACCATAAGTACCCAGTAATCTGCGTGGTTCTTGTAACTTAGCTGCAGTAACTTTTTCCTCAGCAGTTATAGAAAGTGGGACCGCAGTAGAATTAGCATCGACTCTTGCTGCAAGCCCATCAAATGGATATTTAGCTCCATTAGCTGCATCACCACCATCAACACCAATAAGTAATGACTTATCGCTAGTATTAGCCATTCTACGAACAACTGCTTCTCGTATAATAGGAAGTATAGGAAGAATAGTATCTTCTAATTCTTCATATCCAATATACTCTTTAGCGGCTAATTTATGAACTTGTAATAATGTATCTGTTAATTTATGATCTTGTGCTACACCTGTAGATCCATCTATACGGAATTTATCAGGTGTTATCCAAGTAGCTTCTTCTGCTTCTGGATTAATTGGAATATGTAAAGTAGGTGTAGTCATGCTAATTGTTCTAAATAAAGGTTCTATAATTAGCTCATTACGTACATCGTTGAATATGCTAGTAGAAAATTGTTCTTCCCATTTTGTGTCAGCTGCTAATCCTGGTATGTGTTCTGAATTTGATTTTTCTATAAGTGCTTTACCTATTACTGTTTCGCTAATAGGTCTATCTAATAGTTTGGATACAAATACTGCGTCATCAATTTCTTTAGCTGAAATTTCTACAGCATCAGTATTACGATTTTGGAAGCTCATTCTAGAAGTTTGTAATGCTTTTATTTCATCGGCTTTTTCTTGTATTTCAGTGCGTAGACCATCTAAAACATCTTTATCCGCATTTTCTTTATCTTCCATTCTTTTAGTAAGATCAGCTAGTAATTTTTCAACTCCTGAATCTTTTACTTCTACATTTTTATTTTCTGGCATTTTGTTATTTTCCTCTAACGCAAGCTCTAGAGCTGCTGTAATATTATCTGTTAATTTTATTCCTAAAGTTTCTAAACCTGATTCTAATTTTGAATCTATTGCAGTTTCTAAATCTTTCTTAATATCTTCAGAGTCAGGAGTTTTTACTTCTTTTTCTGTTGATTTTTCTATTTCTTTTGGCATTTGTATATATTCCTTTTTGAAGTCATTATAGGCTTCTTCTGTTTCTAAACATTTTTTTATTGAAAATACTGAATCTGCATTAGCAGGTACTGATACTACCGATATTTCTAGTAATTCTAAATCATCTATAACAAACAACTCTGTTACTTTATCATAGTGTGCATCTTTAACCATGAAACCTATACTAAATGACTTTAGTATTTTACTTTTAACTAAATCATATACTCTTCCTGCGGCTTTAGGAATTTCTGCTACTATATGAAGACCCTTTTCACTAATACTGTGTTCTATTACCGCACCTATTGGCTGCGTATGGTCGTGAAAAGCTAATACTATTGGATTTTTAAGATAATTTTTTAAACCGCCCTTATTCCATGCTTCTTCTTTAATTATATCTCCTTGCCTATCTTCTGCAGTTGTATTGGCAAAACCGTTTATAGTTATAGTATCACTTCCCTTAGCTTCTTTAATCTCGAAGCCAGACGTAAAGTGTAAAACTTCTTTATTCATTTAATCACCCTCCTTAGGTTTTTTTGGTGCACCACCAACACTAGGATCAGTTGCTGACCCTGCAATATTTTGTGGTAATATTAAATAATCCGCAGTAGGGTCACTAGATTTAGGTAATCTAATTGCTTCTCTTGCTTCGTTACGAGTCATAATACCTGCATTAGTCATAGAAGTATAAAACTCTGCTTCTTCTTTTAGTTCAGGTCTTAGTGCTATAGTATTAGCTTTATCTGGTTTTAAATCATAACCAAAATAAAATTCTAATGCTGCACATACTTTATCTACCAAAGGTATAACTGATTGAATATAAAATAATCTTAAATTTGGTGTAATATTTGCATTATTACCAGAATTTAACAATAATGGGGGTACTCCTAATGCTTTTAATATCTTATTTTCATGAAGCTCTATACTATTAGCAAAATCTAATTCTCTAAAATCTGTATGCCCTAAACTATCTAGTTTAAAACCACCATCTAAAAGTAAAGGTCTTTTACCACCTACTGTAGGATTATACTGTTGCATCCAATTGCGTATAATTCTATTTTTCATTTTATTATTTATTGTATTCTCTGTGCTAATTACTATACCTGGTATCGCATTATTTTTAAAAAAGTTAGACTGATAAGATAACATAGAATATAAAGTATTTATTGTAATAAGAGATGATAATATTCTAGAATCTCCTCTATATATTGATTTAATTGAATTTTCCTTTATATGTATTATTTCTGTTGGTAAATATGTTTTTTTATCGTATCTATAATGTTTTATAAAAGTTTTTTTATCCGCCACTATTTCTACGTTAGTAGAAGGTAAATGATACATATGCACACCATCAAATAATATAAACGCATTACCTTCTACTAATAAATCTAAGTACACATTTCTAAATAAAGCATCAGCATTTTGATATACATTTGGGCTAAAATTTAGCAAATTTAATAATTTACCTTGTACAATTTTCCCTTCATATATGCCAGAATTTCTAATTTTACCTTTTATATCAAATTTTATTCCTGCTGAACTATCTACCAGTAAATTAACTCCTCTTTGAACAACTTCTAGTTTTCTGTATGCTTGTTCAACTGTAAGATTATTTATAGTAGTATAGTGTTCTACTCCTTGATCTATATATATATCAGGTTGCGCTGGATTTAGCTTTTCTGTTATCCAATTTTTAATTGACATATTCTTTTTCCTTTTCTAGCCTTTTATTTCTTTGAATCTCTGCCCATCTTAATTGTTTTTTTGCAGTACCAGCGCCCGGTACTTTGCCATAAATACCGTGCAATTTCACATTATGGCAATGTTTACATAATGTAAGAACTTTTTCATATATCTCAGTATGATGAGCAGAAATAAAAGTATCTCTGTAGATTAACATATCTTCTGTTGACGTTATTGTAATCTTATTTTTTTTCTTAAATTTATTCCATAGAGGTGTAAGAGAATATACATGGTGTAATTGTAGCTCATCTGTATCTCCACAAATATAACAGCTAGACTGCTTCATGTAGTTACTCTTAGCTTTATCTCGTACTAGTTTAATCTCATCACGTTTTAAATCTGTCATATTATGTAAGACCTATAAATTTAGCTACTGTTAAAACTTTACCTTGTACAAAAGTATTAATAATATTCAATAAAGTCACCATTGTAGTATAATCAGGTGATTCAATCAATCCTGCTGAATTAGCAGAACGTACTGATACTTGATTGACGTTTACTTTATCACCTATATTGCTATTACCACCTATTATATTTACAGCATATTGACCATCTTCAAAAGTTACAGTATAAGGTTCATATAGTTCAAGGGATCTAGCTAACGTTACACCACCAACAACAAATGGTGGATTATGTACATGTGTTACTGTCCATACTATTCCTTCTATATCATCCTCTAAACTTTTCAATTCTTTTCTAAATATATCTATATCTAATTGGCGTATTTCTACAGGAAAACTCTGCTTGAGTTCCATACTATCTCTAGGCACATAAATTACACTAGTTGGCCAATTGATAGAAATTGTCATTATGCGGTCGCTCCACCTGTATTAATTTTAACTAATAAACTTCCAATTTGCTTTTCCATTACATTTATTCTATTAAGAAGAGTAGTAATTGTGTTTGTTTTTAATTCTAATTCTCTAACCATTTTTCTAGTATCTTCTGAATACTGTTTTATTGCCATAATATTTCTATGTGCTACTTCATCTATCATTAGTCATTACTCATTGTTATTGTTAATTCGAATCCGCTAGAAATAACAGTTCCAATTATACTTGTTTGTGTAAAATATGGTGGGCTGGTACCTTTTCTTGCCCAGCCAGTTAAGGCTTTATCTGTAGAATAGTTATAAGTTATATTTTCAGCTACACCATTAATATCAGTAAGACTTGTTATAATATTATTAGTTCCTTCATTTACATACACCATAGCACCTTCTATAGGATCACCAGATGTATCTTTACAAATGATTTTTACCGTAACTACATTCTGTATATCAGTTTCACCGTTTCCAGTGCCTATATCTCCAGGTGTTAAACTACCACCATTAGCATTTATTATTAAGTTACGTAATGTATCATCGTTATATACATTTCCAGAAACAACAACATTAGTAAAAACTAATGCGCTATCAATACCTGTATTTATATGTAGATCTCCATTAATCGTAACATTGGTTAAATTTTGCTCTATATTAAGATAAACATTCCCAGTAAATATTGATCCACTACCAATACTAGCAGTAATAAAAGTAATATCACCAGTAGTTTTAAGTGTGTGCAATTCTTGCGTAGCCTCTACAGTAACTATTGGCTTAGCTATTAATTTAGTAGTTTCAATAGTAATAGCATTAGTAGCTGCGCTATTTATGTCAATATCTAGTGTACCTATATCAATAATACCACCAGCTTCAACTGCTAATCTATTTCCAGCTCTAGATTTAACTGGATTATCTACACAATAGGCAGTTAGACTATCATATAACTCACTAAAATCATCTATAGTAGTATAAGCTAATACTGTTGCTTTGGTTGTATTAGTTATGGCATTATCTATTAATAATACTTTAGTATCATAGATACTTTCTGATCCTATTTCTCCTGCTCCATTTACACAATCTATCCAATAATCCTCTGACATAAAAGGTATTACACCGTACCCATCTACTAAATACTTAAATCCAGTAGCTGTGCCAGCAGCTTCAGTAGCTATATCAGTATGAGTACCATTTTTGGAAGATAATGTAGAATATGTACCAATAGTAGTAGCTATGGCAGTAGGATTTGGTATATTAACAGCTATACTACTGTTCATAGTTATTCTAAATACTTCTGCTTCTTGTACTGGAAACTTATTATCATCTACATTAATTGCTTGCCTATCTACAACAGTACTGGAATTATCCCAAATAGTAATAGTTTCCCCGTCATGTGCTTGTTTGCTAGCAAGTGCTATAAACCACCTAGACCAAAATTGAAAAGTACTATTTATAGGTTTATATCCAACGAAAAACATAGAATTATAAAAATCTACTCCTATGTTTCCTCTTTTATCTTTACTGTTAAATATTTTACAATATTGATCACTTCTCCAATCAAATAATAATCCCCAATCTGAAGAAGATGCATCGGTAACAAAACAATCTTTTATAGTTACATTTATATTTGCATTATTAGAGGATTTTATTCCAGCAGTAGGGAAGCCCCCATCCATCTGCAATCCTTTTAATTCCGCATCTACATCTACTTGTATTTGAACATTCCATAAACTAGAATTTGATACAGACACTCCTGTTCGATACTGTATATCTACAACTTCAGCATCTGTAAAGAAACTCTTAATTGTACTATTAATAATAGTACCAGGAATCATTTTAGCATTGTTATTAGTACCAGGTCTAGCCCCAGTTAGAGTTAACGAGCTATTATCTAAAGACATACTCCATGCAACTATTCTGAATTCTTCTTCATGCAGATGCACAGTACTATTGATAAATGACACTTCTCCTCTATCTGAAGGAACCCCAGAACCTGACCATGCTCCACGATTAACACCGTTAATACGCAATGTTCTGCGCCCATCAATAGTAAGAGAGTTATTAACAGTACATTTTATATTATCATCCCACTCGTCAATACCGAGGTCTTCCGTGACCTCAGTTGTTACATCTGCCCAAGTTTGATCCCCTGCAACTAAATAATCTGTCATTTATATTATTCCATTAATCGTCAGCTGTACGAATAGCTGTTACAGACCCACCTCCAGAACCTAACGATGCTGATGAGATAAACTGTTTAATAGGTGAAGAATCACCATCACGTATAATTACTACTAAATCTCTATCTGAACCAAAAACAGAAGTGAAGGATTCTGATGAAGAATCAGCTAGTTTATCAATATACGATATACGTACATTATTACCTATTGACGCATTAACTACTGAGAAATCTTCTTGCCCATCTGCTGTATCAACAACAAATGCACTACCAGACCAACTAGTATAGTGTAGTCTACGAGAGAATCCTAAATCATCTTGTACTCTAATATATCCAGTGGCTGGAGTATCAGAAGGGATTGCTTCTTCTATACTTACTCCAGTTATGCCAGCAGTAGTTAAAGCTGTAGTACCTAGTGATAATTGATCAATTTGTATAGCTGGATTACCTAGATTATCTACTGTTGATCCATCCCATGGAGCTACTAATACATAATCTTCACTTGCTACAACTCCTCCAACTACAAACGTTACATAGTTAGGCGGTGTTACTTGTGTATTTGTAAGATCGAATACTTTATCTGCAGCTGTTAAATCTGATCCTTCTAGACCCAATCCGTAACTACCGATTAATGCGGTTCCTGTGGAGGCACCTACAAATGGAGTATTTATACTACGTTCTGTAGGAGACGAGGCTACATCAGTAGCTGCTCCTGAGCTAGATCCAGTAAGGGTTTCACCACTACCAGGAACAGATCCTGTTAGTAATTGCATCCATATTTTAGAAGGTGCATTTATATCATCTATTGCTAATATTTGCCCTGTTCCACCTGTCCAAAATATTTCTTCAACAGCACTAAAAATTCCTGTTATTGATGTTGTATCTAGTTCATGTGTGATACCACGGAAAACTTCTCCTGGAAGTCCATACACAGTTTCTGTAGATCCTTCTCTTGTTATATTATTTCATTTCTTTCGTAGATTGATTTATTGAGTATACATCTTTATCCCATTCTGAATAATAAAATTCGCTAACAGTATCGTTATTAACATCTATTGCGCGATATCCTTCAGTATTAGTAATTTCTGTCCAAGTTGCTACAGTACCAGAAGCTGTAGTATTATTAAGATCCGCAGCATCTGAAAGAGCTAATACGTTATTACCTCTAGAAGTACCGTTAATAGAGAATTCTGAATAAGTGTGTCCATAACGTCTACAAGTACCTATCAATTTACGTAAATCAATATCTGTTCCAGTATCACGTACTTTAACCATAAATCTGTGTGAGATACCATTAGTAGCATCAGCATTTAAGCCTGCACCATTGTAGTTCCACCAATCATCTGAAATCACAGCACCATTTTGTATTAATTGAAGTTGTACGTCTGAGTTACCGTAGTTAACTATACCATCGTATATTACTTCGGTTGCTCCTGTTCCTTGAATGATAGAACCATCATATAAATGTTCTGCTGATCCATCATCAATATTGTATGCTCCTAGTAGTGTAATAATATTATCTGTAGAACGACCAGAAGGGTTCTCATCTGTAATATCTAATTCATCATCTCCTGAAGAACTAGCATCATCCGCTAAATTCTGTATCCACCTATGTAATTGAATTACTGTGGCATAACTTGGAGAAGCGCCGTTATGGTCATCTCCTATATATCTAATATTACCGTTTGCGCGTGCGATTGTCCAATCTGTTGCTACAATTGTCATTTATTTATTTCTCCTGGAGTATTAGATATAATTTCCTAAAACTCTATCATCCCATATATTAATAAAATAGGCATTTCCATTAACCCATTTAGTACTTATAGTATTACTATCATCACTTATAACGGTATATGATATTCTCCATAAAGCTTCTGAAGGTATAGTACCAGGCTCCGCTTCCCCAACATAAAAATGATTATCATCTACAAAATCTACTCTTTTAGCTAAGGGATCGTCTGATGCTACACCTTGCAGTCCAGGTGGTCCTTGAATACCTGGGAATCCTTGTGCTATTATAGTAGGTTCATCTGCCTCTATAACAATAACTTCTGGATTTTCTTCTACTATATTAGTAATTGTATCTTCTGTTATTATATTAGTGATAGATTCTTCTACAGTTATGTTTTGTATAGTTGGTTGTGCGTATGTCATTTTGTCACTTCTTCTATTATCTGTACTGAACCTCTAATAAACTTAGTAACATTACCTAATAGATCTATGAGTTCTAAATCATATACGCCTTCTGGTATAGCTAGCGCACTAGTAGTAGTATCACTCATGTATAAACTTATCTTGTCTTTTTCTGCTTCCACAGCTTCTACGGCTTCTACAGCTTCCACTGCCTCTACGGCTTCTACACCTTCCGATGCTTCTACAGCTGCTACAGCTTCTACTGCCTCTACACCTTCCACTGCTTCTATTATATCAATTATTATGCCAGAATTTTCAGTTGTTAATTCTACTGCGAAATCAGCAGAGCTATAACTTTCTCTTATTTGCATTCTAGCAATATATCCAGTTAAATCCTTATCTTTCCATATAAAAGTTCTTCTATATGTAGCTCCTTTTTCTATTATAAGGTCAATCTTACCTGCAGCCATATATCTCCCCAATTATGCACATATTAGTCCTTTATATTCAATTCCACTTACTTCACCATTCATAGTATTTAAAACTTTTTCTGCTTCAGCTATTGTAATTTCAAATAATACCGTATATATGGAAAAAATTGTTTGCATTGTTTCAAAGTTATTTTCATAAGAATTACACATTGTTTCACTAGCCTTTAATCCAAATTCTGTATTACGTGCATTCCATTCTATAAATTTATCTATAACTATTGAAGGTATTCCACAATCTAAAGCATCTTGTTGAAATTTTATTGTAACTTCATTAGCAGCAATAACAATAATATTATATAATTCCATACCTGTTAAAGTTTTTTAAGTCGTGATTTTTTTCCTTTTCTACAACATATATTATATGCTCAACCGCTTT
>MOXF01000006.1_pt1 | contig 26720 bp, 30 predicted proteins | sample 1471201 | NCBI WGS metagenome assembly MOXF01 (sample SAMN05358035, study PRJNA327811) | mollusc metagenome | isolation source: Phylotype B (NB1) bacterial symbionts from gill | host: Thyasira cf. gouldii | place: Canada: Bonne Bay, Newfoundland | collected 2010-08
ACGGAGGGGTGTGACGGTGCCACCCGGCGTAGGAGCCCCGCCCTCGGGGCGATTGGTTGGGTACCATTTACCTTACAACGTGCCACACTCTTCGCGCCGGGGGCGGCGCTCCTACAGTGGGAGTGAACTGAGTCAACACCAATAACCGTAAAGGCCCCCCAAACACCTGGATGCGCATATAGCTCACTCTCTTTCGAGTTTTTCACCCTTATCATTGCCTGCCTATGCGCTTCAGCCCGGCCAAGGCCAGGGCTCTCTTTAGCAATCGACATCAACCCTGTCGTTAGCTCTACCGTTGGATCCGATAGCACAGACCAGTGAGATACAAGTAGTGAACGGGCACCTGCATAGAAAAATGAGCGTGACAGCCCCGATAACCCTACAGCCCCCGGTTTTCCACTGGGTGCAGCCGTATTGCATGCTGAGAGTATGACCCAGTCGGCATCCATCTTCATGGAAGTGATTTCTGAAGCGGTAAGAATACCGTCGTCTAATGTCGTACCCCTGTCAGGAGGGGTCATGATGAGACCAGGCTCGGTAATGCCGTCAATCTCTCCTGCGATCAGTGCGTGTGTTGCGAAAGCGACAATACGATAATCATCGATTGCCACCTCCTGCTTCAACACTGTCTCGGTGGCCTGCTCTCTTAGAATCAACCTCTCAGTTCCATCATGCAAGGTAGCTGCAATCTGTTCAAGCTCTGTCGAAGTTTCCTCTAATGAGCCAGTTCGAAGAGCTCTTTGACATCTGCGATGGAGCCTCGCATCAGGCCTGCTCTGGCAGTGATACCACGAGGAACAATATCAGTTTTGTTCGTCGCCTGTTTTTCACTGTCTAGACCCTGGTGACCTGACAGCAATGGATCACCAATACCAAGAAATGAATGGCTTGCCCTGGATTTTCCAGCGAGAGACCGAAGTGCAGAGAACGAAGATACGGAGGGGAGGTAGGAGACGGCATACTTGTCAACAAACCAGCTTAATGCCCGTAGATCCTGACTATCAACGACTGCCATGTTTGCCTTTTCTGTTACCAGCACTTCCAGTGGCAGACTGAATAGAGCACCGTCAGGTACAAATATTATGTGCTTAGTGCTCTTCAGCGCTTCTGCGACACCCCCAAAAAGGGACCGATAAAGTTTGTATGCCTCATCTACCGGGTAGACATCTTCACCCCTAACGCCATTCACCAACGTTGGATTATAGGCGTAATCCTGAAGATTTTTACGTATGGAGCCTATTGATTTCTCTACCGCGTCACTGGTGATATCGAGAGGGACAAACAGTGCATCGTCCTGCTTGATAATCCACAGATAGCTACCCCTCTGCCCAAGCAATACAGAGACAAGTGCCTCGTCTTTATTCAGTAACGCCTGTACTTTATCTATGGTCAACGGTTCGGGGCTTATCAATTCATAATACTTTGGATACTTCTTGCCTATGTTTCGATCAATACCGGCCATTAGCGCCCTGGTCTTTGTAATACTTGATCTCAACTCATTTTCGACATCCGGCTCTCTATCTACCGCAGACATGGAAAGCGCTGCCATCAAATTTTCCGTATACCTGCCAAGCATTGTGGCCGCAGTTTGGCGCTGCCTTATCATCTCTGATAAACCACTCTCCTTAGCTGCAAATCTTGCTGACATACCAAGCACTGTTTTTGTAGTCTGACTGATTCTTGCAAGCTGTCCAACCTCAAAGCTCTCATTTCGAATACCACTTATTCCCCCCTCAGTGATACTTCTTGAGCTTCTGTCAATATCAAGCAGTTCAATGTGTTTGATAAATACACTCCGGCGAAGAGCAGACTCAGAGGTATTCATATGCTGCTGATGAAGCTCATTAGAAGCATATATTCTTCTTTTTAAATATTTCTGTTGTATCTCTTATGTGAGTAAGTGCGCGACCATATTCTCTCATCTTGTAATAGGTGTTTGCCAGTCCGAAGGAGTAGCCGGCTATAGAGGGGTGTTCACCTCCAAGCTGTTCACTTGATAATGAAATTGATCTATTGAATAGCTGCTCTGCATCACTATAATTACCAATCGAGAGTCAAGATTTGCCTGGTTACTCAAAACCGCAGCCATGCGAATATTTTTTTCTCCGATCAAATCAGAAATTATACTTCCAGCCTGATAAAGATGCTCCCGAGCCTCATCATACCGGGCACTACGCCTTGCAACCTCTCCCAGGTTGATATACATATTTGCGACTTTAAGATCAGTATCACCATAAACCTTCCTGTATACTTCGAGTGCGTTAGTGAGAATCTTCAGTGCCTGATTGTACTCTCCCATCTCATAATAGAGTTCAGATAAAAACAGCCGTGTAGTGGCGGCCTGAACACTATTTTGTCCATGTGCCGTCTCCTGGATATCAAGGGCTCGTTTAATTAACGCGAGTGCCTCCTTGGTATTGCCGAGGTCATGCACTGCTTTGGCCCAATTTGCGAGCACAACACCAAGAAGTGGATGTTCAGTGCCAAAGGAGCGCTCCATTATTGGTAGCGCTTTCAGGTAGAGATTAACTGCTTCCAGCGGGTTACCAAACTCCATATAAACATCTGCCAGATTATTTAACAGGATTGCATAATCCGGGTGTTCGTTACCCCTTTTTTTCTCTACATAGTCGATAGCTTTAGATAACGTCGTGCTGGCCTCCTCCAGATTGCCAAGCAGTTTCATCAACATCGCGTAATTACTGAACACAGCAGAATAGAGCCTGACAAACTGCTCATCATCATCTCTATCTTCAACTACCAGAATCTCCCTCGCCTCTTTGAGGTGTCCCCTGGCACTATCAAAATCACTCGATTGCAGCTCAAGTTCAGAAATATTATTGAGTGTTGCCGCCAGCTCAACTCCCCCTTTTTTCCTGAAAAGTAAAATGGCCTGGCTGTAGTGATTTTTTGCCTGAATAAGTTCACCCTGCTGGATATATACCTGTGCAATATTATTATAAGAATAAGCGAGTTCATCTGCATTTGAATCACTGACATTCTTCTGAATGTCTATCGCTTCAAGAAGATACTGTACTGCTTCCTGGTATCTGGCTTTCTCCTTCAATATTCCGCCAAGTGTGGTCAAAATAGTGGCGACTTCACTGGATCTGTTTCCGTACTTCTCCTTTGCGGATTTTAGTGCTCTCCTCGACATCTCCTCCGCTTCATCGTACCTTCCTTCAATAAACAGTGCCGACGAGTCACTATTGAGTTTATGAGTATCTGTAGTCTGGCATGAGAACAGACCTACAGAGAGGAAAACAAAAAAAACAGACTGTAGATATCCCTGCTGCAGCGGCAAGTATAGCTTTCCGGTAAAAAATTTATTACTCATGATCACTACTATTCCATAAACTATGATATACAGCCTACTGCAAAAACGACTGTACTCATGTCCATTGTAAGTGTGTGTAGTTAGTTCCCATCCATAAATAGCGACTTTTGGACGCAGTGATCGCAAAGGAAAGCAGAGGTCGCTAAGGTTATCTTTTGACAATAGAGACTTTTTCCTGCGCTCTCCGCGTCCCATTTTTTATTTCTGGATGGTCACTGGTTATGGATATCCTCATGGCGCAGACATCACAATAGTGGTCAAACATTAAAGCGTAGCAAAAAAAAGCTTTTTTGTTCGCAAGGATAAAAATAGTGGGAGGGAATAATAACCGGCTTTACCTGTTTTTATTCACTCCCTCTAATCCTATCCACACGAGGGTTGGCTTTATAAAGCAGCAGTGGAGTTAGGCTACTTCTTCATCGGCATCAACTTCAGAAGTCCTACAGTCAACTCCTTTGAGTAGGGAACCGCCATAGGATTGAATGCCCGAATATTGTGACTGGCCTGTAGCGAAACAGAAAGCAGCCTCTCCAGGTTCTTCGTTATCTGTCCATAGATCGCTTTACACACCATGTCATCATCTTTGTTCAGACAGGCATCGGCGTCACCTCCTCCTATATCAGAGTATGCGGCATTGGGGTCAATAGAAGCCAGCGTATCCATTATTGCCTTATTTCGCGCAGACTTGTACACCACTATCTGCTTATCTATCATCCCCTTACCCACTGTCTCTATGTTCAGTGGCAAATTTGAAGAAGCAGTACCTGAGAGCGAAGTCATCAGTGCAAATAGTGTTACAGATACAAATTTTCTGGTTTTCATTTAATACACCCCCTTGGATTATTTTGCAGCATGTGCCTGATAATATGCCGTCAGCTTTTCCGCTGTCTCTTTCAGCAGATATGGATTAAAAGTTCCCTTTGCATGCTTCTCAACATAGTTGTATCTCACACCGCTATCAGAAGCTACATGACGTGCATACTCTATTGCCTCATCTTGGCACTGCGCTATAGCCTTGTCGACTGCGCCCTTTATATTCCCTGTATTATCAGGATTGATCTGTACATACGCAGTATCAACACAGTCAAAAAATAGACCGGCATTCTCATCTTTTACATTTGATGAGCTGACACAACCTGTCAGCAATACCACTGCCACTAGGGGAATTACTGTTTTCATCAACATATTCTTATCATCTCCTTCTGTTATTAAAATATGTACATAATAATGGGTAACTACTGCCCCAATTTGAGTATCTCCACCCGGCGATTGCGCTGCTTACCTGAAACACTGGCATTACGATCAATAAGGCTGGTTTCACCATAGCCGACGATCTTCAGCTGCCTGCTTCAATATGATGGTTATTCTGCAGATAACCTTTTACGGCCCTGGCTCGGTTGAGTGAAAGTTGCAGATTGGCCTCATCGGTGCCATCGGCATCGGTATGTCCACCGACAATAAAGGTACGCTCACGCAACTGAGGACTGACCAAAGCGACCCCCAGCTCATCGAGCAGCGTAAGGGAGCCGGAGCGAATAGCATAGGAGTTGACATCAAACTCTATCTTGAGGTTGATACTTCCGCTGGTGGCCGGTAGATCCATGATGCGTGATTCGCCACCTTCGGTCTTTACTCTTTGCATACCCCGGGTATTGATCCCTGCTCCACGGTCCTGTTTCCTACTCCGCGGGTCTTGATTCCTACCCCCCGGGTTAGCCGTCGCGGCTTTTCACGGGCAGCAGGAAGTGGCTTTGACAGTCCGTCGATGATGCCCTGGCTGTTACTGGCAAAGGCACTCCCTTGGGCCGCTACCTGGTGTGCATAACTGCTACCGAATAGCCAAATCATGGTGAGTAGGGCAAGGCAACCATTCTGTTTGTTAAGGGCCATGTTTATCCTTTTCGCTTTAATTTTTTAGTGAGTAATAATAGCCGGTGGGTGGCTCTCATACCCTTGTGCAATTTGCTTCGCGCCGGGGGCGGCGCTCCTACAGTGAGATTACTAACGAATGGCGATGTCGCGGAACTTCACTTTATCATTGCCTACAGCAATATCGAACCGTGTGAATATCGTTGCCTTTTTACTTATATTCTCAAACACCATTGTAGCTTCTACTGGCACCTTTGATATCAGGGTAGCTTGATTATCACCTCCCGCAATAGACACCTTCTTTGCTGTGTACTTACCACCAAACTCATCAAATGAGTATGAATAACGTCGATGAATGCTGAATCCAGTATCTTTACCCTCATTACGCAAAGTTAGTTCACAGCGCACACCATTACCTTTCCGTTTACAGCTCTTCAGTCCCACAGCGACATCCCCGATATAGCCACTTTTACTAATTGTAGCTTGGGTAGTTCTGCCAGGTAATTGACCATAACAGTCTCACCACCCCCCTTAGTTACTGACTGATCCATCTTTTTCTCCAGACAGAGCAGGGCGCTATGCAGATCACCGAGGCTGGTGAGGGGTTTGGTGGCATCGACACAGGCACCGTAACTGGACAGTGGCAAGCGGAGGACAAAATAACGCCGATGGTTTTTATCTTTATCTGTTGAAAAGACATTCGATTGAGCTCTCCGTGTTTAACTGGTTGGAACAGGCATTCAGTGAACGTTTAGCTACTGCCTGTCTGGGTGGGTTTTTATTGCCTGCAAACAGGCAGGATATAGGGCTTGAATGGGTTAATAGATCACCACAGGAGACTGGCCCGGCGGCTGATGAAAGCGTTGTTGAGACATCCGGTGATGGAGGACGGACCACCGGGGGTTCCACCTCTGCCTGCAATTTAGCTTTGGGTGTAAAGGAAAAATCACTTAGCAGAACCCCCTCCTTCCAAGGATACTGCGCTCCCTCGCTCGCCTTGTATACGGCTTTTACCACGTCGCTAAAGCTCTTCTCTACATCCACACCCGGCTGCTTGATCGCGGTTCGTAAATATTGAGTGAACAGGCCGTTACGCCCCTCGGGGTTATCACTGGCGGTCTCACCGGGCCGTGTAGCATAGAGGATGAGTGTACTTTCAGGGGCACTCACCCGTGCCAGCCCCTTGCTACCACCACGGGTACGTGCTGAAAAGGGATTATCCCGGCAGGCATCGAGTATCACCAGGTTGATAGCACCCGCTTCACGCCCGCCCATACGATCGAGCGCACTATTCAAGGCAAAGGCTTCATAGGGAACGCGGGAGGGGCTCTTCAGTTTTGCATCGATAGGGACGATGTAGTTCTCTCCCCCCACCTGCACCCCGTGGCCTGAGTAGTAGAGCAGCCCCACGCCCCCGGTAGCATGCAAGCGCTGTGTAAAGCGGTCTACCGCGTCGATGGTTTGATCGAGGTTTGCATTTTCTACCAGCATAACTTCAAAACCCATGGCCTGCAGATCTTTGCTGATATCCTGTGCATCGTTTGTTGTGTTGACCAGCGGTGTGGTATGTAGATAGCCGCCATTACCAATCACCAGGGCCAATCGCGGCACGGCTGTAGTCGCAAAGAGAGCAAATGGCCAACAGAGCACCACTGTGAGTAACGCCATTATTCGTATCATTAAATATAGTCCTGATCTGTTGTTGGAATATCCCTGTTTCACTGCCATGCCAGCGAGTGATCCCCATTTAACTGAAACGCGGCCCACTGCCAGGGAGGCCTCCCCTCACCGATCATCTCCTTCTGTGCCCGCTGTAGCGACTGACCAATACTCTCCCCACTATTCAGGTGAGTATAAAAGTTCATCATCAGTGTCTGTGTCGCTTCATCATCTACGCTCCAGAGAGAGGCGATCAGCGACTTTGCACCGGCATAGCTTAAGCCGCGAAAGAAGCCGAATATCTCATCGCCATGCTTCATCTGACCGATATTGGTTTCGCAGGCACTGAGCACGACAAGGTTAGCTTTTTTCAGATCCAGCTGAAAATCTCCTGCAGTTTGAGAATGCCATCATCCTGATCATCTTTCGCCATCAGCAGCAGGGAATTCATTGGGTTATCGGCAATAAACTTGCCATGGGTAGCGAGGTGAATAATACCGTAATCACCCGCTGTGCGTTTGAATAGAGACTCGGTAGCTGATCTCCCAAGCACCACTTTAGAGTTACCCCAGATACGGCTGATCTCCTTTGCTTCAGCCTCAGCACCCGGCAGAGAGGGGGCTATTCCAGAAAACTCAGGATTACCCAGGGCCAGTAACTTTGCCGATGCTGAAGTCTTGCGCTTACGCAACTGCTTATAGATAGAGATACTGGGAGTATTGACCACTGCCCAGCGTTCAATCAAATATCGCTTGCCGTCAAACAGTGCATTAAAGGGGATATTGTGAAGTTGACCATAAGGGCTGATAACCAGCGTCTCTGCCCCCTGAAGACGTTTTTCTAAAGGTGCAACAAGCATTCGATAGAGTTCGGCAAGCTGTGCTCTATTGTCAGTAAAAACAACACTCCCACCTTCGCTTTCGCTGAATAGTCGTTCAGCCATCTTGCGAACCTTCTGCGGTTGCCGGGTAATCAGTGTCGACTCAACAGTATCCCCGTTAACGGTTACCGCTATGATCTGCTTACTCGTCTCATAGTAGCTTACATAGACCTCCCTGCTGCGACCCTGGCTGTCAGCACTGATCAGCTGGTCTGCTGACGGAACAAATGATTCCGAGTAGCTCAACAGCTGCCCATCCAGATTGCTGCCAGCCGGTACCCGGCTCAATCCACGACGCCCTGGTTCCACCGATACCGTTTTCTCAAACTGCTCCAACTTATTGGTATCACTCTTTGATAATAGCACCAGTTTTTTGGCATTGATCGCCTCAAGCAGTGCCCTGGACTTACTGCGCTCAATAAGAACCAGCAGGTCAGGGTTATTGCCAGAGGCAAAAGCGCTGTCGATAGCATGACGATAGTCACGCTGCAGCTTTCCAAACATCTGAATGCGCTCTGACTCCTCGGTGATACTGGAGCGAAAGACCTCGTAGAGATCGATAGCCCACTGCCAATACAGCAGGGCCTTGTGATGCTGCTCACTGGCAGCGAGATCGCGGGCGGTCTGGCGCAGTAGATCAATCTGCAATGCGTTGGGAAGTATCCCTTCAAATGCCGCCAGATCCGGCTTGTCAGCCGAGAGATACATCTCACCAAGCAGTTTATTGAAATATTTATGCCCGGCCTTATGTTGGTCAAGCCGATGGTTGAACAGGGCGAGCCTGGCCAGCACCTGGTAGCGTTCGGTCACGCCCATGGGGTGGCCCAGCACCCCTTCCAGTTTATCGACAAAAGCACGGAGCTTCTCCCTCACCTGCGAAGAAGATTTTTTCACTACCTCACGATTGGCCAATCCGTTGAGCTCCTGCCCCAGCTGATTGAGTGACTGCTCCAACTCTATATCACTCAGTTTGCGGTAGGGCACTGCGTAATCGACATAGTAGAGTGTGATGCCCTCGGTGGTCACCTCGGGTATATCACGATAGGGGTGTGGCTGAGCCAGCTGACACTGCTCCTGAGTCGTCCAAAAAGTTGCCTGGACTTATCAAGGTAGATGCGGGATTTTTCATGATTGAACAGATATCTCAAATTCAGCCATGCCAGCTCATGAGAGATCAGTAGCACCCGGATATCATCGCTCGCTTTGTCGCTGAGCTTTACCAGTAACTGCTCAATCTCCTGGTAGCGTTTGAACTTGTAGAGCTTGCCGATCTCTTTGACACGCTCAATCTCACGCTTCTCATCCGCAGTGACACTCATAACGCCTGCCTGCGTCACCTGCAGGGTGGCAAAAAATATGAGTATAAGGGTGAAAAAGTATTTCATAATTGTCCGTATTGTCCGGGGTCGGAGTCGTTTGCGGCGAAGATATGTGGATCTTCCAACCACCTTATCGCAAAGACTCGACCCTGGTGCGAAAATGACTGGTTCAGTATTAACTTACTCTTCCATGACACCATGTGCGGAGCTAACTCGTTCGCGATAGGCTCCGGAGCATGTTCATCGCGAACAAGTTCGCTCCTACGCTGGACTGCAGGATTACTGTGTTAAACCCTGGAACCGTGATCAGTAATCCAGTACCGAGTAGAGGTGATCCAGGTCGTCAATTTTGAACTTATCATTTGCAAGCAGTTTGATATCATTGGTATATATCTCGCATTCAGCAATGTCTCTGATAGATTCAGCAATAGTTTGATGCCCTTTTTTACCCGCATAGTTGCTTCCGTGTACATCAATAGAGGCCGATGCACTGCTATCACCAAGAATCCCAAGAAATTTATCGGGCATTTTCTTGGCGTGAAAAACCGAGATTGAGACCATTTCAGTCTTACTAACCTCTTTCCCTCGATAGCTATCCTCATTGACATAGTATGAAGCGAAGACAATGGCTGCATTATTCAACTCAGGATGATCTCCTTGCCTGATCTTATCGCGTAACAGTTCAAACGGGTGCTTGAGCTGCTTCTCCATAGAGAGCGAACTCCCGAGCTTATCCAGGCCGGTGACGCCATTGGCAGAAATACCTATTCTTATTCGCTCGGATTTTTTACCCCCCGAGGTAAATTCCCTCACATCATGAAGGTATTTTTTAGCCGCCGCATCCGACAGTACCATGCCAGAACCTTTGATAAAGTTAAGCCTGAAAGCACCAATCGCATCATAGATTTGCTTCCTGGTCTTCTTGTCGGCTTCGCTGATAACCATGGACTTCTGCTTGCCACCATAAGTTACCGAGTCATACTTGAGTACAGGGAAGATAAAGATATTTTTAAGGCTTTTCAGCTCTTCCATATCAAGGGTTCCCTTAACAGAAGGTCCATTCGAACCCAAAGCTGTAGGATATATATTGAATCCTATTTCAGCCATATCCAGCCGATAACAGGTATCGGGATATTTCCTTTTAAACAGTTTTTTGTAGATGGCATTGAACTCATTGTAAGAGGGAAGCTCTGCCAGCATCTTTTTACTATCTGACTTCCATTTGCTGGAAGATGAAAATGCATTAGCAAACGCATTGCTTACCGACCGGTTTCTATAGTAATAGCCACGAAACTGGGGACGCTCCCGCACCATCAATTCCATATCGTACGATGGATTTGCCAGTTGAACCGACTTGTTGGCAAGACCTACCCAGGCTGCCATCAGCGGATTGCTCGACACTGATTCATCCTGCGCTTTTTGTGCCTGATAGCCCTTCTCGCCACCAAGGAATGAGAAAGCTATCCTCTGCTCCCGGTCATCTAATTGAATCACATCCTTGCCCGCTGCCTGGTGTGAGTAGACCTCGTAGTAGCTGTGTTTTTTCAGCTCATCCGGTGTTTTCGGTTTCCTGGGATCCTGCATGGCGACCTCGTGTACCAGAAAACGTTTATCCGCCGAGGCATTTCCACTCTTGATGATACCCAGAGAGATCTCTTTGGGATCTGATGACTCTCCAGAGCCACCCTGAGTCATATTGGAGAAGAAATCCCCCAGCCCGGCCACACCCAAGGTGGGTAGCAGCATGTGCAGGTCAGCGTGGCCTGGGACAGCCTTTTTTTTGACGGTTACTCTTTTTATCATCGGTCGATTACTCCTGTGTGCCGATCGTTGTTATTTCCAGGTGGTGGATTACACCACTCGATTACATGTGAATCTTATTCAAAACCCGTAGGAGCCCCGCCCTCGGGGCGATTGGGTTGGGCACCTTTTATCTTACAGCGTGCCAATCCCTTCGCGCCGGGGCGATTGGGTGGGACACCTTTTACCTTACAGCGTGCCAATCCCTTCGCGCCGAGGGCGGCGCTCCTACAATTTTTGATACCAAGGGGCGCTGCCCCCTGGACCCCCGTAACCGTGCCTATTCAACACCGCACCCCTTCTCAAGCCATGCACTACAACCTGACTTTTTGTAAAGGGTAAAAGAGTAAAGGGCAAAGTTTAACGGGTCCTGACAAGACGAAATCCGCTGTCGATGTCCCGGATGCCGCGCTCGTTGCTGATGCGGTGAGCGGACCGGAGGTACCCCGGATTGTAGAACCAGGAGCCGCCGCGGAGCACACGCCGGGAGCAATCGCTAGATTCCCAGGAACGCCCATCATCCGGCGCGCCCATATAGCTCCCGTTCCAGCAGTCCCGAGTCCACTCCCAGACATTGCCATGTACGTCGTGTAGACCCCAGGGGTTGGCAGTGAAACTCCCCACCGGGGCAGTGAACAGGTAACCATCATCACAGCTCGATACTGTCCAGTCACTAAAGTGCCGCTTTGCGGCCTGATCTGCTCCATTGCCATAACGACACAGGTCACTCTCACTGCTGCCAAAACTGTATCTGCTCTCACTTCCTGCGCGTGCCGCATACTCCCACTCCGCCTCACTCGGCAGGCGGTAGCCTCCTTTTGTCTCTCGGTTCAGCCAAGCGATATACGCCCCTGTATCATCGTGACTCACGCACACTACAGGCTCATCGTCACCCTGTTTGAAGCCCGGATCGCGCCAGCTGCTGCCTGCTTTCCAACCAAATTTTGTGCCGCCCTTGTAGGCATAACAACCCGTTTTCTCTCCCGCATTGCGCTCCGCATCGGTTCGATACCCTGTAGCTCTTACAAAGGCCGCAAACTGACCTTTGGTCACTTCGTATCGCCCCATCTCAAAGCAGCGACTGTGACGTTGTGGACAGGCTTCTCGTCATTGCTGCAATCCTTGCCAGTGACACACCCCATACGAAAACGCCCCGCAGGAATAGCGACCATCTCCGGCTCATAACTCCGTCTCGATTGAGTGACCTGTTGTGGGGCTGGGACAGTTGGTGTCCGGCCTGAATTGGCTGCCAACTCCACCGCATAGACCTGGTTGCCACTCTTGAACTCAAACAGCTCCACACTGCGCTGGTAGCCTGCCCTGGTCACCTCCACCTTGTAGCTCCCGGGTTTGAGCTTCATACCCGCCCGGTAGGTCGGGACGATATTGAGGATGCGTACCCTGCATCGGCCGGTGTTGCCTTGACCGTAAAGGGGTAGAGCTGCGGGGCTGACGGTGACGACAACCTGGCACGGGCGATGCCTGAAAACTGCCCTTCAGGGTAGCGATTCAGGTAGTCCTGGAGACAGGCATCGCTGCCACACTGATTCGCCGCACTCCAGTGGGCCAACTCCAGTTGCAGGGGATCAACCGCAGTGGTCACAGGGGGTGCCGACTGTTCTGGCGATGGCGGCTTTTTCCGCTTGATCCGCTGGGGCGCCACGACAAAGACAAAGTCGCCACGGGAGAGGTCGTAGTCGTTGATCTTGCCGTACTGGGGGGATTGCCGAACATGCTTCGGCACTTCGGTTTTGAGGTACATGCCCAGCTCGCCTCCGGTGAGATAGCCATCCCGGTTGAGGTCACCGTTGGCGTATTTGAGCCGCTTCTCACTATCGACCACATGGTAGGCAAAAGCTTCACCAAACAGCGGGGTGAAGGTGCTTCTTGCCGGCACCGCCTCTCCGGCATCACCGGCGGTGATAAACTGGCGCACCGGTCGGAGCGTCGCATCGGTGATATAGGGTGGCTGGGAGGGGGTGGCCCTGGCCTTGAAGACGGTGCCGGAGAAGCAGGAGTCGAACATAAAGAGGAGATGTTTCGCATCGACCTGGCGAGACCAGGCGAGTATCTGGTTCATCTGCAACGCCTTGCGTTTGAACCTTTGAGATCTTTGCTCGGCAGTGGGGCATCACTGGGTACCAGATACCCCCGACGCCCGGAAGCGTCGGTATGACCGTGGCCGGAGAAGAAGAGTAGCAGTCGGTTGTTCTCGTCATAACCGTAATCCTGGAGAAATTGTTCAATCGCCCGTTTGATCCCGGCACTGTCTGAGTTAGCGGCCCGCTGTACCTTAAAACCCTGTTTCTCCAGAGCCGCACTGACCAGCTTCAGCTCACCGGGAATCGAGTGAAGGTCACTCCACCCGGCGGTATAGTCACTCACCCCTATCAGCAGCGCATGACTACCGCTGTAGAGGTCCAGGGATTGACCGTCGAGGGTCTCGACCTTGACCCGCTGAAAACCTCTGCCATCCTGATTAGCCGTTGCTATCTGGGCAGACAGCAACAGCAGGAACAGTGCCGGCAGAATCGTTCTCTCTATCTTGTGGGCCAACCTTTGAAGCTTCACTACTCCCCCTATTGATTAAGTAGATCGAGTATCCCCTGGATAGGACGCAGATCGGGGTCACCTTCTGGTGACGACGCCACCCGGGGGGGCGGTTGATCCGCTGCCGGCGGGGTTGGATCCGGGGTGCGCAGCAGTGCCAGTCTGCCACCGTCGATATGGCCATGTCCGATCCGGTTGTTAGGGGTGCTCTGCCCGAGGTCACGCACGTTACCAATAACGGTGCGACGCACCTCAGCCACACTCATTGCCGGATTCATCGATTTGATCAGGGCTGCATAACCGGAGACATGGGGGCAAGCGGCAGAGGTACCGGTAAACCGCTTGGTTCTGCCCCCTGCTGTGTAGCTCAGGGAGGTGTTGTTATCCGGTGCTACCACTTCGGGCTTGAGTCTACCGTCTGCAGTCGGCCCCTGGGAGCTGAAGGCTTCAAGTTTTCCCTTCAGTACATCCACCGCACCCACTGCCAGGGCCTCTTTGGCGGTAGCGGGTATTCCGATACTGCGGGCCACTTTCCCATCGATTACCCGCCCGCCATGAACATAGATGTGCGCCCGCACGGGACGGTTGACCCGCGTCGCCTTCAAGACCACGAGATAGGAGCCTTTGGGCAGGTTGCCAAGCACCTCCAGTGGCGCATGACGCCCTTGCTGTGGATTCTCTGAACGGGCCACCACTACCGGCGTACCATCGGCCTTGGCCGCCACCAGATAGGCATCCAGATCCTGCCTGGCGCTGGGTCGGGTGGGATCTCCCCCCCAGTCTTCCCAATTCACGAGGACTCTACCCCCATCGGCAGCGATCTGCACGGGGATAGCATCTCCAAAACGCCCGCCTGGGTTATCCACCAGACCATTGCCATTAGCATCCTTTGCATCGCCCACCCAGTGCTTTTGGCCCTCGTTACCTGCTGCTACTACCCAGAGTACCCCATGGTCACGCACCATGCGGTCAACAATGCGCGACTGGCTGCTACGGCCGTCATGGGAAGACCAGTGGGAACCCCCAGAGTAACTGATGATATCCACCCCCTGGGAGAGCAGCCACTGGGCCGCCTGTACCCAGTTATCAGGCCGCCCGTCGAAGGCGGCAATATAGAGCTGGGCATCGGGGGCCATGTCGTGGATGATCTCGGCACAGGCGGTACCGTGCAGCACTTTTTCGTTGGGTGTACCGAAGGTTTTTATTGCCACCGGCTCGGGCAGCTCACCCCGTGACTGGAGATCCTGATAGAAGCGGAAACCAAAATCAAGAATCCCTACCTTGATGCCCTTGCCGGTGATACCGGCTTTGTGAAAGCGCAGGGCACGGGAGATATCCACCCCTTCACTGATCACTTTGCCGCTCTTGTTCAAGCTGAAAGGCTGCTCCAGGCGCTGGGGCTGGGCGTAGTCCATCTCGTCGATCTCTGCCAGTGATTTGATGGCATCTACAGGCAGGTCGGCATAGAGCTGATCACCTTCATCCGCAGAGACGTAACCACCCAGTGCTTCAATCCGCTCGGCCAGTGCCCTTCGCTCCCTGGTATTCCGTGCGGTGAGTACCACTGCCACCTGCTGTTGCTGCAGTGAGATCCCCAGCCTTTTGCCATTTCATCCACTGCAAAGAGTGATTTATTCTCCAGGGTGTGGGCTATAGCCTGAAGATCGGGGGCCAATTTAGCTTCGCTATCAAACAGCGCTTGGTGGGCTGCGTGGCAGGGATCTCAAAGTTGCCCATGGCCTGTTTTAGATCAGCCCAGTCATTGGAGTAAGCCGTCGAGGCACCCTCACCCTGGCGATCCAGCTCTGCCTGCAGGCGAGACATAAAATCATTTGCTCCCTGACTGACCGGGGCCACGGCCAAACACCCGATAAACAACCATACTTCAGCCTGATCATTGCGCTACCCTCTTCTTTTCTGTTTCAAGTGGACTCTCCGTCGGCCTGTTAACCGTCATATTCCATACCTGATGACTGCCTGCCAGAGACACCAGCGCTTTATGGGGCAGTTCTGCGTAGACTTTTGCGCCCACCAGATTGATGAAACGCCCCCCGAGTCTTCTGATTTGGCTCACTAATCCCACCACCACGCTGTCGTGGCTGCTGGTCACCACCACGGGAACAAGTCCCTCTTGCAGCTGTAACCCAAGGGTGGACGCCTTCTCAGCCACTTGAGCTTGTCCGGTGGCTCGTACCAACTGAAGCAGGGGTGCATCGAGTTTCTCCAGTGCAGTGGGGCCATCCGTTTTGAGATCTTTCAAGGTCATATCGGTGCCCGCCAGCTGGATAAAAAAGGGAGGGGTTGTCCGCTGCTTTCCCAGATAGGCTACCAGTTCAAAGAGTTTGATTTCCCCATCAACATCGTAATCTGCCGCCCCTTCCAGGGCCGCAACCAAAGAACCCAGTAGAGATGAAGCCTTACGGGTTTCACCAGGCCGCCGGGCACAGATCAGGTGGATATTGATATTGGGTGCAGCACCGGCCAGCAGATTGGCGGGGGGGCAGAGCCCCGGGCCGCTGTCTGTATCCATCATCAGCAGCACCTGCTTACTGCCGCCATCTCTTATCCAGCGAGCCAGGTCATCTCCGGTAACACCCGTGGCCGGTCGAAGCGCTTCTCTGCATCCCGGGCAGTCTGCGGGGTGGCCAGTGCCCAGCGCCCATCGGCCACAAAAGAGGGAGCGTTGAGGTAGATAATCAGCGGGGTATAGGGTGTTGACTCCTGTAACGCCTGGCGCAGTGCATCACGGGTGGCCTGCTTTCCTGTAAGCAGGCTGTCATTCTCCCGTGGGGCCTGGCGAATAGCTGTATAAAACGAGTTGCCTGCTGTTCAAACTGCACATTGGGATCGTTTCCCGCCAAGGCGTCTATAGTGCCTGGTGCAAAAGTGATTACACGGACTTCCCCCGTTGAAAAACCTGCCAACCGCACTCGCTGACCAGCAGCGTTAATAAAATTGGGAGTATTAATCGAAGCATATCTATTATCCTTAAATATTAAGTTGCAGCCCTGATGTAAAAGAGTGCAGTGTAAAGCGTGTAATAAATCCCACACAGGTAGCCAGCCTACAGGTCGTGCCAACTCCTATCGCCCCGTGGCGGGGCTCCTACGGCATAGAATACGCTTACAGGGTGGTGCCTAAATTACTCTTATTTTGAGATCAGCTGTATCGCCACCCGCCTGTTGAGTTGGTGATCTTCCGCACTATTGCCTTTATGTGCCGGTTCACTTTCACCTCTCCCCAGGGGGACAAGCCGTGTGGCCAACTTGGGATATTTACCAGCCAGATGATTAACTGCGGTAGTAGCCCGTCGCTCAGACAGCGCTTGATTGTAGTTGGCGTCACCTCTCACATCAGTATGTCCGATCACAAGAATCTCCTTGATCTCGTCATCAACCAGGTCGGCCACCGCTATACCCAGATTACCGAGCTGACTACTGCCTCTCTCATCCGGTTGGTCACTGTCGGTTTTGAAAGTAACAAAGATGTCGATACTGGGTGCCGAAGAAAAACCCTTGTCATTACTCATACTGCGCTTGGCACTGAGACTGATGTAGATATCACGCGCTGACATACGTTGGCGTTTAGGGTGCAGGTCGATATTTTTACTGATTTTTGCCAACCACCTGGGCGTGTCATTATCAAATAACTCTACTGCCGCATCCTTATCGGTAAGGGCCAAATTGATACGATCCAACGCCAGGTTAATGTGAGCACGACGACCGTGTATTTTGCCTCTCAGGCGTCTCTCTTCATCCGGTGTGATATCCAGGGAACGCCCAAAAGTTTCCAGTGCGTTGTCGTAATCACCCAACTGCATATAGCTCTTACCCAGATCATAATAGGGCTCAGGGGCTTCACAGAGTGCTAATGCTCGGCGAAGGTAATCAGCTTTCTGTGCAGGCGCTTTGATCTGCTTTGATTGATGATAGAGCGCCGCAGCCTGTTTATAGTCATCCCCGCCTGTGATGCAACTGGAGGCAGGTAGTGGCTTGTTATAAGAAATGCAACTGCGCCAAGGGTCGTCCACTTCATGTTTTTTCATCCTTAAATATTGAATTTGATCGGTACTTCTTAAAAACATCACCTGCAGCAGAGAAGATATGTTTTCTGTAGGTTCTGATTATGATTCGTTACAGCCTTTTGCCGGTGTCAGATTAGGTATGGTATGCAGCTCAAAGGTCGCTACAGCCACCCGCTCTTTATCCTTTATCGCCTGCTCAATCTGACGATAGAGTTCAGAATCGGGATCAAGGCTATTTCTACCCACGAGTTGATCCAAAAATGCCGGCCGATCACGAAAAGCGTAGGCCACCACCAGGTCGGTACCCATAGGATCACACACCTGAAGCTGGTTGCCTCCGGGTATCACCTGTCTTTCCCCGCTACGATAAGTTTGACCTCTTTATGTCGAGTAGGGATAAAGAGGGGCCATCGCTCCCGTGGAATCGATGTAAAGGATAACCACCCAGCCATCCTTTTCACTACGCAGGCGATAGTTTACAAAATCATACTTTTGCAGAGTGACGCCACGCCCCTCCTGCTCCAATCCTATTTCAAAACGGAAGGGATTTTCACCTGCCTGGCGCTGGCTCAGACGATGGAACCATGCCATCTGCCTTACCCGCCCCTCTGCCTCCGTCGCGTTACCGGCACTGGCGACCTTATCGCCGGCACCATTGGTCAATAACCAGCCACTCTCTCCCGCAAGTATGACCAGATCGGACACCCCACCGGAGACCAACTCAATCTCGGGCATGATCTTCAGGCGCTGCTCCAGTTGCTGAGAGTCACCCGCAATTCGCACCCTATAGGGGGTGACTTTAAACGCAGTGGAATCCATGTCACCGGCACCAAACAGCGGACGCTGAGCCAGGTTGTTGCTATCTTCACGCGCACCGGGTAACCCACGAGGATGATGCCCATGTCCATTAGCTGCCAACTGATTGGCAATAGCCTGGCGAAGTTCCAGATGCTCAATGGCACCATTATGGTTGGAATCAGCGGCCAATTGATCATTCAAAATACGCAGTAAGGCATCACTGAATGCCCCGTGGGGATTACCATCGAAAGTGGGCAGTGAGCGTGTCGATTTGCTGATGTCATCAGCTTTTTCGTAGTCAGATGCAGCGGAGATAAAGAAGGTATTGCTATAAGGATAGGGCGGTGCCTGTTGGCCAACAATCATTCCATAATTTGTACTGGAAGAGGCATTACCCCCCATATCACTACTGCTCTCTTCCTCTTCGTCCTCTTCAATAGTCAGGGGCGCGTAGCGCGCGGCCAGGTAGCGTTTCGCCGGATTACTCAGTTTTCCGGCATGTACGCCCCTCACTGCATTACCGGAGAAGCAGGAGTCATAGATTACCAGCAGGTTACGATTACCCTGATCAAGCCGTTTAAGCCGGGGAACCACATCGGTGCGACCAATGATCATGCTGTCGATCACCTGTTTTGCCGTGCCTTTGTTCACCGCATCCCATGGAAGAATGGCACCACTACCGTGAGGGATGGGCAGCCCCCCCTTTGCATCTCTGGCACTGGTGCCGTGACCACTGAAATAGATCAGTACCTGATCCCCTGGTGCGCTACGCTCTTCCAGCGCTTCGATTTCACGTAGAATATTTCGCTTTTTAGCCTCTCGATCTACCAGCGTGTAAATATCCGCCGCTTTGAAACCCCAGCGATCAACCAGCACCTTCTGCAGCGCAGCTATATCATGCGGCGGTCCTTTGAGATCATTAATTGAGGACGACTGGTAATCCCCCACACCAATCAGTAGTGCCACATTTTTAGCTTGCAGGGGGGTACTGAGGCAGCTGATACCGAGTAGAACCGCGAGAGCCTGTTCTCTTACCTTCACTGTTTTTTCTTTCACCGTTTTTTCTTTCACTGCTTCTGCAACCGCTCGATCCAGCCCTCACGAGTCAACCGTTCACTCAGCGGCTGCTTGATTCATAGACACTCATGCGTCCTCCACGAGCCTTACCCTCGCTGGTCAGTTGGGGGTAGCCCACTGCCATTTGCAGCACCCGTGCCTCGCCCGGGTTGGTATGTACATCCACACAATCGGTGTGTCCTTCTTGCCGGTCAGTGATAGCAGGGTGGTATCCAGGCTGTTGAGGAAGTACTCATCATCGGCTGAAAGTGCAGTACCCTGGTCAAGTTTAAAGCTGATGCTGATGATGCTATCGAGAAGGGCATCAAACTGTTTCCAGGAGGGGTGGTCACGGTTATCACGGTGTTGTTGCACCAATCGATCAAGCGCCAGGTAGAGCGGTGTGGCTTTGAGCCAGCGTGGCACCCTTACGGGGTTGGCTCAGGTTCAGCCCCTTGGCCACTACGGTATAGGACTGTTTGGCGTAGAGTACACTGAGGTAGCGCTGCCAGGTCCAGAAGCCGCGCAGGCTGTCAATCCTGTCATTGGTATCTTTGGCTCGCACTGCACTACCCATAAACTGTAACTGTGCATTGTTAAGACCATCGGATTCACCCAATAGGGCGGCACCCTGGGAGAGTGCTTCAGCATAACCTTTAAATTGAGATTCACCCGCTGCATTCAACTGACCGATTACATTTTTGCTGCCCAGCATGGCAAGCAACTCTCTGGAGAGGGGATAGCCTTTAACCGGTTTACCGCCAATGATACTCAACCCGAAGGGGGCGGTATTTTTGTTATCAACCTTACCTGTGAATTCACCCGTCGCATCATAGACCATCCGCTGCATAGCGGCGCTGTCGGCACTGTAGCGAGAGGGCAACAGACGCCACCCAGTCATTACATCCTGAGCAGTGACACCATTTTCCAGCTTTGACTTATCTACCAGACCACCAATAATGCGTGGCTGAAATCCCTCTTTTTTCGCCATCTCAAACAGTTTTTGAGCCAGGGGATGCTTCCCTTCAGCGGCGGCTGCCCGCAACAACACTTCATCACTCAGATCTTCCGAGCGCCCGAACTGCCAGGCCAGTGCTTGCTCCAACTTGTATCGCTGAGTCTGCAGGGTAGTACTGGCATCCACCAGGTTCACCAGTTCTAGAGCCTGCCGGGCAAATCTATCTGCCAGTTCAGGGGAGACCCCTGTGGCTTTGGAGGGTTTGACGGAAAACAGTACTCCACCGGCATAGCGCATGGCACGAAAATAACGTTTCAGCTCATCATTCGCAGTGTAGCGACCTCTTGGCTGGTGTTGACTGTAATCCATGGAGTATCCCCATAGAGGGGAGCTCGCTATACCTTTGGCCGCCAGTACCAGTGCATACTCCGCCTTTGCAGTTGCTGTGACCAAACCACTGGCATTACCCGTAAGCAGCGCCGTAAGCACCCCAAGATAATCCCGATTAGCCATGGTTGCCGGGGTGCTGCCCTTCTGTGCTGCCAGCGTTTTTGAGAGGCCTGAGATAAAGGCGCTGAATCCCGGTTGGATCTGCTTATCCTCCACATCTGCAAGCACATCCTGCCTGATCATGCTGTAACCGAGTAACAGAAAGTCCTCAGTGATCAGGTTTGGTATGCCCTCTTTCCTGTTCTGATCATATAGATCGAACAGGCCGTGTGGCTGTACTCCTATGCCGGCAAATAGAGGCGTTGTTGCACTTGCCAGCAGCGATGCCAGCAGCACCCCTTTGCAGCCAGGAACCATCGGGAAAGTTTCATTGCAGTTACTCCGCTATTTTAATGACGGTCTTGGTCAGACCCCAGTCACCACTCTCATCCACCAGACGCAGCGCCTTACTCATGTTAGCGCTGTTGCCGTCAAGTACACTCTGCAGATCTGTATCACCCTGTGTAACGATAAAGGCCACCACACTCTCACCCACCGGCTCACTCGCTCAATGGCCCAATTGGCAGTTACCGGTGGCAGCATCAGCTCCTGATTGGCATTGATGGCGTTATCCGTCATGGCATCATTGGGAAATAGTTGGCTCACCTCATCATTGGGATCCACCTGTACCACCCAAAGATACCCATCACGGTTAGATCGAACTTTAAAATCCATATGCTCACCCAAAGCATAACTACTGCCTGCCCGGGCGGTCACTTTGACACTACCCGCCTGCTGTTCAAGGTTCCACAGGGCATCCCAGTTGGGACCTACATGGAGATACTCTGTATCGTTGCAGCCGGACAACAGCGTAGCGGATATCACTGCAGCGGATAACCATTTCATATATTTCATAACATGCTCCTTAGTGGGTTCACCTCTTGTAACGGAGGTGAGCCGGTGTTGTGACAATTAATAACCTTTTTTTCAAATTGTGCCGCGTCTATGATCCTGTCTGCTTTTCGGATTCCACTTCATGTATCCTGTAGGAGCGACTTTAGTCGCGATAGAGTCTGGCACACTGCCAATGCTTTGCCGCCATACCCATCGCGACTAAATTCGCTCCTACATCCTGCACCTAATGATCGGACAAGCTCCCAGCGAATTAACGGTGGATAGCGACCTCTATTATTCCACCATGAAAGGTGCTCTCCTCCGCCATAGCGGCAAACCCGCCCTGGTTGACTTCTGGGCGAATAAATGCACTATCCAATAGCGTTCCAGGAATATTTCGAGCGCCTGTCTCACTATTGGTAAAGTTCATTGGTTCTATACTGCTTAAAAGATTCACTGGTTCTGCACTGAAAAATGCCACCAGCAAGGCAGAGCCAAAAGATTCACCTGACAGTGCTATAGGGGCAGTACCTTCTGGCAGGGTGATATAGCCACCAGGCACCTTGCTACTCTTTTGATACTTATTGGGAAAAATGACCGTTAGATTATCTTCGGCATCAACTTTGATCACATTGAGGTAGCCTGAGCCTGGTGCATTTACAGAGATCTCAAGCTCATTGTCAAAATTAGGGCTAGGCTTATGACAAAGCCGTTGGCAGGAGGGGGGGAGGTCTTCAATCTGGCTCTGATCTGCATAGGAACCGTCCTGCCAACAATTTTCTCAACCTTTAGCCGGTTGGGTGTATGGCGTTTATTCACCCAATAGGTAGAGATTACTTTATCTGCCTTTGCCGGATCGCCATTAAGCTGGGGATGAACAATGCCGCTACGCCGCTCAGAACCCAGTTTGTCCTTAATATATCTGGCCGAAGCTCCTTGATGCTTCTTGGGGTTAATGAACCACCCCGCTCGTGGGTTGACTTAACATGGCGCAACACACTCTGAGTAAACAGACTGCCCCTGCCTGTGCTGATGCTCTGCCCCTTATCATCTGTGGCTGAAATAGTCACAAAGTTTGGAGGCGTATCATCCTGCTGAATGGGTATAATGGAGCCACTATGGGATGCGTCAACAAGAAACAGAACATTGTCACTAGGGATCCCCCTTATCATTGGACTGAGAACGTCGCTTGTCAGTACACCTTTAAGAGTCATTTTTCCCTCATGTTTCACAATGGAAAGGTCGTACAGACCGATTCCACTTACACGGGCCTCCTCATCGCTGTTCTCAGCGGGAACACGAACACCATGACCAGAGAAGTAGATCAATACGCTATCGTCCTTTGATACACCGTCTGTGAGCCAATGAGTCATGGCCTCTTCTACATTCTCTTTGGTTGCCTGATCGTCCTGCAGCACCTTGATCTGGCTGTTTTGGTAGCCCATGATACCGGCAACTTCTCTTATCATGCCCAGATCCTGGTCAATGCCGATCAAACTCGCCTGAGCCATCTGATGCTCGCCCACACCAATGAGCAGTGCCCGATTTTCTGCCTGCACTTGATTACTCACTCCGGCACAGGCCAGCACTATATTCAAGGTGACGGGCAATACTCTCTTTGTCCAATGAAACACTCTCTTCATTTCTCTCTCTTCCTTAGCTGAACTCTTCACCGGTAACTATTGGTGACAGGCTCAGGAGTAGTTACGAATGGCACACAACCATGGCTGTGTGCCATTCCCATTAGGGTGGTGTACAACCCCTGCTTTGTTAGCGACGAATGTCTATCTTCAGTTTGCCACCATGCACCTCTGTCTCCTCGGCTACGGCACCAAAGCCTTTGAGGCCCGCTTCTGATACACGGGGGAAGGCATCCAGCATCTTTCCACTGTCGCTACGCTTTCCTTCTGCGCTTTCGAACAGGTTCACCGGTTTCTCACTGAAAAAAGCCACCAGCAGGGTGGGGCCATAGGGTTCACCTGCCGGCAGTGAAAAGCCCATATTCTGAGGAATGGTGACGCGGCCTGCCGACACTTTATTGTTCTTATAGAACTCATTGGGGAAGATAACGATAGGGTTGTCCTGGGCATCAATATTGATCACATTGAGATAACCCGCGCGTGGGACATCGACTGTCACCTTCAGCTTACTCCCTTTTTTGAAACTGCTCTTGTTAGCCGCTACTGTCAGAGGGGTTAGCTGCCCGATGAGTGCCTCTACCTTGCGCCATGTGGGACCGTGCCCTGGTCAATGCGGGTGATGCGAATCGCTTTATCGGCCTTTGCCAAATCGCCATTAAGCTGGGGATGAAAAAGGCTGCTTCGCCGCTCAGAACCCAGTTGATCTTTAATATACTCTGCTGAAGCCACCTTGATACTACGTGGCGTCAGAGATCCGCCACTCTTGTTTTGGGATTCAACATGAGCCAACACACCCTGGGTAAAGATGCTACCTCGACCTGTGGCAATCGCTTTTTCATCATCATCTGCAGCAGAGATGCCGATAAAGTTTCCGGCAGCCGACTCCTCCTTGGCCATAAACCCCCGGGTAGCAACTGTCTTGCTTCCGTACTGCTCTTCAGGCATGCCAGCATACTGAAAAAACTTCTCCTGACCATGATCAACACCGGATCGTAACGTACTGTACTCCTGAATATCAAAACCTATGGATTTTGTAGCTGTACCACTGTGACAGGCGTCAATCATCACCAGAACATTATCGCTGGGGATATCTTTAAGCAACTCGTTAAAATCATCATCCACCAACACACCTTTTAGTGTGGGCTGTCCGTTACTCCTTGTGATGGAGAGGTCGTGCATGGTGAGCACCTCATCTTTTCCATCACTCTCATCACCATTTTCATCGGGAATACCCGCACCATGGCCAGAGAAGTAGATCAATACATTGTCATCTTTCTTGACACCATCCACTAACCAACTTGCCATGGTACTTTTTACCCTGCTCAAGGTAGCCTGTTGATCCATCAGCACCTTGGTCTGGCGATCGCTATAGCCCATGATATTGGCCGCTTTCTTCATCATGCCGACATCAAGATCTATACCCTCCAGATTAGCCTCAGACATCTGGTATTTACCCACCCCAATGATCAGTGCCCTGTTTTCCCGCCTGCACCTGGGAGACCATTCCCGCTCCTGCCAACAGAGCACCCAGGGTCGCTACCAGGGCACTTTTACGCATCTTTATCCTGTTATTTTTCATCACTAATCCTTTCCTATTCCATATAAAGTATCCAGGGAATATCCGTACAGGGATTTCCCGGTGTTAAAAGTGAAGGGAGGCGAGGTGGTGAATGCCACCGCCCCACCAGATGAAAACCCGTTACCGAGTAATACGGAAGTGCTTGACTGCCAGAGTGGCGGCCTCTTCACTCACCAGGCTCAGTGCCTTACTGAAGCGGTCTTCTGCCACATCATCCAAAATGGCATCATCAAACTCCTTGCCCTTGGTATAAGCCGCCACAAGAGTATGACGGCCCAATGGTGACTCGGCTCTGGCGAGTACCGACTCAACACCCTTGCCATCTACCTTGCGACTGGTCAACAGCGAGGTGCTGCCGGAAGGCTCGATCGTATAGAGATGCATCCAGCCCTTCTGGCTGGCACCGAACACCACGCGCAGCCTTTCACCTGTACGGTAACGGCTTTTGCTGGTGGCGAGAAAGGCGATGGGAGCTTTTGCACCTGCACTCTGATTGTTGTCATCCTCAGTTACAAAACGTTCACCGCGGATACGCAGGTCGATATTACGTACCACCATGCCATGTTGAGATTCGACTCGGTCAGTGTTGGTTCGAATACGAATACCCTTGTCAGCAAATAACCCTTCAAGATCCTTGGTCCTGGCCACGGAGAATTTACCAGCGGCCTTGAACTTGGCAGAGTTCATATCAATATACTTGGTGCTAGCCACCACAGTAATCTTTTCACGCCCCGCCTCATCCGCATCAATAATGACACCACGATTGGGAACCGTGTGTGCACCACGACCAGAGTACTTATTATTGCGTTGTGCTTTACTGGGCAGCAACAACACCGACTCACCGGTATCTTTGTCAGTGGTATAGAGGTAGAGATAAAAAGACTGGTTACCCCTGACCCGTAAACGAATAGGCTCACCTACTGTAGCTGCCTTGAGAGGCTCCATTGAAACATTCAATGCCTTGGCGGGGCGTGCCGCCTGACCAATACGGATCGCCTTACTCTCCGCCTCGGAGGCCGCAAATACAGGGGTGGCTACACCTGCAAATACCGAAGCACCTATCACAGTAATGGCCATAGCCCGGGTAGCAACTCGTATTACTTGTTTCACCTGAATATTCATAGATAACTTTCCTTTCTCTCTTGAATGTTTGTGAATTATGACGCTCAGGTCAGGTTCCGAACTGTTAACGGGCCTTATTGGCGCTCATTAGTTGTAACGGAGGGGGGAGTAGACAGTGACAAAACTTTTTAGTAACTATTCAGCTCACCCCTAAAATTCACCATTTCTGTGTTACAAAATGATCATTTTCAGTTGTAAACTCACATTTTGCCGCCTTGAACTGAGGAGTTTCAGGAGCAATCTGAACAGTTAGTTACTGCATAGTGCTGGACAGTTACACTTTGAGTTATAGTTTTTATTTTCACTCCTTCGCTTTTGATACGTCCTTACGAACAATCTTCAGGGTGATTCTCTCCATCAAGGTAGCATGTTGTCAACCTAAACTTACTTTATGTATGTGAATCTCTGGCAATACGGTAAAAATCACACCCCCTATCATCAGGGGTGGAGTAGATTGCACTGAATATGTCAGGAAATACTCGCTATATCAGCGCAATTGACCCCGTGCATGTGTACCTTGCATGGTGCCATACCCATCGCGCCGGGGGCGGCGCTCCTACGTGGGCAGGGGTGTAACGATGCTTCCTGGCGTAGGAGCCCCGCCCTCGGGGCGATTGGGTTTGGCACCATTTACCTTACAACGTGCCATACCCTTCGCGCCGGGGGCGGCGCTCCTACAGACGGGGTGCAATCCATTTTACCTACCCCGGCGCTGCTCCTCACAGGCCAGTGCAGTGGTCTCGAGGATAAACACCAGGTTATCGTGACGGTTCTTGCATCGAACCAGCCATTGCGATCACCCTGCA
>MOXF01000007.1_pt1 | contig 23998 bp, 39 predicted proteins | sample 1471201 | NCBI WGS metagenome assembly MOXF01 (sample SAMN05358035, study PRJNA327811) | mollusc metagenome | isolation source: Phylotype B (NB1) bacterial symbionts from gill | host: Thyasira cf. gouldii | place: Canada: Bonne Bay, Newfoundland | collected 2010-08
AACAGATAGCCTTCGGGCAGGTTCTGGTCCATCACCGGGAAAAGGCTGTTTGACTGGTAGAGCAGGCGCGTAGGCGGCATCAACAGCCCGACCTCAGGTTGTGCCGGATCGTCGCGCAGGTACTTGAACAGCAGTTGCGATTGTTGCAACAATTCGCCCTGGCGTTTGCCGCCGATATGGACATCGAGCAGGCGGACTTTCTCAGGCAACGTCATCGTCGTCCCCCGAAAAACGTGCCTGCATCTCTTCCAGTGTAGGCATGCCGGCGTTTTCTATACGCACGCACAGTCCCATTGCCCGCAGGATGTCGAATAGTGAATGCACTGTTATATCTCGGCCTTTTTCCAGACGGTTAAGCACGTCACGGCTTCGACCTGAATGAGCGGCGATGTCGAGTGCTTTGAGCTTGCGCTCATGTCGCACGCTTTTCAGCGCTTGACCAAGGTCGAGAGGCGTCCTTAGTTTGTCTGTCATGAAGGACATTGTTCCATTCCGGCGCGAGATTGTCCAGTTACAAGGACGATATAGAAGATATCAAATCTCGCAATTAAGCAAAACGCGCATGCGAAGGGCCGATATGGCTGGTTTAGGTGCGTTGAGAATTTTGGATGCGATTCGTATTTCCGGTCTTGAGAAGAAGACCTGCTACTACCAGGCCTCTACCTCTGAGTTGTATGGTGAGGTGCAGGAGACACCCCAACGGGAGACCACCCCTTTCTACTCCCGTTCACCCTATGATGCCTACTGGATAATTAAAGGGGCCATAATTAAAGGGGCCAGGCTCGAATTAATTCGCGGATTAATCCGAAATCAAAGAAGGGGTCAGGTCTCCCATTGCCCGTCTATTGGTTCTGCTATAATCTGTACTGAATGAAGAAATTCGAGGGCAAACGATGGCTACCGAAAGAAATAAAGGGACCACGTTTATTGATTTATCCAACCTTCTAATCTAGGTTTGGTTTAGAGTCGAAGCAAGATTTAAAAAATGTAAGGACTATCATGGGCCACATATATACTGATCTCAAACTTGTCAATCTACTCAACCACCAGACAGTGAAAATCACTGCCTTGGTTGATACGGGCGCTACCTTTTTATGCGTTACTGAAGAGATAGCTGTTCAACTGGGTTTTGATATAACAGAGGTGAGTCAACAAAATGTGACACTGGCTGATGGGCGCCAGCGAAAGTTTCCCAAGATCGCGCCCATAGAGATTTTTGTTGAAAATAGAAGTTATGTCACCGAGGCTGTCGTTATTGGGAATGAGTCATTACTGGGTGTATTGCCGTTGGAGGCCATGGATCTTGTGGTGGATCCAAGAAATCAGGCCGTTATGGTTAACCCCAAACACCCTAACTATCCCGTTGCCCTTGCCAAGTAAAGAGTCAAGCAAGAGGAAAACAGGGAAAACAGAAAACAGGGTCAATTAAAGGGGCCAGGCTCGAATTAATCTGCTATTCTTTCAATTATGCCCCGTCGCCCTCGCATTTAAAAAAGAAAGGGGTCAGGTCTCCCATTGCCCATTGTGTGGAGCAGTGCTACGATCTGTCCCGTGGGAGAATGATGCTTTGACGAGGTGGGCTAATGGCGCGGCCATTACGGATTGAATTTTCCGGTGCTCTCTATCATGTGACAAGATGCCGTTCCAGATCCATTCGGCCGTGTAGCACACGGAGTATTTCGATTTCATTGTGCCGTTCCCAAAACAGGATGACATGATTCTGTTCAGGATATGAGAACAGTCCTTTTTTAATCTCTGAACGCGCTTTCCAAAGCCCTTCGTTTGTTGTCAGCCAAGCAAACCTAGCGTCCAGTGCATCAATATATCGATCAGCCTGTTCTTCACTCCATTGGTCGGTGGTGTATTCCCAGATTGAAATCAGATCATTCTTCGCGGGTTCAGTCAGCCAATAATTCATTTCGCTCGTTCACGCCCAGCCGCTTTAATTTCGGAGGCTAGTTGACCGATGTTGTTTGCAGTGTACTTGGTACTATGACCTGTCGTACTGGCATTAATGCCAATCTGCACCTCCATGCGCAGCCGCTCCAGCTTCATTATTTCAATCGCGTCATAGTCTTCTTTTGACATGATAACGGCAACGGCGTGTCCATGTTTTTCGATTGTAACAGGCTCACGGCGTGCGGCGTCGAGCAATTGCCCAAATCGCGCCTTGGCGTCATTGGCGGAAATATTCTGCATGATTACCTTAAATTATAGATTGAGTTGTTTCGTCCAGTTTAGGCGAAACGCGCGGTTGCGTCAACGTGATGGGGTCACCCATTGCCCATGAATCAATGGGTTGGTAGGGTTGATTGCGTTGAAAAAATCCATGTTAATGAGGTGTGATAATGGCGCGGCCATTGCGGATAGAATTTGCAGGTGCTCTTTATCATGTGACGGCAGAGTTGCGAGGGTCAGGTCTCCCATTGCCCATGGGCTGGAGCAGAGGCCAAGACCCTACTGGATGATCCTTTCAAGGCGAAGAGGGATTCGCTGGTTAAGCGGAAGAACGGGGTCAGGTCTTGCAATCAAGCACAGGCGCACATTCAGATTATCAGCTAAAGCACGGGGTCATAAAGCATAAAGCATAAAGCACGGGGTCAGTTCTAAAAAAAGCACGGGGTCAGTTCTAACATTCCAACATTAATGCTGTGCTTTGCATATGCCCCCACAGGTATCAAATGCATCTGCAACTATTGCGTAGTTGCATTTTTTCATGCAAACTCTATACTGAACCTATAGCTAAACAAAAGCTGGATATGAGCAAACAGGAAAAACTGATAGACCGGTTGCTGAATGCACCAGCGGATTTTACATGGCAAGAGCTATCGACGTTGCTGAAGGGGCTGGGGTATCAAGAGGTGCAGGGAAGCGGTTCGCGGGTGAAGTTCGACAATGGCCTACCCGAGCAGATGATCAACCTGCACCGGCCACACCCTGCGAAAATTATAAAACGGTACGCGCTGAGGCAGGTAATAGAGAAACTGAAGCAGGCAGAGTTGATATGAAACTGATGCAGTACAAAGGCTTTTACGGTTCAGTGGAGGCGAGCGTTGAGGATGGGTGTCTTTATGGCAAGCTGGAGTTTATCGATCCACTGGTGAATTTTGAGGGCGATACGGTCCAGGATCTGGAAGCCGCGTTCCAAGAGGCGGTTGATGATTATGTCGAGACCTGTCAGGCGCAAGGGATAGCGCCCCAGAAGCCATATAGAGGTACATTCAATGTGCGTGTGGGTCGCGATCTTCACCGTAAGGCGGTAATCGCTGCCAAGAAGCGTGATATGAACCTGAATGAGTTAGTGAAGCAGGCCTTGGAGCATGAGGTTGGTGAGAGTCGTAAGTCGGGAGTCAAAAGTCAAATTGTTCATAGTGACCAATGATGGTCAAGGAGTGTGATGGGCGCGAGGGCCAGGTCTCCCATTGCCCATGGTCTGGTGACCACGATGAAGCAGTCACGGATCTCTGCCACACTCCATCGCTACGAGATGTGACTCCCACAGGAGGTGGTTAGTTAGCGGCAGTTTGACAATTCCTCATTGTTCGCTAAGATAGAACGAACAGAGAACGTCATGCCGAGGGATCGATGAACCGCGATGATTTTGATAGTCCCTGGAAAGAGGCGCTGGAGAACCGGTTTCCGGAGTTTCTTGCGCTGCTTTTTCCGGAAATTCATACCAAAGTGGACTGGAGCCGTGACCGGGAGTTTCTGGACAAGGAACTTCAGCAGGTGGTGCAGGACGCAGAACTCGGCCGTCGTTATGCCGACAAGCTGGTTAAGGTCTGGGCGCTGGATGGCCGTGAGGCCTGGGTGCTGATTCACGTCGAGGTGCAAGGCGAGGCGGAAAAGGCATTTGCCGAGCGCATGTATATCTACCACTACCGCCCTACCGCCTGTTTGATCGCTACAGAATGGACGTGGAAAAGCGGGGTCAGGTCTCAGATTGATGAAAATGGCAAAGTAGGCTACTATTGGTAGCATTACAAAATTCTGAACGGACTAATTATTTGTTATGACAACTATGGTAGTGGCGTTATTTGAGGCATTAACTGAGGCGGGTGTGAGGTGACAGTAAAAAAGGCTGATAAGGCAGTGTTGGATACGGAGGTACTCGCAACTAAAAAACTGGGCTGAATTGCGGACAGATTTAGCTGGGATGCGAACAGAGATTATTAAATGGGATATCGGTACTCTGTTGGCAGCTACCGGGATGTTTTCGTTGATCGTAAAGCTTTTTGGTTGAAGTTTTGTATCAAATCCTGAAATGGGTCTAGGTAGATGTCCAGCACGGATTTAGTCTTTACTATTCTTTGTTGGTTACTGGGCGATGGATTCCCTGTAGAGACTAGCAACACAGTGGATAAATATTGAGTTTGTATGGCAAGACCAATACGAATTGAGTTTGCTGGTGCGCTTTATCATATCACCTCCCGGGGTGATCGTCGTGAAGATATATATCATGATGATACTGATCGGGAAGGATGGCTGGATGTTTTGGGTGAAGTTTGTACCCGCCACAATTGGGTAGTGCATGCATTTTGCCTGATGAGTAATCATTACCATCTGATCGCTGAAACGCCGGATGGAAACCTTTCTAAAGGTATGCGCCAGTTAAATGGGGTTTACACGCAAAGGTTTAATCGTCGCCATGGAGTGGTGGGGCATCTGTTTCAGGGGAGGTACAAGGCAATTCTGGTACAAAGGGATGCCTATTTATTAGAGTTGACGCGTTATGTGGTACTGAATCCGGTTCGAGCAAGGATGGTTAAAGATCCAATGGATTGGCCTTGGAGCAGCTATGGCGCCACTGTAGGCTGCGTTTCTGCGCCGGATTGGCTGGAGTGTGACTGGTTGTTGGCACAGTTTGGGTACAGAGAGACATGGCGATAAAACAATATGTTGGATTTGTAGCCACCGGCGTTAATGTTCGAAACCCATTGGATAAAACTAGGCATCAGTGCGTTTTGGGAGATGATGAGTTTATTGACAAACTAACAGACCTAAAGCGGTTGGAGGTATTGAGTGATATTCCTAAAAGCCAGCGTCGGGCGCTGGCCCTTCCTCTTGCTGAGTATATGATTCGCTATCGTGACCGTGACGAAGCGATGGCCATGGCATACGCCACGGGAGCGTATACGATGAAGGAAATTGGTGATTTGTTTGGCCTACATTATCAGACCGTCAGTCAGGCCGTACGGAGATTTGAAAAAAAAGAAAACGGGGTCTAATCTTGCAATCAGGCATAATTACCGTGAAAGAACCCCTCATCTTCCGGGGTGATGATGCCTTTCACGCTGGTTAGCCTATATTCTACTTGAGTGTCTTTAACGATCCGGCCAGCGTAAACATCCAACAAGACACACGATCAAAACTTCAAAAATCTGATTCTCGATTATCCGCGTCAGGCGTTACAGTTCTTTGCGCCGGCGGAGGCCGATGCAGTAGATGGTGAAGCGCGGATTACCCCCGTTCGACAGGAGCAGCTCAAGGATCGGCTGGGTGATCGTTTTCGCGAGCTGGACGTGCCGCTGTTGGTGGAATGGGTCCCGACGGCAGGCGTGAGGCGCTGCTGTTCGTCGGGAATTCGAGGAATTCTAGGGACAGTATACTCAATACCAATGAATGAAAATGAGTTAGGACAGCAGCTTCAATATTAATCTTTACTTGATTAACTATGATCACTATAATTACCATATTCATGCTAATTGGTAACTATTGTGGCCAGAAATGCTGAGCAAAAGCGAAGTGCCACGGTTTTCCCCAAAAACCGCAAAGCTTTATCCCTGCTGGGTGAGAACATCAAGCTCGCCTGCAAACGCCGGGGATACAGCCAGTCACTCATCGCTGAGCGTACCGGCCTAAGCCGCCTCACAGTTCGGAAAATTGAGCAAGGCGACCCAAGCGTATCCATGGGTCACTATGTGGCAGTACTCAGTGTGCTTGGCTTGGTAGATGACCTGGGCTTGGTGGCAAGCGATGATGAATTGGGGAGAAAGCTCCAGGATATTAAGTTGCTGGGCCAGCGTGCTAAAAAGGATACGTCGGGCAAAGCACGATGAGCAGAGATATTTATGTATTTGCCGACTGGGAAGTGTTCGAGAAGCCGACACTGATTGGCATATTGCGTACTGATGTGGTGAAGGGCAGAGAGCATTTCAGTTTTGCCTATGACGATGCGTGGCTGCAGTCAAAATTTGCTCAGCAAATCGATCCGGAATTACACCTCTATACCGGTAGTCAATACAGCAGGAACAGCAGAATTTTCGTGTCTTTCTGGATTCCTGCCCGGATCGTTGGGGACGTTTGTTGATGAAACGGCGTGAGGCTGTGATCGCTCGTCAGGAAGGCCGCAAGCCCAATGAATTGAACGAGTCAGATTATTTGCTTGGCGTGCATGACATGTATCGCATGGGCGCATTACGATTCAAGCAGGATCTCGATGGGGACTTTTTGGACAATAATGAACAGTTGGCAGCGCCACCCATTACGTCACTGCGCGAGCTCGAACATGCAGTCTTTCAGGTAGAGGGGGCCGCGAATCTCGATGACCCGGAGTATCTGAAATGGTTGAACATGTTGATCTCCCCCGGTTCCTCGCTCGGTGGCGCCAGGCCAAAATCCTGTGTCGTCGATAACAGAGATAATCTGTGGATCGCCAAGTTCCCGAGTCGTCATGATGACCATGACATTGGGGCATGGGAGTATGTTACCTATCTACTGGCACTTGATGCGGGAATCAACATGCCGGAGTGCCGGATGGGGAGATTCAATAGCCAGTACCATACATTTTTGACCCGACGTTTTGATCGCACACCAGAAAGCCGTATACATTTCACTTCCGCCTTAATGCAACTAGGTTACTACGATGGTGAATACGACGCGAGTTACCTTGAACTGGCGCAGTTCCTGATCGATCACGGTTCTAACACCAAAGCAGATCTGGCTGAGCTGTGGCGTCGGATTGTATTTAATATCGCAGTCTCGAACACTGATGACCACTTGCGAAACCACGGCTTTATCTACCGCAATGGCGGTTGGTTGCTTTCACCAGCTTTCGACATTAACCCTGTAACACCCGCCAATGGTTTGCACCTGAATATTAGTGACAATGACAACAGCTTGAATTATGGGTTGGCAATGGAGGTGATTGACTTTTTTCGGCTCAGTGAAGAGAGGGCTATGCAAATCAAAAGTGAGGTTCTGGCAAGCGTCGGTAATTGGGAAGCGGTTGCGATGAAAGCAGGATTAGGCAGGGCTGAGCGCCAAGCTATGGCATCTGCTTTTAATGTGTAGCGAAGCAGAAGACGGGGTCAAGTCTTGCAGAAGACGGGGTCACAGAAGACGGGGTCAAGTCTTGCAATCAAGCATAATTACCGCAAAAAACGGGGTCAAGTCTTGCAATCAAGCACAAGCGCACATTCAGATTATTAGCTGCTATTTTTGGGTATCTTTAACGATCCGGCAGAGCTAAACCATCCGACATGACTCACGATCAAAACTTCAAAAATCTGATTCTCGATTACCCGCGTCAGGCGTTACAGTTCTTTGCGCCGACGGAGGCCGATGCAATAGACAGTGAAGCGCGGATCACTCCTGTCCGGTCGTTTCTCGGTCCATCGGCTGGCCCGCTACTGCCTCGATCTTGCCGAGTTGTGCAAGACCGAGCGGGTCGTTCCGGTGGTCATTTTTCTGCACGAGGGGAATTATCCCCGCGAGCTGGTTCTTGGGGGTGATCGTCATGCGTACCTCAGGTTTCATTATCTGGTATGCGACTTACCCCGAATTCCATTTGAGCAATACCGTGAGAGTAACAATATCGTGGCGCGGCTCAATCTGCCCAACATGCGCTACGCCCCGGAACAGCGGGTAGAGGTCTACGCTGAGGCGGTGCGAGGGACTCATCACTCTGGAGGAGGATGGAGAGAAACAGAGCAAATACATCGACTTTATCGACATCTACGCTGGGCTTGACGATAATGAGGTGGAGAGATACCAGCGGGAGTACCTTGAGGAGGTGGAGAATATGTCCGGTTTAGCGCAAGTATTGAGGCAGGAAGGTGAGCAGCGAGGAATGCAGGAAGGTGAGCAGAGGGGCGAGCAGCGAGGGATGCAGCGAGGGATACAGCGAGGAGAGGCCGCAGTTTTGATGAGGCAACTGCAAATAAAGTTTGGCCCTTTGGCGGAACAGGAGCGTCAGAAGATTGAGTCCGCGGACGCCAAGACCTTGTTGGAATGGTCTGAGCGGATATTGACGGCCAATTGTGTTGAAGAGATTTTTAAAGGGTAGGGTCTACATAGTTCGCAACTATACATTGTGGCTGTTACGTTAGCTATACGTAATGACCATAAGCTGGATCGAGCAGGTGCGTGGGGCGGTGGCTTTGGGTGGAGCCGGTTCGTTGGATGATATCCGTGGTCTGGTTGGTCGATTTGGTATCTCGGTGCTGCTGTGGGGAGCCTTTTTGTGTTTAAGGGGAAGTACCGAGCGGTATTGATCAACTATCCGAGCCAGATTGAGAAGGATGCGCTGGTTGGTTACAAGGGGAGTTGGACTTGAGGGAAGTGGCGGTTTGTCATTTCCTATGGCGGGAGCGGCTGTCTGTGATTTCCCTGCGCTTTTTTCGCGGCAGAGCCGCTCCTACCGGGTTGCTGTTAATGAGAAGTGTAGGCCCACAATTCCTTTGCTTGTCAGGATGCTAGGGTGACACCTTCACTTTGCGAGGGACGAAGTTCAGTTCAAGGGGCAAGGTCCGGGAATTTCGGGTAGGTGAGTAGGGGGAATCCAATAGAAATCGTGCAGAGGTTGTCAGAGTGCCTGTCAATCTGTGCGCCATGATTACTGATGAGGTGAAGCATGGGAATGTTCGATTCACTGCTGGTCGAGATCGACGGTCGTGAGGTCGAGTTGCAAAGCAAAAGGTTCGATTGCGGTTTGAATCGTTATCGCCTTGGCGATGTGGTCGATGCTGCGCCGGCGGGCGTCCGTGTCTTTTTTGACACCATTCGGCTGGATGCTGATGGGAGGATAGTCTACGGCAAGGAGCAGGCCGACAAGGGTGAAGATGTATGTGATTACACCCTCTTCCTGGTGCTCGCTCACTCCGTGTTTACCGACTATGTGGCGGTGAAGGGGGAGTTGCGGACTGAGTCTATCGAGGATCGCATTGCCGAGTTGCAGGAGGATTGGAGCGATAGCGGCAGGCTTATATCACGCTGGGTGGAGTTTCTGCGTGAAAAGCAGACAGTGAACGATAGATGCCGGCATCAGCTCGATTCAGCCTTTTCGATAGTGAACCATGCCCTTGATCTGCAAGATGGGACGCCGTTATCTGAACGGTTTGTTGGGGTTTTCGATCAACCGCTTATCCGGCTCAGTGAGGGCGAGGATCCTTTGCGGGTTCTCCGGGATATTTTGTCCGGTGAGACCGAACCTCTTGGATGGAAAGCGGCTGCCGGGCAGGAGGTTCCTCCTTTGGAGGAGTATCGTTTGTAGGAGGGATACAAAATATATGACCATGTTCAACACTATGCTACAGGGGGCGCAATGACATCATTAACGATCACATTGCCTGATACCGTCTTTTCAACCTTGCGTCGAACACCGATTGAGTTCGTTGAAGAGATGCGTATTGAGGCTGCGTGTCAGAAACAACGAACAACGGGGTCAGGTCTCAGATTAACGAAAATTATGAAGTTTGACTCGTGCGTGAAGATTGTCCATTAATTGAGATGTTCTATTTTCATGGAGATTAATAATAATTAAAGAACAGGGTCAAGTCTTGCAATCAAGCACAAGCGCACATCCAGATTATTCGCTGATATTCCTGAGTACCATTAACGATTTTGCCAAGCTAAACCTTCCGACATGACGCACGATCAAAACTTCAAAAATCTGATTCTCGATTACCCGCGTCAGGCGTTACAGTTCTTTGCTCCGGTGGAGGCCGATGCAATAGACGGTAAAGCGCGGATTACCCCCGTTCGACAGGAACAGCTCAAGGATCGGCTGGGTGATCGCTTTCGTGAACTGGACGTGCCGCTGTTGGTGGAATGGCCCGACGGCAGGCGTGAGGCGCTGCTGTTTGTCGTGGAGGAGGAGAGTGATCCCGGTCGTTTCTCGGATCCATCGGCTGGCCCGCTACTGCCTTGATCTCGCCGAGCTGTGTAAGACCGAGCGGGTCGTTCCGGTGGTCATTTTTCTGCACGAAGGGAATTATCCGCGCGAGCTGGTTCTTGGGGGAGATTGCCACCAGTACCTCCGGTTTCATTACTTGGTGTGTGATCTACCTCGGATCCATTTGAGCAATACCGGGAGAGTGACAATATCGTGGCGCGGCTCAATCTGCCAACATGCGCCTACGCCCCGGAACAGCGGGTGGAGGTCTACGCCGCGGCGGTGCGAGGACTCATCACTCTGGAGGAGGATGGAGAGAAGCAAAGCAAATACATTGACTTTATCGACATCTATGCTGGGCTTGACGATAATGAGGTGAAGAGATACCAGCGGGAATACCCTATGAAAACAATAGACGGTTGGATTTGTCAAAAAAACGCTCAATTTCCCACCATCTTCACCATTCTCTGAGGTAGATCAGGTACCTTAAACAGCCTGCACATCTGCTTCGGATATTTCCGCCAACGCCGCTCATTTTCTTTCTCCTCCAGGCGAACCTGTTGGATATCGATCTCGGCAAACCGGTCAGCAAGGCTCTCTTTGCCCTTCAGCAAGATGCTGACATACTCCGGGTTGGATAAATTCCTGACCAAAGGCGTATCCGCCAACATACCCTTCAATGTTTTTGACAGCGAATGCAGCCCACTTTTTTTTACGCCGGTCACACTTCAGAAAGCGAAAAGACTGCTCCATCAAATTATTCGTCCGCTGTGGTTGGATCATCAGTTTTCCAGAGGGTGTGTCCACTTCAATGGGATCGGCAAACAACTTGTCCCAATACTTATCGATCTGCCTGACCATTTTATGATAACTGGTGTCATTTGCCGCCAGCGCGACGACCTTTGATGAATGGCGAAATTGGTGCACCCGGCTTTCTATTGTCTTTATGTCATCATCACCCGGGTCATTGAGACCTGGCGTTTTATCGGGACAGGCAATCCTCATGGCCTCCCTCAACGCATCAAACAACAGTGTCTTTTCCTGAATCCTTTGCGCCAGTTTTTTCAGCGCCGGGTCAGCCAATGTCCGCTGCACTACACCAAGGGGAATGCCATCAACTCCCTGTTGTTTTAACTGCCTTAGCAGCGGATAGGTCTCTTGCAGACGCCGATAGAATTCAAAGTGTGGTCGGTCGAAAGGGAACCCCAATCCATGGCCTGCGCTGCTGTATTCCAGTACCCATGATACTAACAGGTAGACCATTATCTGCGGATCAAGATCTTCGCTATCAGATTGAATTGTGCCACTGCTCAAATACTCCGCCAAGTTGTCGGAAAGCGACGGGGCTTCATCAATAATCGATTTAAGCTGCTTTGCGCAATGCTTAAGTTTCGCCTGGACATTATAGGAACGGGTATAGCGACGGATGGTACGGTATTCGAAATCAAACAGATCCTTGCCCAGATCCCGCAAAAAATGGAAATGGCAGATAAAATCGGCGATATCGGGGAATACCTGTTTGATGGACTTCAGGATGGCACTCCCCATGTCATGGACGCAACCGATGGGCATGCCGTAGTCCAATTTCAGCTGTTGCAGCAGTGGAATAATGTATTGGCTACCCTCCGTCGGCATCTTCCTGTTGCCCAACACGAGGTTACTCAACCCGTCGATGCAGCTGAACAGATGGGGGCTGTCGCCTTCACAGGTACCGTCCATGTGCAGAATATAGCCGCCGCTTACCTCCATGTGGTGTTTTAGTGCTCCATGGCACGCCCGATGGGCCAGCATCAGGTAAACAATAAAGCGTTTGCCCAGGAAACGAATTTCATTCTCGGAGAGGGTCACCTTCCTGGCCGCCAGATCGGACCGGATCTGTGGTTCGGTGCGACAGCTGATAAACAATGCCCTGCCAACATGTTCAATCACGTCAAATCCGAATTTGCCGCCATGTGGCGTCAATGTGCGTAACTCCTCCGAACGATAAACCACCTGGCACTGTTTACACTGCTTTTGTGTTTCCACGGCCTGGAACTCGCCCACATCAAGGGTGGTCACCGATTTGTGGGTGGTCTTGTGGACAAGCAGCCTGCTGCCGCAACGACCACACCCATCCGTCACGGGGTAGAACTGCAATTGCGGCCTTCGCGGGAAAAGATGATAGGCGCTTAAGCCATCCGTAAGAAGGTCAACCTTTGAGCGCAGCAGCTGTATCCTTTCATGATCAGTTTTTTTTAATGTCATAGTAGGCCAAAACATACACCAGTTGCTGCTGTGGAACGGCAACCCCCTGTTTTTTCAATCTCGAACCCAACACAGATTCATCAATGGCACTCCCGTCTTCCCGAATGATCTCAAGCAGGATATCGATGACGACAGACTCGGGGGGCAGGGCCATGCCGGTCGCTTTTTCATCGAGCGCCTCTCTTTTTCGCCATTGCACTTGCGCCCGTAATGCCTCATGGCTCAGGTAAACGAATGACTGTCCGGGCAATGACTTGCGCTTGAGCATGCCGGTCTTGATCAAATGGGTGAGCGCGTTCTGCACTTGGATGCGCAACAGGATCTTCAATTCCTTATGGGTCATACCGGCGGATGAGCTCGAAACGAGGCTTGCCAGTGTGTTTTTGAGTGTCCCATATTTTGAAAAGGCGGCTTGACCGTAAAACCACAGGCCGACCCGATTGAATGTAATGGTTGATTGAAGGGCGTGGTATTGACCGGCATGTGAATAGCTGGTGAGTAGTTCAACTTTTTGCAAATCCCGAAATAGACTGCTTCGTGGCCTGTCTCCAAGCTCATGTCGTAGCTGTTTAAGCGACAGGACGGTTTTTGACTGGAGCAGTTGTCGAACGCGGTCTGGATAAGAGAGTGGGTTGGTCATAATGGGATAATTGTGTATTGTTGATGATAACTATACATAATAGTCCCATATTAGCGTCGGAAAAACCATAGTTGACTACTGTAAGTCATTGATTGTTGGTTATCAGGGGATGGATCTGTGGGGAAATAGTGGAACTATTGTGGTATGAAATATTAATAATATCGTTTTATTTCATATGGATACGGATGATGCAACCGTCTTTTGTTACCATAGCTATTTCAGTGCAATCGACTCCGACCCCGGGTGTGCACGACGGATGAGAGAATATTAGCGTGGAAACATGAGTTACTTCGCTTTGATGCACAGGTTGGGCTGTGGTTTGGTAGTTGGTAGTCAGCGTTTCTGTTGGTTTCAGGCTGTGGACTGCTGACTAAAGGTTAACAACTTCTACATTTAAGGAATAAGGAATGATACCTGTTGTTTTGTCGGGTGGTTCAGGGACTCGTTTGTGGCCGATGTCCCGGAGTCAATATCCCAAGCAGTTTTTACCTCTTGTGACCGGTAATACCATGTTGCAGGAGACGCTAATGCGTCTCGATGGCATGGATGAGGTTGGGCAGCCCATTGTTGTCTGCAACCATGATCACCGTTTTATGGTGGCAGAGCAGTTACGGGAGATCGATGTAGATCCTAAAGCAATCATTCTTGAGCCGGTGGGGAGGAATACCGCACCGGGCTGTGGCTTTGGCTGCACTGGCTGCTCAGTCACCGGATGAGGTTCTGCTGGTGCTGGCGGCTGATCATGTGATCAAGGATGCCAGTGCTTTTCATGGTGTGGTTCAGCAGGCATGCAGTGCGGCCAATGCAGGGCATCTGGTCACTTTTGGTATTGTGCCCACGGGGCCGGAGACCGGTTACGGTTACATTCGCAGAGGCGAGGCCAGTAGCGGTGATGGTGAACGGTTTCATGTTGATTCGTTTGTGGAGAAGCCGGATCTGATCAAGGCCCAGGCCTACATGGAGAGTGGAGAGTACTACTGGAACAGTGGAATGTTTGCCTTCACGGCCTCACGCTACCTTGAGGAGTTGGAAAAGCATGACCATGAAATGCTGGCAGGTTTGCCGGGATGCCTATCATGCCGGTGAGAACTCTCTGGGTTTTGTGCGTCTCAACCGAGATATTTTTGAGAAGTGCCCATCAGATTCTATCGACTATGCGGTGATGGAGAAGACTGATAGTGCAGTGGTGATCCCTTTGGACGCCGGCTGGAACGATGTGGGCTCATGGTCAGCCCTGTGGGATGTTTCAAAGAAGAATGGAGAGGGCAATTCACTTCAGGGTGATGTGGTGATCCATGATACCCGCAACTCATATATTCATGCCGAGCGCAAACTGGTGGCCGCCGTGGGTGTTGAAGATATGGTGGTGGTTGAGACTGATGATGCGGTGATGGTGGCCCCCAAGGACAGGGTGCAGGATGTCAAGGTGATTGTTGACAAACTGAAAGGTGCAGGGCGCTCGGAGGCCTCAATGCACCGTAAGGTGTATCGTCCCTGGGGCTATTATGACTCTATCGATTTTGGTGAGCGCCACCAGGTGAAGCGGATCATGGTCAATCCCGGGGCCAAGCTTTCATTGCAGATGCATCATCACCGGGCTGAACATTGGATTGTGGTCAAGGGCACCGCCCAGGTGACGAGGGGGGATGAGGTGATTATGCTTTCTGAGAACGAGTCGACCTATATTCCCGTTGGCACCCACCACCGCCTTGAAAACCCTGGCGTAATACCTCTGGAGATGATTGAGGTGCAGACCGGCAGTTATCTGGGGGAGGATGATATTGTGCGGTTGGATGATACTTATGGGCGACATGAGATGTAATTGGTCGTTAGTGGGAAGATGGGGGCATGAGTTGCCTCGGATTGATGCCCGGGGGTAAGTTTGGGAGTCATTAGTCGGTATGGGCGGGTTTGATATCTCGATTTCAAGCGGGAAGAAACAGATACACCTTCGGGATGGTTGGTTATGCTGCTTGATCTCGTTAAAATTCAGTATAATAGATCGTATCCTGAATTTAACGTTTTGATGCAAAAATGCTTTAAATCAATCGAATTATACTTTACTATTGTGACCATATTTAATGTTCCGAAGGGACTGAGGACGTGAAGATGATGAAAATAAAGCTGGCTGTAGCGGTGTATGCGTTGATTCTAGGTACAATAGCTCTATCTTTTGGTACCAATGTAGTGGCCCAATCCCAGGGGGAGGAGCCTCTGTTTCAGTGTCCTTCACCCGACACTCTCACCGGTGATGCGGCAGCAGTTGCTGACCTTATCAGTCAGGGAGCGGAACCAGCTGAGGCTGTGGAAACGGTTCTGAAGGGGCTTGAAAATCCAACAGCTGATGCTGCCGCAGCTATTACCCAGTCTGCAATCTGTGCGTCTCCAGGCAGGGCTACCGAGATCACCAATGCTGCCATGAAAGCACTGCCTGTGTTCAGTGAGCAAATTGCAGATGCCGGTGTAGAGGCGGGTGCCGACCCCCTCCAGCTTTAGAGGCGACTGCAGCTGGTGGTCCAAACCAGAATGCGTTTGATGCAGGTCCTGCACCTGCCGCAGGAAACAACCCCGCACCAGCTGCATTTAATGCTGGACCTTCGCCCAATGCCGGTGGTGGCGGTGGCGGTGGCGTCAGCGTTTCCTGATCCAGCATAACTGGCCAGGAAAAACCCATGCTGTTGTCAGTGTGGGTTTTTTTGTATCCGTTTGGTCTCAAAATAAGTGCAAAGAAAGTCTCCTGACAGACCACTCTTCTATCTCTTCCTGGCGCTTGTGGTCTGGATGCCACTGCCGATGGGCAGCAATCGCCTGTGGGGCTGGTCTCTGCTTGAAATCTGGATATTTCTTCTGGCGGGTTGGTGGCTCCTGCTCTATGCAAAAGGCAGTGTGAGCTTTCCCCGGGTATCGCAAAAGTCCTGGCCGATCATTTTCTGCTTCGCTGTCTGGCTGGTTTATCTGCTCTTTTTATTGGTTCCGCTTCCACGAGAGGTTGTTGCATCCTTTTCTTGCATAGCTTCTGAGCTGCATGCACTGAATGATCCTACGGGTAGTGACGGGCTCGTTCCGCTTTCCGTTGATGCGTTTTTCGGCTGGGACTTTTTTCTCCGTTCCCTCTCCCTGGTGCTTCTCTTTTTTCTGGCCCTGGTGCTACTGAAGCGCCGGTGGCGCATTCGGTTGTTCGTCAATGTCATTATCTGGATGGCTGTCTTTCAGGCTGCTTTTGGTAGTTTGATGGTGCTCTCCGGGGTTGAGTACAGCTTCTTTTTCGAAAAAGAGATAAATCATGGGCTGGCTACAGGCACTTTTGTCAATCGTAATCATCTTGCCGGTTTCCTCGAGATGGCGCTTGCCCTGGGCATCGGCCTTCTGATGGCGGATCTTGGGGAGGGGCAAGTACTTAACTGGAAACAGCGTCTCAGAAATACGGTAGCGCTGTTGCTCAGCAGAAAAGTTCAGTTGCGTGTGTTTCTGGCGATTATGGTGATCGGCCTGGTACTCACGCGCTCTCGTATGGGCAACACCGCTTTCTTCTCCAGTATGCTGGTAGCCGGGGGGATTTGGCTGTTGCTTTCACACCGCAGGCCCAAGCGCTCGATGATTCTTCTGCTGTCAAGTCTACTGGTGATCGATATCCTTATCGTTGGCAACTGGTTCGGTATCGAAGAGGTGGTGGAACGGCTGGAGAACACCTCAACCCAGTCCGAGATTCGCGACGAGGTGGTGAACTATGGGCTTGGCTACAGCCGGGACTACCTGTGGCTGGGCAGTGGTGGTGGTTCATTCTACTCCACATTTCCCAGATATCGTCAGGGTGGCATGAAGGTTTATCACCGCTATGCTCATAATGACTATCTGCAGTTTCTGACCGAGACAGGGGTCATTGGGCTGGGCTGATGGGATGGTGATACTGTCGTCATTTTTTGCTGCAATTGTTGCGATACGGAAGAGGAGGGATCCCCTGATGCGGGGGTTGGGATTTAGTGGGGTGATGGGGATAGTGGCTCTGATGATTCACTCTTCGGTGGATTTCAACCTGCAGATCCCGGCCAATTCCGCGCTTTTTGTACTGTTGCTAGCTGTTTCCTGGATTGGTTACGGGTACAGGGAGCAGGGTTTCCGGTAAGGCTCCCATGGGATCTGGTTATTGGTTTGCTTTGTAGGAAATGGATTACATCCTTATCGTCTGATTCCTGATCAAATATGGTGTAGAATTTTAATCTGGATGTGATCTATATCACATAAAATCAATAAATCTTCTAAGAATGACTACGCACAAAACTACAGTTTCCCAGCGCCAGTTCAGTTAGGAGCGGCTTTAGCTGCAATTGAGCTTTGAGTTTCAGAGCTATCGCGGCAAAAGTCGCTTCCTGGCGGTTGAAAACTGGTGCTGGTCTCAGGGTAGGGCTCAACTTGATTCCGGATACCTGCGCAACAGCCCTTTTGGACCTGTTTTGAAGAGTGATTTCTTATTTTTCAAAGGGTTTGCAGGTATGCAGGCCATTTGGTTGCTGGTTGTATGTGTGGTGATTAGTACTTATACTGCAGCAGGTTTACAATCGAAATGTGAATAAAACTCTGGGGAGAGTTTCAAATGCCAGATATTCGGACGTCTATACACGCGGTGGCTGTTGTCGGCTCTTTATGTGCTGCGACCACAGTGATGGCCCAGGAGGCCGGGGGCATGCCTTCTGGGGGCGGGCTACTTGCTACCCTTCGGTGGCTATCGAGGCGAAGTACGATAGTAATATATTTCTCCAGCAGAGCAACGAGACCGACTCCTGGGTGACAACCATTTCGCCAAGGGCGCTGTATGTACTGGAGGGCGAGTTCCGCCGGTTCAGCATTGCTGCCGGGCTCAGCAAGGGCATCTATCGCAGCAGTTCAGATGATAATTACCTCGATGGTGATCTCTCTCTGCAGGCTGATTTTACTCCTGGTGACAGGTTATCGATGACCTTGGGGGCAGGCTATCTGGAAACCCATGATCCCCGTGGCTCAGGAGATTCTGAGGGTGCTACCGCCACCGCTTTTGATCACCCGGATGAATACGGGAAGTGGGATATCCACGGGCGTCTGGGTTTTGGCTTGAAAGAGCTCTATGCGCCCCGGTTGAGTGTGGAAGTGGGACACAGCGATACCGGGTACCAGAATAACCGTGCCCGTACTGCATCCAGGGATTTCAGTGAAAACCGGTTGCTTGGAAACTTCAGCTTCATGGTGGCTCCCAACACCTCCATTGAGCTGGACGGCAGGGTCTACGACCTGGATTACGATACCGCCGATTCCGATAACCGGAAGTACAAGCTGCTGGCTGGTGTCAGTTGGGATGCCACCTATCAGACGACCGGCTCATTTAAAGTTGGTCGTCAGAAGGCGGATTTCAAGAGCAGTGCGGATCGAACCACCTCGGCCTGGGAGGTGGGGGTGGATTGGCGTCCACTTAGCTACTCCACTGTCTCCTTTACTTCCAGCAAGGACATTATAGACTCCACCGGCGGCGGTGGGGGCAACGCTACCGCCAACAGTACCAGTAGGCTGACCTGGAACCATGCCTGGAAGAGTTACCTGACCACTTCCGCCTATTATCAGTTTACAGATGAAGAGTACAAAGGCACCACCCGGGAGGATGAAACCAAGACCCTCGGTGTAAGTGCCAGCTACGGTATGCGCGAATGGCTCAGACTCAGTGCCGGGTTATTGCATACAGAGAAGCGCAGCAATAGTGCCGGACTCGATTATGATGACAATATCATCAGTGTGAGCGCCGAGGTGGGTCTGTAAGGCGGGGATTTGTGGGCTGCAGCGGAATAGAGTGAATTTGTTTGAACATGCGTAAAACTATAACAATATCAGCTGCCAGATCTCTCGTTGCTTTTCTGATAATCTCCCTTTTCCCGTTACTGGTTCACGCCGCCGGTGAATACCGGATGGGCGCTGGTGATCTTGTCAGGATACAGGTTTTCGAAGAGGATGACCTTACCATAGAGGCCCGTGTCGGAGATACGGGTACCGTGGCTTATCCCTTTTTCGGCGAGGTGCAGGTCAGCGGAAAGAGTGCCCGGCAACTCCAGGACGATATCACCCGTCAGCTCAAGGGGGACTATCTGATCAAACCGGTGGTGACTGTCTCCATTCTCGAATATCGGCCCTTTTTCGTTAATGGCAAGGTCAAGAAGCGGGAGGATTTCCTTTTCAGCCTGGTATGAGCGTCCGTAAGGCGATCTCTCTCGCCGGCGGCTTTGACGAACGTGCCAGCAAGGACAAAATCTTCGTGGTGCGTGGGGTCAATCCAAACGGCCCACCTGTGCGTATTGGCCTGGGTGACCTGGTCAGGCCTGGGGATACGGTGACGGTGGAGCGAAGTTTCTTCTGATCGCCAAATCTTGTTATCAGGATTAAGAGACAGTGCCTTCAGGCGCGAAGATAGGATGCGCAAGCCCCTTTGTTTTGCAAATCGTTCAACGCGGCTGAAGCCGTTCCTACAACGGAAGTTTCACCACATCATATCAATTGAACAATAGTGGCTATACACATTAATCAGCAAGTTGGTCGTAGGGGCGAATTTATTCGCGAAGTGCAGGCCACGAAACTCGATCGCAAATAAATCCGCTCCCACAGGGAGCGCCTACTTCGGTCAAATCCTTAAGCTTGATTATGCAAAACCAACATGAATAAAAACAGATTGGCGACTTTGAAAAGATGGCAGAACTGACAACAATCAACAACAGCCAGGAGCAGATCTTCGAGGAAGAGACGATCGATCTCCGTGAATACTGGCGCATTCTGATGCGCAACAAATGGAGTATTGCAGGGCTGGCGTTTGTCTCCGCACTGTTGTCGGCACTTGTCGTCTTTCAGATGAAGCGATCTACATGTCCACTTCGACACTGTTGATCGAAGCTGAGAGTTCCAATGTGGTCTCCATTGAGGAGGTCTATGGCATCAGCAATATGAAAGCTGAGTATTTTCAGACCCAGTTCGGCATCCTCCGCTCAAGGAGACTGGCTGAACAGGTGATCGAGAAGCTCAACCTGGCTCAGCATCCGGAGTTTCTCCCTGATGAGGGTGGTGGTTTCAGCTGGCGCTCGCTCGTACCGGAAGACCTGCTTGCCAAATGGCTACCTGCAAAGGCAACTGTGGAAGAAACAGACCAGGCTGAGGCGCGTCACCAGGCACTGATCAGCAATTTTCAGGGCCGGCTGAGCATCTCCCCGGTACGAAAAAGCTACCTGGTCAACATCAGTTTTGAGGCCAATGGCCGTAAACTGGCGGCACAGGTGGCCAATACACTGGCCGAGATCTATATCGAGTCCGAGCTGGATGCCCGCCTGCAGATGACATCAAAGGCGACCGGCTGGCTTACCAGTCGCCTGGAAGGCTTGCGTCTGAAACTGAAGAGGTCAGAGGAAAGTCTGCAGCACTTCCGTGAGCGGGAGAAGTTACTGGAAGCGGGAGCAGGCAGCGCTCTTACCACCCAGCAGATCAGTGAACTGAGTCAGAATCTTGCCCAGGCCAGGCAGAGGCGGGCAGTGGCGGGGGCCAGCTTACAAGCAGGTCAGGGAGCTGAAGGGGAAGGGGTGGAAGAGCTATCTCTCCGTCCCGGCAGTGCTCAAAAATACCCTTGTGTCCACTTTAAAGCAGGCAGAGTCGGAGGCCCAGCGCAAGGTATCGGCTTTCTCCAAACGCTATGGCCCCAAGCACCCCAAGATGATTCAGGCCAGGGCCGATCATGCGGAGGCAACATCTAACGTCAAGCGCCGGTGGAGAGTGTGGTGGCTGGTGTGGAGAAGGCGTTTCAGATTGCACGCGTCGAGCAGGCATCGGTAGAACGCTCTCTGGGCACCACCAAGGGTGAGATGCAGGAGATCAACCGCAAGGGCTACCAGCTGGGTGTGCTGGAGCGTGAGGTGGTGGCCAACAGGCAACTCTATGAGATGTTTCTGGGGCGCTTCAAAGAGACCAGCGAGACCGCGGGTCTTGAGGCGGCCCATGCCCGAATCGCCGACCCCGCCGTACCGGCAATCTCTCCATCCAAGCCCAAGAAGAAACTCATTATCCTGATCGCCGGTTTCATGGGGATGTTTATCGGTGTACTGCTGGCGTTCCTGAAAGAGCACCTGGACAATACGGTGAAAACAGCCGGCGACCTGGAAGAGAAGCTCCATCTGCCGGTACTGGGTATTCTTCCCCACCTCAGTCTTAAGATAAAAAAGGGTGAAACTCCCCTGAAGTATGCGCGGGAGAACCCAAAGTCATACTTTGCTGAGTCGGTTCGCACCGTCCGAACCGGCATCCTTCTCTCGGGGCTCGATGATCCCTACAAGGTGATTGTGGTCACTTCTTCGGTGCCGGGGGAGGGCAAGAGCACGGTCGCCATGACCTGCCGACTCCCTTGGTGAGATGCACAAGGTGCTGCTGATCGACGCCGACCTGCGCCGGCCTACGGTGGGCAAGAGCTGGGGGCTGGACAGATCACATATGGGGCTCTCTGCGTTTGTATCCGGTACCGCCAAGGCATCCGAGTGTATCCACCAGATGGGGGATACCAAGGTCTACGTGATGCCGTCCGGTGTGGTTCCACCCAATCCATTGGAGATGCTCTCATCAAAACGTTTTGCCGACGCCTCGATAGCCTCGGTAACACTTTTGATCATATCATTGTAGACAGTGCGCCGACCTTGGCAGTGAGTGATGCCCTGGTGCTTTCGAATCATGCCAGTGGCGTGGTCTACGTGATTAAATCGGATATCACACCTTACCCCATGGCTCAGGAGGGACTCAAGCGACTTCGTCAGACCAACGCCCACCTGATCGGTGGTGTATTGAACGAGGTGGAGTCGGTGAAAGGGCGCAAGGGGTACAATGCCTATGGAAAATATGGCTACTACACAGGAAACTACTACGGCTCATACGGCTACACGACGGATTAGCAGGCTGTTGGTTCATGGTCACCCAGGCGGACTCTGAAGTGATCGATCTCCACTGCCACCTGCTGCCCGGTATCGATGACGGCCCTGCCACCCTGGAGGGGGCACTGGATCTTGCCCGCCTTTCGGTTGCCAATGGCATCACGACCGCTGTCGCCACACCGCATATTCAGCCCGGACTCTACAATAACAGTCGGGAGAGCATCGAAGAGGTCTACAAACACTTCCGGGAGGTGCTGGAAACAGAGCAGATCCCTCTGGAGTTGGGTATGGCTGCCGAGGTGAGGGTAAGCCCTGAAGTGCTGCCGATGATTGCTGCCGATCAGGTGCCATTTCTGGGAGAGTATGAGGGTTACAAGCTGATTCTGCTGGAGTTCCCTCATGGCACTATACCCCCGGGCAGCGACAAGATGGTCAATTGGCTGCTGGCGAGAAATATACGGCCCGTGATTGCCCACCCAGAGCGTAACAGGGATGTGATCCGTAAGTTGGAGAAGATGGCCCCATTTATCGAGCAGGGTTGTCTGTTGCAGTTGACGGCAGGTTCCGTGGCCGGTTGTTTTGGCCCCCAGGTTCAGCAGCGGACCTTCCAGATGCTGGAGGCGGGATGGGTTACCCTGCTGGCCTCGGATACCCATAACAGGGCCCACCGGCCACCGGAACTGGAGCCCGGTCGCCGTGCAGCGGCAACCATTGTCGGCGAGGCCAACTCCTGGGCATTGGTGCGTGACAATCCGGCAGGGCTGATAGCCGGGATTCAATGAACGTAGTATGCACCTATGTTAAAAAAAAACCCTCGTTTCCATTGCTATCCTTCTGCTTCTCTATGCCGCTTACGTGGCCGGCAGCCGTGGTCTCGCAGATGTCTATCACAATGTCGTCAAGGAGCACATCACATCCTGGGTTGAACAGGGGGCGCGGCCCAAAATAGGGATCTGGCGGGAGGTGGAGGATATCGTACTGCGTGCTGTCTCCCTCTCTCCCATGGATTCGGATCTGTTGCTGACAGCAGGCTATTTTTATGAGTGGAAACCGACCACCGATCGAGATGAGCGGTTGCAGGTCCTTAAATTGGCCATCGGATACTACAAGCTTTCCATCGGATATCGCCCGGCCTGGCCCATCGGCTGGCGTGACCTGGCTTCAGCCAAGTTCAAGATGGGAGAGACAGACAGCCAGTTCCTTGCGGCATTTGGAAATGCACTGGAGCTTGGCCCCTGGGAGGAGGGTATCCTCTTCGGTATGAGCGATCTCGGCTATGCGGCCTGGTGGAAGCTACCAGCGGCGGAGCGGAAGCTTGCCATGGAGAACCACCGAAAGGCACTATCGAGAGATCCCAAGCGGCTCTTTAAGCTGGCCATGCGAAACAAGCGTGTCTACCTCTACTGCTATATTGCAAAGGGCGATGAGAAAGCCATGAGGTTTTGCAATAAAAAGGATGACTATGCACAATAATCAGGAAGCGGGGTGCAGGAGGGAGTCTGTTTGTGATGAACCGGCCTGGTGCAGGATCGCTAAGTATGAATAAGGAGCTCCTCTACCAGTTCATCTTGGTTGTGAGCATTTTGCTCTTTTATGGGTTGTTTAGCCAGGAGGTCCTATCCTTGCCTCTGATCTCTTTTCCCCATGCAGACAAGGTAGCCCACTTTGTCGGGTTTTTTCTCTTTACCGGCTCACTGCTGCTGGCCATAGGTCGGCGGTATAGAGTGGTGCGGATTACCGTTCTTCTGGCGATTGTTGCGTTAGCCGTGGGTTCAGAGTTTATCCAGGATTCATCCCTGCTTCCGCTACGGCAGTATAATGTGGTTGATGTCTATGCCAATCTTGCCGGTCTGGTTTTTGGTCTGTTTACTTCTTCAACCTTTCGCTTCCTGCTCCTGGAAAATCAGGAAGAGCCTGGGCTGGACTGAAGTCTGGGGGAGATGGCGTTTATGGTCAGCAATGGCAGACACTATTCCTTATGAAATACAAAGATGAAACAGTGGACCAAAAAGATCGTATTGCATCACATTACCCTCTTTGTCGTCTCTTTTTTTCGGTTGAGCGTGACGGCTGGAATCGCTGGATCACGCA
>MOXF01000008.1_pt1 | contig 22655 bp, 31 predicted proteins | sample 1471201 | NCBI WGS metagenome assembly MOXF01 (sample SAMN05358035, study PRJNA327811) | mollusc metagenome | isolation source: Phylotype B (NB1) bacterial symbionts from gill | host: Thyasira cf. gouldii | place: Canada: Bonne Bay, Newfoundland | collected 2010-08
GTAACGATGAATCCCATCAGTCGCTCTTCGATAACAGGAGATCATCGCACGCTGAAGAAAACGTATGGACTCCGGTGGTACTGTCGTGGTCAACCACGATATCTACCTGCGCCGATCCCATCGGTTCCAAGTTTGTCAGATGTAGTGTTCCCGGCGGCAACCTGGGGTGAGGAGAACTTTGTCCGTGCAAACGGCGAGCGTCGTCTCCGTCTCTACTCCAAGTTCATGGATGCCCCGGGTGATGCGAAGCCGGATTGGTGGATCATTGCTCAGCTGGCTAAGCGTATGGGCTTCGACGGCTACGATTGGAAAGATTCCAACGAAGTTTGTGAAGAGTCTTCACGCTTCAGCCGTGGTAACCGTAAGGCTTACCACATGATCAAGGTTGCTGCTCACAAAGAGGGCAAAACCCTGCATGAGAAGCTGCGCGAACTGGGTACCGACGGTATTCAGGGTCCAACCTTCTACAACTATGATACTGGCGAGCTGTTGGGTACCATCCGTCTACATGACACCACTATGAAACAGGAGCAGATGGTGGCAGAGGGCCGTACCAAAGGCGCCAACATGGTCAACAAGAAGGGTACGCACTTCAACTCACAGACCGGTCGCGTCAACATTCAGAAACACCCATGGAGTCTCTTCTCTGACTACTGGGCGTGGATGAAGCCGAAGGGTGACGAGCTGTGGCACACCAATGGTCGTATCAATGAGGTCTGGCAGTCAGGCTTCGATGATGTTGATCGTCGTGCCTACATTGCTCAGCGTTGGCCTGAGAACTGGACCGAGATTCACCCGGACGATGCCGCCAAGCGTGGTATCGAGTCTGGTGATCAGGTGATGCTCTACAGTGATCGTGTGCCTAACTTCAAGCAGACCATCAAAGGGTTCATGGAAATGACTTCAACTTTTCAGATCTGATGAAGAACGGTGGATCCAGTTGGATAAGGCAGCTGTGACGGCAGTGGCAATCGTCACTCCTCATGTGAAGAAGGGGACCATGTACTCCTACTTCATCAACACTTCCCAGCCCAGCAACGTGCTGCAAGGTCGTGTGCCTGACCAGATATCCGGCAACTACAACTTCAAGATGGGTAACGCCAAGGTCAAGAAGATCGGCGAGTCGAAGTACAAGAGCGAGTTCCGCTCCATGTCCTTCGCACCGCGTAACATCGTCTGATCCTGACGTATACAATTGAGTGGTGAATTTGGGGTGGCCCTTTCGGGCCACCCCTTTTTTTATAGGATGCACGGAGCTTTAGAGCGTACCCTTGCCCAATCCCCAGGATCTCCAGCCACATTGTTCCCGGTAATGGGTAATGCTAGTATTATCTTGGTTATGGAGGTGCGACCAATGGAAACAGCAACAAGCAAACTGACGAAAAAGTACCAGGCGACAATACCCGAGCCGATACGACATCTGCTTCATCTGGAGGCTGGTGATGCGATTGCGTTCGACATCGAGGATAACGATGTCCATATCCGCAAGGCACGTCCCGTTGATCTGGTGTTCGTCCGGAGCCTGGAAGCTACCCTGAACGAATGGGCATCAGAGGCCGACGAGGAAGCCTATCGTGACCTTTAAGGCATTCGATGTGGTCGTGGTGCCTTTTCCGTTTACTGACCGATCAACCACGAAGCGTCGACCGGCATTGGTGTTGTCCGATGCTGATGGTTTTAATAAGCGGGTGGGCCAGTCGGTGATGGCGATGATCACCAGCGCCAGAAACTCAGATTGGCCTCTAGATGTCGAAATAGGGGATCTTGATTACGCGGGTTTGCCTTCCGCCTCGGTGGTGCGGATGAAGCTGTTCACACTGGATGATCAATTGGTTATCCGAAAGGTGGGAGCTTTGGCGGAAAACGACCGTGAGCGTGTAGTGGCTACACTTCGGCAGTTGCTGAAACTGCCTGGTTCGCGTAGCTCGGGGTCAGAATAAAAACTTGTGCCCAGGTGTCTCTCTGTTGTCACCAAGCTTAAGCTTACTTTTTGCAAATAGTTTTTACTCTGCCCCTGAACTCGACCATAGCAAACGCAATCGACTCCGAACGCAGGATGGATTGAGTCCCTCCTACGTACAGGGGTCAGGTAGAAAACTCGGTCTCATCGTTCTGCAGCATGGTGGCAATCTCAAAGCGCAGGCGCTTGTCGATGCCGAGGCCTTGCCAGCCGTCATTCCCATCCAGTGCCGCCAAAGCCACAGGCAGGCCCTCGAAGTTACGTATCACCAGTGTCTCGGTGGTACCGTCGCTGACTTGGCTGACAATCTGCCGTCCATACTCATCCTGATAGTCGATATCACCCTCTTCATCCCACTGCACACTCTGCTCCTCATCCAGTGTAACAACGGCGAGTGGGCGATCATCCATTGTAGAGATAAAGGCGTGAAGTTCGTCGATAGTGCGTTGACGAGAGGCATCCTCTTCAACTTCGTCGGTAAGATTTAACTTGTATTCTGACATGAGTATCCTTCGCTGAATGCGATTCAAATCTTAATTAGGGTAGTATACTGCAGCTAAGTTTATAGAGAGATAACGGAAAAATATATGCAACAAAAGAAGGTTAAAAAACGCCCCGGGAAAGTCATTCACAGCGCGGTAACCCAGCATGTGATAGAGAAAGCGACCCAGGTTCGCTCGCTTTATGGTCCCCTTATCGACTACTCCACCGTCCTGCAGATTCTTGAGGATAGAAGGTGTATTCGTTACCCGGTCAGGATTGAATTTGCTACCGAGGGTATAGAACCGGGTATGTTTGCACGAACGGAGGCGGTATCAGAGGTGCCGAATGACGGTTATGTTATTTCATTGCACCGCTATTTTGAGGATCGTACCGATCTGCTGCCGGCACTGATTCTCTATCAGTCAGTGTTGGTCAACTATGGGGATCTAGCCACGGCGGTGGATGCCGAACTATTCGGTTCTGGTATTCTGGGTCTGGATCGTGATGATTACTATGAACAGATTGTCACCCTGACGGATGCTCTCTGGTCCAATTGATTCATGATCTGCGAGAGCGGTGCCTCGCCACGATTGCTATCCAATTATGAATTTCAATCATGGTGTGGCACCGCTCTCACAACATTCGGCTAGCTTATTCCGGCAGGCCGGCAAGCCACGCAGCAACGGCGGTCATCTCGTCATCGCTGATCATGTGCATTATGTTCTTCATTGCCACAGAGCTTGAGTTGGCGCGTACACCACTTTTGATATCTTTCATCTGAGATACCATATAGGGTGCGTTTTGCCCTGCGAGCTTGGGAAACTCGTCCATGACGGTTACCCGACCTTCAGCGCCATGACAGGCGATGCATGTCCGTTCTACGTAAAGGCTTGCGCCATCCAGCGCCTGTGCAGTTTGGGTCATTAATGAAGCGGTAATGATGCCGAGGGCTGTAATCAGTGTCTTGTTAGCGGTCATTGTTTTCTAATCCCCAGAATAGTGAAGTTAGAGGAATAAGGGGGCGTAGAGGGTTTGGTTAGCCATCGGGTGGGCTGTTCTGTCATGAGATCAGCCTTCCTCGTACTCTACGCAAACTTAATCATTTAAGTCAGCAGTTGTTGCATCTGCTCCGAATCAGGCGGGTCAATTTCAGACCAGCTGTCAAAACAGCCGGTCTGAAGAGTGGTTTCGCCCGGGGAGTGGCAGAGTAACTCCGGTTAGTGGCCTGGGCCGTGCTTGACACGCTCATGGTCCACATTAGCCATGCCCTTCGGCAAATTTGGGGCCGGTTCCGGATGCAGTTGGGCAAAACCAGATTGTCTGTCGCCTTGCTGTATATCGTGGGGGTTGTGGCACTCGGTGCAGACCCACCAACGCTTCTTTCCACCCTTGTCCCACATACCGATGCGCTTGCCGTGGATACCCTCACGCCAACGCCGGAGAACCTGACCGTGACACTTACCGCAGAGTTTTTGCGGCTGGTTGAAGCTGACCTTGTTGTCAAAGTTGTCGATCAGCTTTGTCCGGTCGGTCGGGTGGTGGCAACTGAGGCACCAGATAGCACCCTTGCCATGTTTCAGATCCATTGAATCGGGAACGATATCCTTATGCATCTTCAGCGGACGCGGATTCTTGTTCTCTGGCACAGGCACATATTCGCCGTTGTGGCAGGCGACGGCACAGATCGTCAGCAGTTTGTTTTTGTCGATCTGTGGTTCGCGTGGCTTAACCACAGCCTCTTCATGGGTGTAGTCGGCTTCTACCGCCATATCGCCCATCGGAATGGTTCCATCGAAGGGGTCGCCCCACCATAAAACACCGCTGGTGGTCGGTGAGCACTTGACGTTGGGAGTGCCTGGGGCGATCTCCCGCTGTACAATCTGGCTTCTTCCATCCCTGCTTTCGAAGCACTCTTTTCCCTGTGGGGTTGCTTCCCCGAAAACAGGGGCTGTGGATGCAGCCGCCAACAGGCAGAGACCTATGGCTGATCCAAACAATCGATAGCTAATCATTCTCTTTCGTCTCCTAGAATCGGTGGAGTCGGCATGACCTCTCAGACGTGCCGGATTCGATTTGTCAGTGTGCTGTTCAGGTTGCCGATGCATCTGACTTCCCTCCATGGCTGACATCCCCCAGCAAAACGCCGACTGCACCTTTGATCAGCACGGTCAGGATAAAGAAGCCAATGGCCCAGACGCCGAGGATGATCATCATCTCAATCATGGATGGACTGTATTGAACGAATTCACCAACAGGCGTCGGAATGACACCCGGCAGCATCAGCCCCATTCCCTTATCAATCCAGATGCCGACAAAAACACCAACACAGAGGAAGGGTAGGATCGTCATGTTTTTTCTGACCCGTGGAATCAGGAGCAGAATAAATGACACAACCATCAATACGATGGCAGTCCAGAAGAACGGAACCAGCATATTGAGTCCATTGTGACCAAACATCAGGTATTTCAGCCCCGCAGTGTGCTCAGTACTAGCGTAGAGTTCGGTGACGACCTCCGAAAGAAGCAGGAACAGAGCGATGCCAAGACACCAAGTGACAATCTGAGATAGCATGTGGAATGCCTCATCGGCAATCTTCAGCGGGGTGAACTTGCGTACCAGCATAAAGACGATGATGATCAGTGACGGACCCGCCGCAAAGGCGGTGGTTATGAACTTGATCGGCATTATTGAGTGGTGCCACATAGGTCGTGCCGGCATGGTGTTGATAAGAAATGCCGTTACCGTGTGGATACTCAGCGCCCAGACGATGGCGATAAATATCAGCGGTATATAGAAGGACTTGTTCAGTGGCTTGTCTGAATACTTCTTGAACAGAAAGTAGAAGCCGCCAACGAGGTTGAGGATCAAATAGCCGGTAAGTACCAGGACATCCCAGGTCAACATGGCGTTGGGCCAGTTGAAAATGCCGATCATCGGAAAGATGTGCCAAATCCTGTCCGGTCTACCCATATGGGCAGTTACAAACAGCATACACATAATCACAGCCGCGATCGCCAGCATCTCGCCGAGAACGACTATCTTGTGCAACTCGTGGTGTTTGTAGACATAGGCGGGAAAGACCACCGTCACCGCTGCTGCGGCGACACCCACCATAAAGACGAAGTTGGCCAGATAGAGTCCCCAGCTGACCTGATCGGTGAGGTTGGTGACGATCATGCCGTCGCGGATCTGAACATATTCACCATAGCCCCAGAGCATGATGAAAAATGAGAGAAACAGCATCCAGGCCCAGAACATAAGACCACCGGTAAAGCCGGCACGGATAAAATCTATTGCGAATTGGAGAAAACGTTTCACGGTATACCCCTTAGTCCATGAAGTAGAAAAACTTGGGATAGGTATTGAGATCGGCTCTCAGGCGGAAGACTTTTTTCATCTCCAATACCTTGCGAACGTCACTCTCCGGATCCAGCAGGTTGCCAAGTTTGCGTGCGCCTACCGGGCAGACCTCAACACAGGCGGTCCAGCGGCCCTTTCTGGTGCGCTGCACACAGAAAGTGCATTTCTCAGCGACACCTTTCATGCGCGGCCGGTTACCCAGGTAGTGTGTCACCGGGTTCATCTGTTCGGCCGGAAGACTCGGCTCACCCCAGTTGAAACGGCGTGCCCAGTAGGGGCAGGCACCAATGCACATGCGGCAGCCGATACACCAGTTATAATCGATAACGACGATGCCGTCGGGATCACGATAGGTGGTTTGTACCGGGCAGACCTTGACACAAGGGGGTTTTTCACACTGCATGCACTGCATGGGCATGTAGAAAGCATCTTTCTCCGGCACCTGCTTGGCTTCGTAGTAGTGCTGGCCCTCCAGCACCACACCTGCGGGCTTGTAGGCATTGCCGCCTACCTGAATGCCATAGTCTCCCGGGTAGCCAGCGTTATCCCTGTCTTCTGCGGAGAACTGACCTTTCTCCAGACGGAGGACACGAATCCACTCGATCTGTTGTTCATCACCCCGGGACTGATTGTTTTCGGCAACACACGCTTTTGCGCAGCGCCGGCAGCCAATACATTTTTGGATATTGAGTGCGTAGCCGAAGAGGACGCCGTCCATTGCGGGTGAGCCGTCGACTGTGACCTCTTTGCCAAACTCCTCGGAGTAGCGCTTCTCAAGTCGGTCGAGCGCCTCCTGCTTCTCCTCTTCCGTCATCAGACGGTAGTTTTTCTGAAAATGCTCTGCCCATTCGACATTTGTCGTCGCCTGAGCCGGTTTTGGATTGGAGAGGAGCAGTGCTGCCCCAGAGAGCGACGCAGCACTGTAGGTTCCCGCCTTACGCAAAAAATCGCGACGGGAGACGCCTTGAGCTCCGTTCTCTATGTTGTCTTCTTTAGACATGAATTACCCCCAGGTCGATCTGAAATCGAGTGAAGCTGAACGGTAGAAAGATAGTTGAGAGATAAGTCTCAGAGTGGTGTGTATGGCCATCATGTCCGGACAGAGTGACCTTTAATAAATGAGTCGAGCATCTCTTTCTTCTCTTGCTCGGACATTAATACATATTCCCGACTCTTAAGATCCTCTTCACCGGTAAGTCCGTCTTTTGTGTAGCGTTCCTGTAGATTGGACTTTGGAACCGAATCAATGACAGCCTTTGCAGCCCCGGCGGTACCCGTTATAGCGACTGCGCCAATGGCTGCCCGCTTGAAAAAACTCCGGCGTGTAACATTGGCATCGTTGCTTGGTGACGATTGTTGATCTTGACCGGCCTGCCCAGAGAATAATTTTCCCCGGATTGCCGCTATCGATCGCTTCAACATGCTCTAACCCTCCTAGTGGGTGGTTTGCCTCTTGAATGCACAGGTTGATCCGAATTTTATCCGGAAAAGTCTTACCGGTGTCACGCATTATGAGCAATTTACCTCAAAAGCCGTGATGCCAAACCCGTGTGAAGTTAATAATAATCCAGCGAATGATAACAAGTAATTTTACACTACTCTAATGTTTTTCATCATATTGATTTTTCTTGAGAAAAAAGCTGGTTACGCTGGCATGTGTTTGCTTCGTGCGGTGATGTAAAACCTGCCAAAATGGCGGATTCATTTTGCACATTAAGAGTAGTTTGTTGTTTTAATTAAATAATTTATTTATGCCAATTTGGCCTATTAAATATAGTTATGAGAGTATGAGAGGTGGCCAGCATCCATGATTAAATATCTCCTGTGCGTAAGGCAATTGGTAACTATTCAGCTTACCCCTGAAATCCGCTGTTTCTGAGTTAAAAATAATCACTTGCACACATAAATTCGCATTTTGTGCCTTTTTATCCCTAAACAGGCTCTGTAGCAAAATCCTGAAAACCATAGTTATGGTGGAGCAGAGGTGTTGTAGGAGCGAACTTGTTCGCGATGGACTACGAAACGTGCTCTTTACACCTGAATTCCGGATTACCGTGCTGAATAGTTACAGATCCTTTCGGTTAATGGGTTGTGGTAGACTCAGCAATCTTTTTTTTGCTAGGGGCCAATCAGATGTATCGCGAAGAGATCAAAGTTCTGGACTGCACCATCAGGGATGGCGGGTTGATCAACAACTACCAATTCACTGATGACTTTGTGAAGGCGGTCTACCGCGCCGCCTGCGACTCCGGGGTGGATGTGGTTGAGCTGGGGAAGAAACTCACCGAGAGTGATGAGTACACCCGGGAAAAGTACGGCAAGTGGAATTTTTGCGATGATGATGACCTGCAAAGAGTGATTGACTCCCATGAGTGTGAGAGTCGGCCCCTGGTAGCTGTGATGTTCGATGTCGGACGAGTTGATTTCTCCATCCTGAAACCACGGGATCAGGCGCCAGTGGATATGATCCGTACCGCCTGTTACGTGGCGGATATCGACAAGGGAATCGATTTTGCCAAGCGCTCCAAGGATTTGGGCTATCTCACCACCATCAATATTATGGCCCCCTCGGCATCTATCCGCACCGACCTGATCGAGGGGCTCTCCCAGATCAACGAGGTGGATGAGCTCGACTACCTCTACCTGGTGGACAGCTACGGCGCCTTCTACTCCGAACAAGTGACGGACTACCTGAATCTGTACAAGCGATACGCCCCCAACAAGGAGCTGGGTTTCCACGCCCACAATAATCAGCAACTGGCGTTTTCAAATACCCAGCAGGCGATTATTGACGGTGTCAATATGCTCGACGCCACCATTAACGGCATCGGCCGCGGTGCTGGTAACTGCAACCTGGAACTGCTCCTGAACTTCCTCAAAAACCCCAAGTTCCATGTACGCCCCGTCTACAAAGCGATTCAGGAACACCTTGTCCCCCTCAGAGAGAGTATCGAGTGGGGCTTCAACGATATCTACGGCATCAGCGGTCATCTCAACCAACACCCCCGTGCCGCCATGAAGTGCAGGGGTGACGAGGAGGTCATGGATCTCTGCTACGACTTTTATCTCTCCTCCACCCGGATGGATGAAGATACCTTGGCCTGATGTGGAGAAAAAAGTCAGCTCCTGGAGCTGCTGTCGAGCGTACAGGGATGTACTTGTAGACAGACCATTTCCTGATTACCCCTGAAAATAAGCCGGAAATGAACGCAAATAAACGCGAATAAACGCGAATATGGCTCTCCACTTGTATATTGTTTGGGCATTGATCCAATAACCAAGAGCATGATCTGACGCTTTGCATTTGTAGGAGCGAACTTGTTCGCGATGGACTCCGAAACGTGCTCTTCGCGAACAAGTTCGCACCTACACCCGACTTCAGGACTGTTTTATAGAGTCAGTTTCAAATAGTTGCGTTCATACGCGTTTATTTGCGGCCAATAGTGACTGATCTTCTTCTATCATTGGCTGAACCTCAGGGGGAATCAGGTACCGTTTTCACCACTCTTGCCCCGTTACCCTTTGAGCTAGATATTTTTTAGAGTGGCGCCACTGAATTAACCCATGGATCACCAGGGTAGCAATAACCACAGACCCGCCTTCCAGTGCGGCCCTGCCGGGTGCTTCATTTAGAAACAGCCAGACCAATAACGGCCCGCATGCCGTTTCAAGCAGCATTAACATTCCCACTTCGGCCGCTGGAATGCGGGTAGGGCCCAGAGTTATCAGAACAAAGGCTACAGGAATAACCAACACACAAAGCAGTAGCATCCACCCCCAGTCACTCCCCGACAGCTCTGTTGGTGAGCCACTGACAAGACTGATAAGGCTTACAATAATACCGGCACTGATCAGTGCCGAAGACATATCCCGGTGTTTCACTGCCCGGTCATTGACAAACTTTGCCGACAGAACAATTGCGCAGCCAAGGGCCATCAGGTCACCAGCCAGATTGGGGCTGGACCAGGAGTCTTTCATTACCCAGCCGATTCCCAACATGCTGATAGCAATTGCGACCCAGGTAATTAGGGGGGATTTCTCACCGATAAACAGATGCGCGATCAGTGCTGCAAACAGCGGCTGAGCGCTGATAATAACCAGCACATTAGCAACGGAGGTCTGTTTGATGGCACTGACAAACAGAATTGAACTCAGCGCAAACAGCAGAGCTGAGCGGATAAACGGCCAGTCTTTACTAAATATGGGTAGGTGAGGGTTACGGTAGCGGCACCACAAGGCAACCATCAGGCTAAGCAACAATCCCCGCCAAAACAGCAAGCTGAAAGAGTGAACTTCTATTAGTCGGATCAGCAGGGCATCAAAGCTAAGCACCAGCACACCCAGTACGGTTAGCATAAAGCCCTTCAGGTATTCGGTTTCCATCAACTCTCCAGATATGGTGAGATCACCTTCACAGGGGCAACAATACCCTAAACTGTCGGTGACAGGCATCCGCCGGTTCCGGTTGTTACCCGCGCATGCGCTTCACTAAATATTTGGTAGTTCACGGACAGCAACTGAATGTTAGTTGCAAATTACCAGCAGGCATTTATACTAAGTGCAACTGAAACGGAGTTGCGCATGGGTAAGCGGGATAAGCTGATAGCCAAATTATTGAGTGTCTCATCCGACTTTACCTGGCAGGAGTTGGTGGTGGATCTAAAGGCATTGGGCTATCGAGAAGTGCAGGGCGGCGGTTCTCGGGTGAAGTTTGACAGCGGTCGGCCAGAGCACATGATTAATCTGCACAAGCCGCATCCTGGCAATATTGTGAAGCGTTATGCCCTCAGACAGTTGATAGAGAAACTGAAGCAGGCTGAATTGATATGAAATTGATGCAATATAAAGGGTTCTATGGCTCGATAGAGGCGAGTGTGGAAGATGGTTGCCTCTATGGGAAGCTGGAGTTTATTGATCCGCTGGTGAACTATGAGGGCGATACCGTCCATGCACTGGAGACGGCATTCCATGAAGCGGTGGATGACTATATACAAACTTGCCAAACGCTGAATGTTGAGCCGCAGAAGCCCTATCGTGGTAGCTTCAACGTGCGTATTGGGCGGGGGCTACACCGGGCAGCAGTTATTGCCGCCAAACAGCGGAATATGAATCTGAATGAACTGGTGACACAGGCGATCAAGCGGGAGTTGGGTTAAGACCCGTAATGAACGCTCCATTGTAACTATTCAGCCACAGGTGAGCGTAACCACCCTAATCGGTGTTCCGATACACCCGCTATATGATGGCCCATGCCGTACGGAAGATCGCAAGGACAATTGCCTTTGGAAATGCGTAAAAAGTGAGCCTAGCCCCTGCCGATGACATAAACCGGTGAGGGTACGAGCCGTACCCCGATTCCAGGTATCAACGCTTATTCCCCTGGATGTGTTGTGGTAGCATGGTGTTCAATAACAATAGTGTGCAGAAGGAAATGCGGCACCCATGGAGTACAAGGACAGCAATCGTATCGTAGGTAACTCCCCGCTTCTTGGGCAAGTGCAGGATACTCTGCATCGGCTCCACTCCAGCATTCGCACTGAAATCGCCTATCTTGGCTGGATCAGGCGCTACATCCTATTCCACGGTAAACGTCATCCAGATGAGATGGGTGAAAGAGAGATCGAGGGGTTTCTCAATCATCTTTCTGTCGAGAAGAATGTAGCGGCTTCAATCCAAAACCAGGCGCTCAATGCCCTGGTTTTTCTGTATAAAAAAGCTGAGTTGTGAATTGGCGCAGGACATGATTATCCGTCACGCAAAGAAACCGGAACGGCTGCCCACCGTATTCGACCAAAACGAGGTGCGTACCATACTGCAGCACACAGACGGCGTGACCGGACTGATCATTCGCCTACTGTACGGAACCGGAATGTGAGTTCTGGAGTGTCTGCGCCTTCGGGTACAGGATATCGATTTCCAGCGCCACGCCATCACGATTCGATCCGGTAAAGGCAACAAAGACCGAATGGCGCTGCTGCCAAAGGATCTGGTTCCGGCAATACGCTATCAGATCACCCTGGCCCTGGCTGTTCACCAAGCCGACCTTGCGGAAGGATACGGTGACGTCTACCTACCCTTTGCACTGGAGCGGAAATACCCAAATGCGGCAAAGGAGACGGGTTGGCAATATATCTTTAACGCTGGCAAACGGGCTACCGACCTCGCTCCGGGAAGACGCGGCGACACCATCTCCATGACTCCGTAGTCAACAAGGCGCTAAAACGGGCTAAGACAGAATCTGGAATAAGTAAACATGGATCATGCCATACCTTGAGGCATTCCTTTGCGACCCATATGCTGGAAGATGGCTACGACATTCGCACGGTGCAAACTACGGGGGGCACAACGAAGGATGTCAAAACAACCATGATTGCCGCTCCTATGCTTCCTGCATTCGCGGCACTTATTTATCCATGAACATCGTATACCCATGTGCTGCAGCAAGGTTCCATGGGGCGAAGAGCCCATTGGATAAGATGAGTGTACCGTTGGGATTTGGGAAAGGGAGCGCCAAATGATAAGTGAAAAACATCGGCTGCCAGTACGTTTAAATCTTCTACCGAGTGACAAGGGAACAAAGAGATTAGTGAATAAATACGGAGAAAAACTCGCATCTGTTCGCTATCGATATGATGAAGCGCAAGGTATACGATACAAAACGGTTGAGCTTATCGAAGAGGATAGTCCCAGGGAAGTCAGCAAAATAAAATCGAGAAAACCAAAGCCACCGGCTCCAACGGAACGCTTTGGAGTCCGGATAGGGTTCGAAGAAACTGAACTCAGAGATCAGGCGAAGCAGATAGGTGGCATCTGGCGGCCAAAGTACAAACTCTGGGAGCTAAGCTACGCGCAGATAGAGGCGCTGGGGTTGATGGATTGAATCGTATCCAGTAGCTAAAAGCATCTATATGGAGATGCATTTCTGCTGCTGTGGGTGGCGGATGATTATAATGTTAGCCATACCAGATGAAAGCTGGGTGAGTTATAATAAAGTTATGGAAAAAATAGCTATTAATCCGAGCCGTTTAGGGTGGTGCTTAAATGCAGTTCAAATAGATGTCAAATATCTATCTGCTGAGCTTAAGATTGCCAAAAAAACACTTGAGCAAGCTATGGAAAATAAGGAAGTGCTCAGTGTCAATCAGTTAGAAAAAATAGCGGATTATTTTAAGCGCAACTTATTGTTTTTCCTTGAAAGTAATGAGCCTAAAGAGGAGGAAATATATTCCCCTCAATTTCGAACAATCAACAATCAGAAGCCTATCCACTCTCCAAAATTACGAAGTTTTATAGAACAAGCCGAGAAACAAAGACAGATTTATCTGAGTTTATTAGAAGACTTAGGTGAGCCAATGGATAATGCTTGGTATCCTGATGATTTAAACTTAAATGAAGGCATAAAAAGTATAAGCGCAAATATAAGGCAATGGCTTGGGTTAGCTGCTTCTGATGACTTTAACTCTATGCGAGATGCAGTTGAGCAAAAAGGCATCATGGTTATTGTCTCTAATGGATACAATGGAAAATGGCAAATTGATAAAAAAAATCCAGTGCGAGGATTATCTTTATACTATGAAATGCTGCCAATAATAGTCGTAAAAAAACAAGTAAGTTTAGGTGCCCAAACTTTTACCTTGATGCATGAATTAGCTCACCTCTTATTGCATAAAGAAAGCGCGATTGATAATGATGAAGATTTATATAACTATCAAGGTAAAGAAAAAGAAGCAAATGAGTTTGCAGGTAATTTATTAGTCCCTGATGATTTTTTAAATCGAATCGATACTGAGCAGTTATTAGAATTAGAAGTCCAAGAGTATGACGCTTTCCTTGCGGATTATAGGAAGCTATGGAGTGTAAGTAATAGAGCAATATTGGTACGACTTCTAATTAATAAAAGAATATCTCAACATCATTATCAACTCTATGTGAGCCACAAAGAAGAACAACTAAAAATAGAGGAAAGTCGAGTAAGTAATACTGGGCGCAGTATACCAAGAACATACAGGCACAGAGAGCCTATGAATGTTTTTGGAAAACCCTTTGTCTATGCAGTATTTGACTCTTTGCATAATAAAAATATCACTTTAGCTAAGGCAAGCACATATCTAGATAATCTGAAAATTAGCGATGTACGTCAATTGGAGCAATATGTATAGTTTTGATGCTTCATCGATAATTCATGCTTGGGATAATTACCCACCGGATAACCATCATTTTGACTCTCTTTGGGATTGGTTTTCAGTCAATATACAAAATAAAGAATTTGTCATTTCCAAAAAAGCTTTTGAAGAAGTTAGTCATAAAATACCTGAGTGTGCAGAGTGGCTTCAAGGTAATAATATTGAAATTCACAATTTAACACCAGCAAGTATATTAACTGCCAAGAATATAAAAGAATTGCTTGGCATTGTTGAAGAACAATACAAGAAGGGTGTTGGTGAAAATGATTTATTTATTATTGCGATCGCACAAGAAAATGAAGCAACCCTTGTCAGTGAAGAAGTAAGGCAGAGTCCATTGCCTGCTCTTAAGCCAAATTATAAAATTCCAGCAGTTTGTAGTATGGATGAAGTTAGGGTGGCTTGTTGCAATTTCTTAAGTTTACTCAAATAAATGGCGAGATAAGGAGGACACCCATCACTAAAATACCCAGAAAGGCAGGATCCCCATCATCTTTGATGAGCCAATTGGTGGGTGTCCTGACCCTTCATTCGGGGGATCCGGTTGAGTTCTGATCCTATTACAGCACGACCGGCCCAAGGGCTGGTTTTCCTCTATGTAGGGTGCGGCAAATATGCGCGCTTCGGGGGCAGCGCTAACAACCTTACCTCCGAGGTAATCGGAGGGGCGAAATAAAGGTGGCTATGGCCTACTTTTTTTCTTATTGGTTACGCGACGCTGGAGCGTCTAGGGATGCATTCCCACGCTGGAGCGTGGGAACGATGTATCCTCATCGAATTCGGTACCTGTTATCTGTAGCCAGCCTCTTTCTGTGCGCGAATGGCCAGAATAAACACCGTGTCGACTTCAGCGACGAATCGATACAGTGCGACGTAGCCTCTTGATCGCTGTCCAATGATCAGTTCTCGCAAATCATCTGCGGTCGGTCGGCCTATTAATGGGTTGCTTTCGAGGACGGAGATGGCGTTGATGATCTCATCTATACGGGTTGCCGCCCCGGTTACCCCGTGTTCTACCAGGTGATCGATGATCCTGTCGAAATCGTCACCTATCCCTGGAGCCAGTTCGATGATAGCCATTGTGTCAGCGAGCAAGTTTCCGTGGCTTGGGGCGATCGGCAGTTCTGCCTGCTACACGGGCTTGTAGGTAAGTCTTCATCCTGTCCCATGGGATCGTGTCGCCTGATGTCGCGATGTCTGCATAGCGTTTTTCTGCTGTCTCACGGAATTCATTGCGTAGTTCTTCGGCCTCGACACGTTCAGCTACCGCATCGAGGATGAGGGCGTGGGAGGTTGACCCTAAGGTTTCAGCAATACGTGAGAGCCGTTCTTTAAGTTCGGAGGGTAGTCTTATAGTGGTTGTGGACATACCGTTTTCCTGATAGGGAAGCCTGTCTATATTGTAGCGCAATTGTGTCACAAGAATAATACCAGCAAAAAACACCAGGACACCCAGCGCGCCAAGCTAAAGCTGGCACCAGATTGGAGGTGAAAGTCCTCTGCACAACAAGGGGTAGTGGCCCGCTATGGCCTGAGTCATGGACTATTGCGTGCAAGGGTAGTGGCTAAGCGTTGACAGGGGAACATGCAGACTCAGTATTGAACTCCGAAATCTTCAGTTGTCAACCGGCACATCCAGGAGATGATGGGTGGAGTATTTTGATGGGTGTCTTTGTTATTTTCCGGAGGAATACAGTCTCACTAACAGGTATAGCTGAATAGTTACTTTTGTTTTTATCCTTAAACCGGCTCTGTAGCAAAATCCTAAAAACCACAGTTCTGGTGGTGTTGTAGGAGCGAACTTGTTCGCGATGGACTACGAAACGTGCTCTTCGCGAACAAGTTTGCTCCTACGTTCCAGATTACCGTGCTGAATAGTTAAATCTATCGTAACTATTCAGGTAGCAGGATTCATTAACGCAGGCATCTCTCCCTGAAATAAGAGCCTGAGCACCTCAGTAGACGATACCCCGTTTATCCGCACTATCTGCATTTCAGACGGTAATCTACCCCTTTGTCACACCGACCCGCACCAGAGGCAACAGTTGTGCATACTTTGTCACCGAGAGTTAGCGACTGAGAGGATTAGATGATGAAAGCGAACGGAGTGGTGACAATACTATTGTGTATGGTATTGGCGGCAGGCGTCTCCGCTGCTGCGGAGTTTGGTGAAGAATTTGCCCAGGCGACAGAGGTATTCAATAGCTACTACAAGGAGGAGGGTAGCAGTTGGGATGAAGCCATGACCAAGTTTGCTGCACTCGATGAGAGGAGTCCCAATAATCCGGCCGTTCTTGTGTATATGGGTAGCCTTGAAACCTTGAAGGCACGGGATGCCTGGATGCCATGGACCAAGATCAAGTGGGTTGAGATGGGGTTGGAGCGTATTGATCTTGCACTGGAGAAGATCGCACCAAGTCACGACGGGGAGGTGGTTGATGGGGTTGCGGCCTCGCTGCTTACGCGCATTGTAGCGGTGGACACTTTTCTGAGTGTCCCGGGATTTCTCAATCGTATGCAGGATGCTAATGATGTGTTTGCTGATATGGTCGATTCAGTTGCATTTGAGAGTGCCGACAAGGAGACACTCAAGACCATCTACGGTTTGGGTCTGAAGATCGCAGAGCGTGATGAGAAGACGGTAGATGTGGAAAAGTGGCGTAAAAAGATAGCGAAACTTGCTGATTAGCTGGCAGGTAATGAGCATTGCTGCTGGAGAAAATAATGAAAGATGACGTTCTGCTTAAGGCGAGTGGACTGGGTAAAACCTACCACACCGGTGATGTTGATCTGGAGGCCCTGAAGTCAGTGGATTTTGAGATGCCGGTGGGCGCCTTTTCGGCACTGGTAGGGCCTTCCGGCAGTGGCAAAAGTACACTGCTGAATATATGTGGCCTTATTGACCAGCCGACTCAGGGTAGTGTCCATTTCCGTGGGGTGGACATGAGCCATGAATCGGAGGAGACGCTGACACGGATACGTCGCGAGCACATCGGGTTTATTTTTCAAGGGTTTAACCTGGTGCCGGTAATGAGTGTCCAGGACAATATCGAATACCCGCTGTTCCTCTCCGGTTTGCCCACAGCAGAGTGTAGGGAGCGTGTTAAAGAGATGCTGGGGCGTGTCGGGATAAGTGACTATGCCGACCACCTTCCGGATCAGATCTCTGGTGGTCAGAAGCAGCGGGTGGCCATTGCACGGGCGCTGATAAAACGACCGGAGCTGGTGATTGCCGATGAGCCCACCGCAAACCTGGATACCGAGACTGCCACAGCGGTGATTGACCTGATGCACAGTATGTGTGGTGAGTTTAATACTACCTTTATTATCGCCACCCATGATGATCGTATGTCCTCCCGCTGCGATACTCAAATTCATCTGAAGGACGGTATGCTGCAATGAAATGGCTCAAGCTGGCATTCAAGAATGTGCTGCGCAACAAACGGCGTGCAGTTATCACCATGCTGATTACCACCCTGGGGGTGGCATCGATCCTGGTGGGTGGCGGTTTTGCCAACTACACCTATGTGGGACTGCGTGAGATGGCCGCCCGGGATTCGGGGCATCTTATCATTGCCCATCAAGATTATTTCACCAAGGATGAAGAGACGTCGATGCAGTACGGTCTCTCTAACTATCAGGCCCTGGCGGAAGAGTTGCGTGCCGATGAACATATTCGCTATATCCTTCCACGGATTGAGTTCAGCGGCCTGATAAGCAATGGTGACAAGTCGAGTATCTTTATCGGCGCTGGTGTCGATCCCGCCGGTGAGTTCAAGGTGAAGGGTCCCTTCCTGACTCTGGTTGAGGGGAGTGTCCTCAGTCGGCGTGAAAGTGCAGATGATCCCAGAATTGTAATAGGCAAAAATATGGCCCGCTCCATGGGGGTGAAGCCGGGAGATTCACTGACACTTATGAGTACCACCGTAGACGGTGGGTTGAATGCCTTGATGTGACCGTTCAGGGGGTGATGACCACCGGTGTACCGGAGATGGACAAGCGCAGTATCTTTGTTAATCTGCGTACCGCCCAGGAGCTTATGCAGACCGACAAGATCAGCACACTCTCACTGTTTCTCCGTGAGACGGCGGCTACCTCTTCCATGGTTACCAAACTGGCGGAGTCTTACCCTCAATACGCCCTGCAGACCTGGCTGGATAAGGCGTTTTACTACCTGGGGGTGAAGGGGATCTACGACCGTATCTTTGGCCTTCTCGGAATCATTATTCTGGTGATGGTCTTCTTCTCACTCTCCAATACCATCGGGATGAGTGTGATGGAACGTACCCGTGAGATAGGCTCCTTGCGGGCAATGGGTAGCTATCGCTGGGAGATCAATCGCAGTTTTACACTGGAAGGTTGGTCATCGGCACCATTGGTCGGTGCTTGGTATGGTGCTTGCGGTGGCGGTTTCGGTCTCATTTAGTCTCCTTGATCTGCAGATGCCCCCGCCTCCCGGGCGATCCGAAGGTTACCCTCTGGCGGTGGATATCCCCACTGAGCTGTTTCTCGTGACGATCCTGAGCAGTATCGCTGTCTGTATGCTGGCAGCCTGGCTTGCCAGTAGAAAGGCATCATCAAAAGCCATAGTGGAGGCGCTATCCCATGTCTGACAAGTTGCAACAACTGTTTTGCAGTACTCTTTTGATGCTCTTTATGACACCTGTCTCTGCGCTGACGGCGGATGAGTATGTGATCAAGGCCGACAGCTATCGGCAGACAGCTGAGCAGATGAAGGTGAGCACTAAAATACGGCTCTATAAAGGGGGTGAGCTGGATAAGGAGAAACACTACACTGTCTTTATCAAGCCCGGACGCAAGTCACTTGTGGTATTTCGCACACCTGGAGAGAAGGGACAGAAGGTGCTGATGTTGGGTGATCGCTTCTGGTTGTTGATGCCGAAAAGCAAGCGACCGATACGGATTACCCCGATGCAGAAACTGTTGGGCGAGGCCTCCACCGGCGATATTGCGACCATGAACTGGCATGAGGACTACTCGGCGGTGATGGAGTCACCGGGTGAGGTCAATGGCATCAAAGTCGATAGCCTCTACCTGACAGCAAAAGTGAAGGGCGCAGGCTACAGGAATATACGCCTCTCTCTTGAGCAGGGGTCGCAGAAACCGGTGCGTGCCAAACTTTATGTCGCCTCTGGCAAGCTGGCAAAGATTGCAGAGTTTGTTATGGGTGAAAGGGAGGGGCGGCCCCAGGTGGTCAAGATGGTGCTCACCGATCGGATACAGAAAAACAAGGTGACGGAAGTGCACTACGAGAAGAGCGAAAGCTACTCACTGGCGGATAAATACTACAACCCCGCCTACCTGGCAAAGCGGCCTAAAGAGACGATTGAGTAGCGCCATGAGCGCAGATTGTCGAATGCGAAGCTGTCGAATACGAATGAAGTGCATCACCCTGGCGGGACTCCTCTCTCTCCCTCTTATGAGTTCCACTGCAGCGGGGGTGGATTACTCTATCTCCATACGCCCACAACTGAACGAGTATCGAACCGACTCCCTATTCTATGTTCCGAAGACGGTGGTTTCCAAGCCGGATACCAGCAGCAGAACGCTGTTTGATCTCTCTCTGTCACAGGGGATATCACCTTTCTCGGCAGTGTCAGCAACGAGATGGCAGCGGAAGGTAAGCCCACCACCAGGGGCATTGTCAAAGAACTCTATTACAGCAGCGCACTTTCGCAGTGGGATCTCACTATTGGCAGGCGGGTAACGAGCTGGGGTGTCGGCTACGGATTCCGTCCCCTGGATGTGATTCAACAACAGAACCTGCAGTCCACTGATGTAGAGTCACTTGGCGGCGTTAACCAGCTAATTGCAGAGAGGTATTGGGAGTTGTCTGCTGCCGGTATCTATCTGATCAACCCGGGAGAGCCCCTGGATACCCGTGGAAGCAAGCAGCCGGCCCTTATCGGACGCTATTTCAGTAGCCTGGAGGAGGGGGATTGGCAGGCCGTGCTGCGCTACAGTGATGAGCATGGCCTACAGGGGGGGTTAGGCGGCATCAAAATAGTCAATGATGCCCTGGAACTGCATAGCTCACTTCTCTATAGTCCAAGATACAGCAAGTCGATTCACTCTCTGGCGGGGCAGAGCAGCACCCTGCTGGCTACGGTGGATCCCTGGCGGGAGCGTGGATATGAGGGGGGGCTGCGTATTATGGTCGGTGCCAACTGGACCTGGTCGGAGAGGGACAACCTGATAGTGGAGTACTGGCACGACGATTTTGCCTTGAGTCGGGATGAGTGGCAGGCGCTGTTTACTCTGGCCGGGGATCAGCGGGGGTTGCACTCAATTCCGGCGTTGGAAAGCGCGATCCATAACAACTTGGCCTGGTCTTCCCGGGCGCTACAGGCCAACTCCCTGATGCAGAAAAACCTTCTCCTGCGTTGGCAGCATGAGGGGGCTGAGTGGCAACCGGCCGCTGCGCTGCTTATTACGCCGGATGATGGTGGTCGGGTTACCACCCTCTCCCTTGAGCGCAAGTGGCAAGGTCTTAGTATGGATGCGGGTCTACGCCTCTTCGATGGACCTGCGGATTCGGCCTATGGTCAGATGACCAGAGAGCGGGAGCTATTCATCACTCTCTACAGCGAGTTCTAATGGTACAAAAAGAGAAAGCATGTGTAATGGGTAGCGCTAAGGAGTGGCTTCTGCTGCTCCTTATCGACACCCTCATCGCCATTCTGATTGCCCTGATCATGGGCGGGGGGCTAATGATCAGCCTGCTCCACTCACATAGCATCGGCACCTCAATTGCCGGGCTGATCTGGCTTATAACCCGGGCAAGGGGGCAGATAAAAGCAGGTCTATCTATACTTATCATAGCGGTTCCCGGTGGTACGCTGTTTGGTGTTTTCCTGGTGCAACTGATTACCGGTGGTACCACCCACATTCTTGGCTTTACCCAGCTCGATGCTCAAGTCAGGATGTTTGCCTTCTCCACACTGATTGGCGTTGCGGTAGCTTGGTATTTTTATGATCGGGCAAAACAGCAGGAGACGCAGGTTGAGTTGGAGCGCAAGCAACTCCAGGCCGAAAAACACGAGAAAGCGATCACAGAGAGCAGACTCAAGGTATTACAGGCACAAATAGAGCCCCATTTTCTCTTCAATACCCTCTCCACCGTGGTGAGTCTGATCGATACCAAGCCCCAGGAGGCGCAGTCGATGCTGCTCTCCCTGACCTCCTATCTGCGCGCCTCTCTTGACCGGACGAGGGAGGAGAAAGCAACGGTAAAAGATGAACTCAATCTTCTCGATGCTTACCTCGCTATTCAGAAGATACGCATGGGTAAGCGACTGCACTACACCATTGAGGCAGAGCCTTCGCTGGAAAGTGAACCGTTACCGCCACTGCTGTTACAACCCCTGGTGGAGAATGCCCTGATACATGGCATAGAACCAAAGCTCGAAGGTGGCGGGATTGCCATAAAGATAGAGAAGAGGGGGGCGATGATGACATGTAGTGTGACGGACAGTGGTCAGGGGATGGATCTTTATAAACAGGGAGAGGGCATCGGTCTGGTCAATATACGTGAACGTCTTCACTCTCTCTATGGTGATTCAGCACGGCTGGAGTTTGCACCCGGCCTGCAGTGCGGAGTGGTTGCCTCGATTACTTTCGACCCGTCGGGGGGGTAGAAAATGACTCCTAGCGCACTGGTGGTGGATGACGAACAGGCACTGCGTGAATACCTGATCCGATTGTTACAGCGATTGTGGCCTGAGCTACAGATTATTGCTGAGGCGGAGAGTGGTGTTGAGGCCCTGGAGCTGATTGCAGAGAAATCCCCCGCTATCGTTTTTCTGGATATAAGGATGCCGGGACTCACCGGGTTGGAGGTGGCGCAGAAGATACGGGGCAACTGTCATGTGGTGTTTGTTACCGCCTACGATCAGCACGCCGTTGCAGCATTTGAAAACGAGGCAGTTGACTATCTGTTGAAGCCGGTAAGTGAAGCGCGCCTCAAGCAGACCATAGCGCGGCTGCAGCAGCGCATTGATGAGACACCAAAAGATATCTCCAGGCTGCTGGATCTGCTGCAGAAGGGTGAGCCGCTATCTCAGGAACGACCAAGGCTCAAGTGATCAAGGCCTCGTGGAAGGATGAAATTCAACTGGTATCGGTAGAGGATATTATCTACTTCCACTCAGGTGACAAATATACCTCCCTATTTACCTCCCAGAGGGAGTACCTGCTGCGTACCCCTCTTAAAGAGCTTGAGCAGCAGTTGGATCCTGACGCATGGTGGCGTATTCATCGCGCTACCATAGTAAAAGTGGAGGCAGTCAAAGCCTGCAAAAGGGATATTAGCGGTAGATTGCGGGTGAGTCTCCATGGGAGTGATCGAGAGTTACCCGTCAGCAGAAGTTTTCAGTATTTGTTCAAGAGTGACTGACCGGGTAACTGATTAATGTTCTCCCTGTGCCATCCCTTTAGCAAGCACGAGGCCTTTATTTTGCATTTAGTATCAATGCCCGTTTTTGGCCCAGACTGTGTGAAAATGAGCCAATTGATGGGTGTCCTGACCTTCACCCTGACCTTCACGGGTCGATCAGATGATCAATAAGTAGTGGGGTGGTGCCTTGAGGGAGAGTGCTGTCACGGCCACCGTTATACGGAAAACCGTCTATATTGTAAATATACGAAAA
>MOXF01000009.1_pt1 | contig 21825 bp, 26 predicted proteins | sample 1471201 | NCBI WGS metagenome assembly MOXF01 (sample SAMN05358035, study PRJNA327811) | mollusc metagenome | isolation source: Phylotype B (NB1) bacterial symbionts from gill | host: Thyasira cf. gouldii | place: Canada: Bonne Bay, Newfoundland | collected 2010-08
GAAAAAAAAAGGCGGGGCACGGCGGCTCCACCATTGCCCTCAACAAAAAGGCCAAGCACGAATACTTCATTCAGGATCGCTTCGAGCGGGTATCGCCCTGGAGGGGTGGGAAGTGAAGAGCCTGAGGGAGGGCCGCATCCAGTTATCTGAAAGCTACGTCTATATTAAAGGTAATGAAGCGTTTCTGCTGGGTTGCCTCATCACCCCACTGCCCACGGCATCGACCCATATCAAACCGGATGCCACCCGCACCCGTAAACTACTACTTCACCGTCAGGAGCTGGATCGATTGATCGGCTCTGTCGAGCGCAAGGGTTTCACCCTCATCGCCACCGCCATGTACTGGAAAAAAGGCTTGGCGAAGGTGGAAATCGGCCTCGCCAAGGGCAAACAGCTCCACGACAAGCGCGCCACCGATAAAGACCGTGACTGGCAGCGGGACAAACAGCGTATTCTCAAAGCCCACTAACACGCATTTTCCATTAGGGTGAAAAGTGGGCCGATATGGCTCAATCTTCATTCCCGGCATAACCCCCCCTGCAGACAAAATCCCCAATGACATTGAACTTCCCTTCCCCTATAATGTCCATTCTGGTGTACCCAATGGGGGCGACATGGCTTCGACGTGGGTAACAAAACCGGAGGTGCATGCCGAGGATACAGATATCCTCGTAAAAAATTCTGTAAAACCATAGTTGCCAACGACGACAACTACGCTCTCGCCGCTTAATAACCGGTAGAAGCCGTCTGACTGGAGCCGTTCTTGCGCGTCCAGCGTCCTTCGGGACATTCAGGCGTCATATCTCACAAGATCGCGAAGAAACACGTCTGGGGTGGATTCGCTAAAACTTAACCAGAACCGCCGTATACACGCCCTGTCTGTCGGGCAGTAGCCGGTTAAATATAATCGACAGCTCTAAGCATGTAGAGCCGATGGCGGAGTACTTGCGGACGCGGGTTCGATTAACATACAGGTCGCCACGGGGAGTGATCCCCGTAGGAAAAAGAGAGCTCATACGGTGAACGCTAAGGGATAAAATCCTATGCCAACGCCGTCCGGTGAATGGGAAACCAGTAAGCCGGCTAGAGACTTATAGGCTCCTAAAGAACAGCTCTTGATTTAAAAGAGCCGGTTCAAAGGAGTACTAGGGTGGGTCGATGCCAGTGGCAAAGATTCACAACACGCTCTCCCCTGCCGTAGTTGGCAGGTGAAGGAATAGTCCAGCCCTGAATGAAAATTCAGGAACAGCTGTCCCGCCGCCTCCACCAGCACCGGCCCTGATCACTGATCAGGGCCACCTTATTTTTAGGGAGAACCATGGATGGTCACCTATAAAACCGGCAATTCACTCAAGGTTGCAGAAGCAGCCTATATTGCAGGCCTCATCGACGGCGATGGAACAGTTACCCTGACGCGTAAGCACCGCAATGAAAACCGCCAACTCGCCGTCACGATCAGCAATACCGACAAAAAATTGCTGGATTACGTATTGGATATAATCGGCGTTGGTAAGATTACCAACAAACGTACCTCCCGCCCCCCATCACACCCCCAGTTTCACCTACGCAATCTATAACCGCCAGGCACTTTGCTTGCTGGAGCAGCTCCACCCCTATCTCAAGACCTACAAGGTTGCTCGCTCTGAACTCATCCTTCGCGACTACATCAGACTGACTCCACGCAACGGTAAATATTCTGAAGGCAGAGAGATGCACGTAAAGATTTTGAAAATGCCGTGCTGCAAATCAAGCCGAAAACGACCCGATAACAGGGAATATCATAAAAAATTGGAACATTGACCTCACTGTGTTCGCCTGATAAACGGCACTCTATGCCCTGAATAACAAGATGACTTGTAGCATATCTCAGTTTAGCGAAAGATCCGCGAGTACGAAACTGCGTCCCTAAACCACCAATTGTAGGAAGTAAACCGAGTATTGAGCAGATTCGAAATTTCCCGAATCTGCCGCCCTACCCTGTTCAGTGCTCATAAAATGGCTAGATCTTGATTTCGATTCCAAATAAAAGATGAGCAATTAGAGCGCTAGAAAGGCTTTCTTGGTGATGTTTTTGGGTACTAGGTGCTTTGATTTACCCAGAAGCATCAATACAATGCCACGCGTATTATCGGGCCCAAAGCTCACATGGATAGCGTTCTCATCACCATAGTAATAAAGCCGATCAAAGGGTGTGTTTTCCACCACCCATTGGGCGACTTCCAGCATACTCTCATCAGCCACATGAAAATCTACCGCCGACCCTAAACGCCTACAAATCGGATTTTTAAGCCGGTTCAGTTCATGGGCGGCATGCTGATCACGGCTCTTATCAATCCGACCAGAGATCTCTTTTTCAAGCTGTGGAGAGCAGAAGCCATAGGTCAACTCGATCATGCCAAAGTAATCAATCACTGGATCGAGTATTTCTTTGGCCAAATCAGCAAGCGCATTGTAGCTTTCAACCTGCTTGGGTAGGTTGGGTAATCCTGTGAGCGCTTGTGTTTCACCACACTCGATGAATTGGCGGAAGGATAAATATTGTCCGCAGGGATCATCCAATTGAGGTATGGAGGTAGCTCTGATCAAATCAAATGTTTCAACGGCCAAACGATTTTTATCAAGCGTCACCAATAAATCATCTGGATCCGGTCCATACCCTGAGAAATCAAACAACTCGAGCGCTTCAAGCGCCTCGTCGAAAGCCACCTGCTCCGGATAATGAGAAAATTCCTCATTAATAAATTTTGATTTTTGGTACAAAAAAGGTGGCTCATACGGCTCACCATAGGCAAAATAATCGATATCAAGATCACGCAAGCGGATCTTAACGCGCTCGATCATTCGGGGTAATGCCGACTCCTCAAAATCATCATAACGCATCAAACTGACCTTGCCTGAGTGTATGTGTATTTTCACAAGATCGGCAGAGCGATAATCCCCATACAGCACCACCGCGCAGCCAATGTATATGCGTAATAAACAGGGTAGTTGTTCGATGAGACTAACATGCAACTGTAATGACTCCCCCTCCTCCAGCCAACCAAGTCCGTATTCGGCCGCATAGATACAGGCTCATTAATGTTTTTTGTATCTGCAATCTTAAACAGGTGTTCAAATGATCGGGCCTGTACTTGCCGGTAACTACCAAAAAATGTCGTGATGTCCCGCTTGAGACTGGGCTCCATAACTTTATAGGGGCGTCTCCGTTCAAACTGCGTCAAGGCAAAGTAGACTAAGAGATCATCAATACGAAACTTTGCAGCCTGTTCAATCAGGCTCGGATCTTTTCTCTGAGAGATGAATCTCATAGCCTTAGGTAAGGTACCTAACCCATCAATCAAAATGACTAAATCATCAACTTCTGTGGCATGCGGCTTACGCCCGAGCGATAGCCATTTGTCCCATAACAGCTCTAAGGGCGCTTGGTACATTTTGTAGAGTGCCTCTACACGTGCACGTCGGATCTCTTCTCTGTACTTGCTCTGTTGTGGACTTGGCTCACGTAATCGATTGGTACGGCTTCTATATCGATCGACTAAAAAGCGCTGTTCACTTTCTTTATTAGAAAATACATAGAGAACGCCTGGCGCAACAGGTATGGGCACCTCATCGAGTACCTGCTCAATAAAGCTCTTAATTTCAGCTTGTGTATAGTACTTTTGGAATGTGCCACGAGAGGTCATCACACCATCTGCAAAGGCCCGTCCATTGGGTGCATTTTGGTTGCTTAGCATGACTGACACCACTAATAACTGTTTAGCGAGGTTCCAGGCCCGTATCAATGCTTCGATTCGCTCATCTAGGTCTTCAATAACATTAATGACGAAGCCAAGATTAACAATATCCGCATGCTTAATCTCATTATCTGGTGCGTAGTAAGGATCCCAGCCAGATGCCTGAATGGAGTTCTCGCTCAATCCCCTAAGGTCATCCCCTCGCCCGCAACCATAATCAAATACGTGATAGCTACCCTCCAAGAAGCCGTATCTTGCTAAAGTCTGAATAGGTGCGGAAAATCCATAACGTACCAATGCTGTACGTTGTCGCTGGGCCTCCCAACCGACATGAAGCGGCTCCGACTCAACAACCTCATCTTCATCAAACTCTACATTACCTACCGGAACTAAAGTATGGCCAACAATCCGGTAACCTTTATCTCGGATAAGCAATTGCCATTGGCGCAAATAGCCAATGCGCTTAGTGTCATCAAAGAGACCTATAGACTCAGCTGTTAGCGTTAATTCTGCGTATAGTTCATTCTCTGGATGATTAGAGGCTAACAAGAGTTCTTTGCGGTGCAAAATTGGAGGGTTAAATGAGTGTTCGTATGTCCTATATTTAAAAACTTGTTGGTCTATATCTATTTGCCAACTTTCTTTAAGCGATGGAAAGGGGTCGTAGAAAGAAATGGGGATAGTTAAGTAGAGATATTCGCCTTTCAGGTGAGAGTTTGACTACATTAAATTCATCGTGAACTTTAAGGCCAACAAGGTCAATGGCCTTATTTATCTGTGCTAATATTGCGTCATCAATGCATGGCAAGCTATCAACATGGATATAACGGCAGTTAGCTACAGTTTTACCTGTGAAATAATTTTTTGGATTCAAACTTAATCCTAACAATTTTCACAAAAATCAACTTAGTAACTCGATTAGTAATATTAATCTTAAGGATAAAGGAAATAGTTTACCCATCAACAGTCTAAATAGTAAACGAACGCTTGATCAATAAAACTGGTTCCCTATCGAAGTGAATCCAATCTATCAGCAATTTCTGCCCAAGGAATTTCTTCAGTCATATGACACCATGAAAACCGTAGAGCTCCCAATATCTCATCCTCTTCAAGGCCCATAGCTTGAAGTACATGACTAGGACTATAACTGGAAGACGTACATGCACTACCGTTAGAGACAGCCGCTACACCTTTTAGCGCGACTATAGCCGCTTCCGAGTTAATCCCCGCAATAGAGAAATTTAATGTCGATGCTAGAGCAATATCTTGCCCATGATAGTGCGGCTGGAGATAGTCCAAAACTGATAGCGCAGTTTGTTTAATTTTCCAACAGGCTTCCTTGCGGATTTGGTGCTCTGCCATCGCCATTTCTGCAGCTTTACCAAACCCAGCAATCTGATGTACAGGAAGTGTACCTGGCCTAAGCCCGCGCTCTTGCCCACCACCGAACATCAAAGGTACCAATGGCGGCCGCTTATATTTCCGCCGGTGGGTTATCAGCGCGCCGACACCTTTAGGACCGTAAACCTTGTGTCCTGAACAACTAATCATATCGATACGTTTATTTCGCAGCGACTCTAACTCTTTCCCATAGGTCTGTGCCGCATCAACGTGAAAATAAGCATCATGATTCGCTAATGTATCTGCATATTCTACAAGGGGCTGAATAGCCCCAGTCTCATTATTCGCATGCATCATACTCACAAGAACTGTCTCTTGTCTTAACGACTTAGCCAGCTCTTCCAGGTGGGATGATGACCGGACTCATTGGGTTTCAGGTAGGTGACCTCAAACCCCCTAGACTCCAATTGAGCAATAGGCTCAAGAACGGCCTTATGCTCAATAGCAGACGTAATGATATGACGCTTGTCTAACTCAATAGCATGAGCCTCAAGACCCAATATCGCCAAATTGTTTGCTTCGGTAGCTCCACTGGTGAAGACAACCTCACTTTTGTCTGCACCGACTACCATACCAACCTGTTCACGGGCTTTTTCGACGGCAGATTTAGCAATATTGCCATACTCATGGGTACGTGAACCAGCATTAGCAAACTCAACCTCCATATATTTGACTATTATTTCAATAACTTGAAGTTCTAGCGGTGTTGTGGCATTGCAATCAAGGTATACAGTCATAATGAATTTGTAATCAATTGTTGAGAGTTAGTTAACGAGGCGCTATTATAAATGTTTGTAAGTACACATACAAACACCAACAAAATATAGACAAACATTATGGACACTTCATTTGAATATGTATTCCCCGCCATTCGCGGGATACAGGCCGGACGAGAATACTATGTCTCGATGTGCCCGTTGAGACTAATCCCTAAAATATTTATTTTTGATGAGGAGGAGTTGGTACCCGAATTAAGAGCCCAGAGAATACTCAACCACACCCGCGTCCCCGAGATGGCCAGCTACCTAATTGAGAATAAACAAGACTACGTGTTTAGTTCAATCACTGCCTCAGTAGACGGCCTGGTTAAGTTTGAGCCCATGGGTAACCAAGGTGACGCAAGCCGTGTGGGCAGCCTAAAAATCGACATGAACTCTCAATTCATTATTAATGACGGACAGCATCGCAGGGCCGCCATTGAGATGGCGCTTCGCACACGACCCGAATTAGGTGACGAGACCATTTCCGTTGTGTTTTTTGTCGACAGAGGCCTCGAGCGGTGCCAGCAAATGTTTGCCGACCTCAACCGTTACGCTATTCGCACTAGCCCCTCCATCGGCATTTTATATGACCACCGCGATGAAAGAGCACATGTATAGGATGGTTGTACTAAAAGGCAAGGCCTTTAAAGACATTGTTGAAATGGAAAAAAGCTCGCTGTCGCCCCGATCACGCAAGCTATTTACTCTAAGTGCCATTCATTCAGCCAATGCCGCTATTATCAATGGCAAAGAATTTAGCGATACCGAGCAATCGGCAGAAATATGCTGTAATTACTGGGATGAAATTTATAAACACATACCTGAATGGGCACAGATGCAAGACGGCAAACTTACCTCTGGCGAAGTACGCCAAACCTACGTGCACAGTCATGCCATTGTATTACAAGCACTAGGCAACATTGGCAACTTAGTGAGTGAACTGCCCAAGTCACAACAAAAGAAACAGCTAAAATTAACTCAGTGAACTTAAACTGGAAGACGTTCCAACAGTGATCTCTGGGAGGGGCGCTGTATGCTAGGTGGGCGCATACAAAAATCCTCATCTAACGTAGCACTCACAACCAACCTACTCAAACAACAAATTGGCCTACCCCTCACACCCGAGGAAGAAAGGTTAGAAGACGCATTTAACAGAGGCAATGATGGCCCGCAGTAAAGCCAAAGAACGTAAAACCGCATTTAAAGAACGGGGCTTCAAGCAAACCCTTGCTACCATTAGCGCCCAAGTCATACAACTCTATCTAAGCGATGAAATCCCTTGGGTAATAGGGTATTCCGGTGGCAAGGACTCTACAGCCACCTTGCAGTTGGTTTGGTATGCTCTACAAGAACTCCAACCTGAGCAGTGGCATAAGCCTGTGCACGTGATCAGTACCGACACCTTAGTCGAGAACCCGGTGGTAGCATTGTGGGTACAGAACTCACTTAACACTATGACCGAAGGCTGTCACCAGACAGCATAAAAACTTCCCTATTCAACCCCATAGGCTTACCCCTGAAATTCAAGATCGTTTTTGGGTTAACCTCATTGGTCGTGGCTACCCTGCCCCTCGCCCAAAATTTAGATGGTGCACCAGTCGATTAAAAATAAGCCCGTCAAACAGTTTTATAAATAATGTCGTCAAACAAAATGGTGAAGCCATCTTAGTGCTCGGTACACGCAAAGCAGAAGGTGCGAAACGTGCGAGTAATGCAAAAAAATTCCGGGAAGGAAAACAAACTAAACTAGTTACCCTGAAAGACGGCACAAAAAAAGAAGTCATCACATGGCAAAAAGAGAACACCCGTAAAGAAGCTAACCTCAGCGTTTCTAAAGACCTAGACCGAGCTTGGGTTTACACCCCTGTTAACGAATGGACCAATGATGATGTCTGGCAATATTTAACCCAGGTTAAAAACCCCTGGGGTTACCGCAATACTGACCTGCTGGGTATGTACAGCGGCGCCACCGAAGATGGCGAATGCCCATTAGTTGTGGATACCTCAACCCCCAGTTGTGGTGACAGTCGCTTTGGTTGTTATGTTTGCACCCTGGTCGAAGAAGATAAATCAATGAAGGCCATGATTAATAATGACGACGAAAAAGAATGGATGCTGCCTATTCTTGATTTTCGTAACAAGTGGCTGAGTGTCAGTAACGAAAAAAGGGAATACCGCGACTTCCGTCGCATGAATGGTAACTTAACCCTTTACAACAACAAGCTGGTTCATGGCCCCTACAAACAGCATTATAGAGAAAATATGTTGGCGGCATTATTAGAAGCTCAAGAGGCTATCCATGAGCTCGCGCCAGATGAGGCTAAAGGCTTTGAATTAATCGGATTAGACGACCTAGAAGAAATACGTCGCATCTGGGTAGCCGAGAAGCATGAGATTGAAGACACCATACCCAGTATCTATGAAAAGGTGACGGGTAAATCCTATCCAGGAAAAGATATCGATGAACGACAAAACTTAAAAGCTGATGACTTACAGTTGCTTGAAGCGCTGTGTAATGAGCAAGGTGATCCCGAAGGGGTACTCTATCAGCTGACTCGAGAGTTACTCCACATCGAGCACCAAAACCGTACACTAGTGCGGCGAAAGGGACTATTCGATGCGATGCGAAAATCATTAAAGAAAGCCGCCTTCACAACTGAAGATGCCGCACTTAAATTTGCCCAGCGACGCCAAGCAGCCTTAGACGACGAGCCAGAAGAAGATATCACCAATGACGAATACGTTATCGCCTCAGATAAAGAAGATCACATAGAAGTTACCGCCTCATGATTTTTGAAGAACTTATCATCACAATTTCGGCATATATAAGGGCCGACACCAGATTGCGCTGTCGCCGAAATCCGAGAAGAAACCCATTATCCTGTTTGGCGGGCTCAACGGTGGCGGCAAGACCACCTTTCTAGATGCCTTGCAACTCACCCTGTACGGTAAATTTGCCCGCTGCTCCTAACCGCGGCAGCCTAGGTTACGATGACTATCTGCTTGAAACTATCAATCGCCACTGCCCCACAAAGGAAGGCGCCTCGTTAGAGTTAACATTCACCAGCTATGTTAATGGAGATCTGCAAACCTACCAGGTCAAACGCTTCTGGCGCTCAGCCGGAAAAACGATCAAGGAACACATGGAAGTTATTCACAATGGACGTCTCGATCAAGTTATGACCGAACAGTGGTATGAGTATGTTGATGAATTTATCCCATTGAACATTTCCAGCTTGTTTTTCTTTGACGGTGAAAAAATAGAGGCTCTAGCCGACCCTGAGGGCTCGGCGAATCTCATTCGCACAGGTATAACATCACTACTTGGCTTGGATATTGTTGATAAGTTGGGCACCGATTTGAACGCCCTTTTACGCACAGGAATTAGCACCGCGAAAAAAGCGAAAGCAAAACCACAAGACCAGGCGGCGATTAACAAACAAGAAGAAGAACTTCACGAACTAACCAACCGAAAAAAAGAGCTACATTCCAATCTAGCTAAAATTACAACAGAAATTGACGGGCTTAAAAACGAAGATCAAACGACACAAAAACCAATACCGATCCACCGGGGGCGACCTTTTCGATCAGCGTGAAACCACAGAAGCTAAGCTAAACTCCGTAAATGGCAACATCGAACAGAAAGAGTCTCAACTGAGAAAGCACGCGGAAGGTTTTGCTCCATTCACCTTGATTGAAGATTTACTCTGGCAAAGCCTAAACCAAGCCGTAGCGGAAAAAACTGGCCGCGAAATAAAACAATTCCTGACACAAACTAAACAACGAGATAAAAAACTTGTAAAACACCTGAAGGATAACGGAGCCGATGCAAGCAGCATTCAACTATTTAAAAATATGCTGAATGCTGAAAATCTAATCAAGGAGAAAAAAATACCCAAAGATTTCTATTTAGACACAGCCGTTGAGGCCTATACCGGGCTCGACAGCGGGCATTTTAGCGAACTAAAAGCTAGTACCCAACAACTTAACAAAGAAATTGCCGCTCTCGAAGAGAGTCGCCTCCATTTTGGGCGTATGTTATCAACAATACCAGAGCAAGCTGTAATCGCAGAAATACAGCAAAAACTGAGAAAATCACAGACAGCAATAGTCCAGGAACAGGCAAAAAATAGCATACTCCAAGATCAACTCATGCTAGTACAGCGTCAGACTGTACAAGCAGAGATACGCTTAGGCAACTTAAAACTAGCTGATAATAAAAACGCCTTCGATGCAGAATTAGACCGGAATATTGTCGGCAATATAGACAGTATTAAACTAGTAATAGAAAAATTTCATCACGCCATGGTTGAAAAACATATTAAACATTTGGAATCATTAATTTTCGATAGCTTTATGTCATTGATCCGAAAATCAAAACTGGTAAAACATATCACTATCGAACCAAAAACGTATAAGCTCTCCCTATTTGACCAGCAACTAGAAGCCATACCCAGCAACCGATTAAGTGCAGGCGAGCGCCAAATCCTGGCTATATCCATTCTCTGGGGCTAGCTAAGGCCTCGGGGCGGCCATTACCTGCCATTATCGATACCCCACTGGGCAGGCTAGATTCCAAGCACCGTCAGCAGCTAATCAGTAATTACTTCCCGAACGCAAGTCACCAAGTCATACTGCTATCCACCGACCAGGAGATCGACCAGGGCTATCGCGACGACCTGAGTAAATACATCGGTCGTGAATACCATATTGAATATCAGGAGTCATTGCAGACCTCCACCATCACTGAGGGCTACTTCTAATGGCGATCGATCACGTTTATGTATCTGAGAAAGGCAAGAAACAACTCAGTAAACTAAAATCCAAGACAGGTATTCAACAGTGGAATCACCTCTGCCGCTGGGCCTTCTGCCTGTCACTGCAGGAGAAATCGGTACCGCCACTAGAAGACATTAATACCGATAGTTCCATAGATATGAGCTGGCAGACATTTGCCGGCGAGTATCACGAGGTGTATCTTTCACTATTGAAGACGCGGATGCGGAATGATGGATTGGCCAACGACGATGAGAATCTTAAATTGTATTTTAAGATTCATCTTCACCGGGGGATTTCTTATTTGGTTAAGAAGGCGAACAGCGTCGGGGGGCTGTTTGACCTACACTAAGGTGATCTATGCAAAAATCTAGTCAGTCGAAATCTATCAATAGCCGCCCTGTCACATTACTCATAACGCTCTCTAGAACGATGCAGACATACCCAAGCGCAGCAGAATGTTCACTTTGACCAATATCTCTTTTCTTTTGATCACTCCATGATTTGGCTCGACTAAAATTTTTCCCTTGAAGGATATACTTCAATTTCTTTAATTTTTCATCTGAAGCTGGTTCATATGCATCTACCAGGGAATAATTCCACTCATTTCGCAGCATGCTGGGCGTAGGCCACGAGTTCCCGCCACTATTACAAACAATACTTTTAAAAAGAGTCACCCTTGAAAGACGTTTTCGCTCTGAGATTTTCAAAATATCAGTTTTACTAATACTCCCAGATATATTTGACCAAGCAAGCTTATGTGGTTTGGTCCCATTTTTTTGAGAATTTGACAACAACAGAGTTACTTTCCTTCTCCAAAAAAGCCCCCACACCTAGGTATGCACCTGACTCAGTGAGCGATTTAGAGGACTCATTAAGGTCATTAATGCGTGAAATATGTGAAGAACTAAGGTAAATATTATACAACCCAGTAAGCCGTGAAATCTGGATTGCAGCATAAAATGCTTGATAATAAGCAGTCACTAACATCCAGGCTGATGGCCCATCATTTCCCAACATTAGATCTAAAGACTCACGCTGCCTCATAACCTTCTGTAGCGAAAAATGATAATCAGATGAAATGGACTCATAATATCTTTCCGGCTGAAAGCTCACTCTAAACTCACTATTATTAATACAATGATGTCAACACCAAAACCGTTAAGCAAAACACTTTTCACACAACCTCTTGAGGAGTGGGAATAATGTTTGTCAGGTCTCTTATATCCAATTGAATCCAGATGTTCTATAACCGCATCTTTTAGAATATTAATAGGCATTAAAACAAATCATCTGGCAGCGATGTAATCGTATTAATCTTCCCTTTGATCACAGCAGAAAGCTCAGAAATAACCTTCTTATTGGTACCTGAATAGCCGTCAAAGTTTATTTCAGATACAGCTGACAGAACAGTTCTAAAAGAAGGCTTCTTATAATTTTTAAACTGATACATCGATATATTTGATGCATCAACAAACGCAGCCATCAAGGCTTGAAAAAAAGCAGCGTTTGTTAATTTTGATGCATTTCCGAACTCTTCTATAAGTACATCCTCCATCGCCGACAAGAAATTAATAAGAACAATTTTCTTTTGATCGAAGTTGAATGTATTCATAGGAGGAACCTCCCAAATTGCCCCCACCCCCTGCCTGAAAAGGGACATGAGAAAGACTTCCCCGTTACACTTTTCGTACTCGATAGTTTTCCCGACAACGGAGAGCTAGGTTCCGCGCCCAAATCCTTAAACAAGCGAACCATCAATGCCTCTTTTGTTTCAGGCTCAGCGGTAAATTTTGTCAATTCTAATTGCAGCGTCTTTGGAACCCCTCTTTGGGTACCATTTACATCCAGAAAATACTGAACTTCCTGAATCTTCTCTAGATTGTCGAATATACAAACTGGCATGGGAATGTCTTTTTCATACTGGCTCGCCCCATACAATCTATGCTGTCCATCAATGACAAGAAAGCTACTTGGCTTACCAGAAATATGGAGCGTTTTTTTATTGCTATCGTACTTGGTAATCCCACCCTTTTGAGCGCTTAATATTAATGCTCCAGGTATGACATTCCCTTCACTAATATATTCAGCGATTTTCTTTGCCCTAGCCTTTCCAAGAAGCCTCTGATAACCATCTTCCGGATTCTCATCTGCTCGTGACACCTCTGAAATGGAAAATAGTTTTTTGGAGCCGATAACAGCAACATAAAACAACATATCATTATATTGAACTTTCAAGGCATCTACTGCCAAATTTTTTATAGCCATAGGAATTCCAAATATTTATATTACCTAAGCACCCACTGCTCAAAATAAACATGGATACCAATGAATGAGAATCAAACATACTATTCTACTGCCGTAAGCATATCTGATCGGCACCAAACCTTCATTCTTTGATTATAAACCGCCCCTTCATTAATCAGTATCCCAGCCACAGATCCATCTACCGGCATCTCAGTCAAATCTTCCACCCGTGCATGGATCTCGCCAATCGTCATGGGCTCATCCATACTCTCCAGCAATTTACGTACCGCATGGGAAATATTTAATCGACGGGTATCCCCATCCCACTCGGCCAATCCAAGAAACATCGACCGACCAAGGTAGAAGCAATCATCGCGTTGACGCCAAGTTAGCAGCGCATAGGCAGAAGGTAAATCGATGGCGCTATCACTAACCTCTACAAACTGTTCGACTTCTGAGACATGAATCCCCTTCTGACGTAACTGTAGAGCCCGGCGTAGGGCATCGAGTTTTTCTTGGTTGTCCTCCGGCTACCGCCAATATCCCGTTCGATTAGCCCCCAGAAGTCTGGACCAACTTGGATCATACGTTCTGTAGGCTGTAACTGGAGTTTTTTTGAAACACCGCGAATAGCCACCAACCGCTCTTTGAGCTCTTTACCTTTGAGCGGGCCACCATTTTCTTCTAGAATCTGCGTGAAAGCATCCGCCATATCAACACGATCATTCACTGACTGATTAGAATCAGCACGCCCCCAGACCATACGATTCATATATACCAATCTATCTGAGTCTTGGAGGATAATATTGAGAAGATAATTATCAAGTTCCTCCGGCAGTGCCAAAAATTTAGCCTGTAACATGGTCAATATTTCGTTGCCATGCCACTGTTTCATCAGTGGACCATCGTACATCATATGGCTCACGACCAGGCAAATGTTATTGCACATGCGTGGTGAGATGGGATTGAATTTCTCTAGACCGTAGATACCCCTGCCATATAGTTTTGCACCTTGACTCTGAAGTGCATTTTGGGCACGACGATCATCCACCGGCTTTCCCAACAACTCCGTCGCTCTCACGGCCACTTCTGCATAATGCAGGGGGCTCTCAGCTTGTAGCAGTACCGCCTGCACGACTGATTCCGCTGAAACACCAAAGGTCAGTAATTTAGCTTCATTTGTTTCATCTTCAAATTGTAGCGCTTTGCCAAATTCATCCCACATCAGAGGCACCAGTTCCTGAGCCCCCTTATCTGATAATCCCGCTTTAAAGGTCATATCAATATCGTGTCTAGTCCAGCCACCCTCATTCGCTTTGTCTTTCAAGCTTTTGCGAAAATGGCTAACGCTTTCTTCCCAGGCATCAGACTTAATCCGAGAGACTACACAGGCTCCGTTAATATTAATGATACGAATTTCATTTTCAGAGAAAAGTTCAATGATCGAAGCCAAATGTTGATAGTTTCCCATAAAGCCTTCAAACCATTGATCCTCTACCTCTAACATATCCAAGTATAAAGGGCGATCACGATCAATAAGTAACTGCCCAATATTTATAGCAATACAATCATCCCAATATTCAACATTGATAATTTTATCAACATACTTCTTCTGGATTTGACGAACACGTTCACGCGTAACATCGATGATATTCGCCACTTCTTGCAGTGTCTTGACCGCACCATATCTACCTGTCCTATACTCAATCACCTTCCTATCACGTTCTTGAAGCCCAGCGAAAGCTTTTTCAACATGGTCCTTAAGCGATGTTACTATTGTCAAATTTATCATTTTATCATTGCTTATGTGATCAGATAACTCTTGTACCTTTTGATCACCTTTATAATCAATAGTAGTATTTTTATGCTCTTTACTAACGGGCGGCCAATTATCAAGTATAGAACCCAATGAAAAACCATGGGTTGAAAGGGAATCTTTAACCTCTGTAAGAGATTTTTTGCCTAGATTAGGCAACTTCAGCAATTCTCTTTCTGTAAGTTGAATTAAATCACCAACCAGATCTACATTACCGGACCTGAGACTGTTTTCAGATCGAACTGTCAGACCCAGAGCTTCTACTGGCCGTAATAAGAAATTATCGATCTCCCGGAGTTCTTCTTCTTTTGTTTTAGTTTCAATCGATATGGCATTCTCCTGTGCATTCGTCCCACCCTCATCAAACTTAAATGAATCATCAGTTTCTAACACTTCATATCCGAAGCCCTCTAGCACTAAATGAAGTGGCAATGCATGACTTGATGGCAATGTAATTTCTTCCACTACTGAGGTAGTGCTTCGATACTCGCTTGGCAACGCCATTTGGCCGCCACTGATACCAGTACCTGGCCTTATATTTTAATAAACCTGAGACATTTTTTATTTTTGGACGAATAAAACCAATATGTACTAACCCAACACTGTTAGTCTTATCTGCCTGCGTCCATGCAGTTTGCAGTGTAAGTAAATCACGATGCACAGTAACCTGAGGAGGACTATCCTCGCTGAGAAGGATGAAATAAAGTTTTATTGCAGCCATAGATTTAGTTCACTAGTCTTCAAAATATTCTTCTAGAGGAAGCTGCCCCGTTTGCTGGTAAGCCAGGTAGAACTCCTTAATTCCACGCTCGGCTAGCCTCTCGATGAACTCATAAATAAATATGTCTTCTGGAATTTGTGCTGAGCTCTCCACCGCTGTGGCCAGTACACCATTGGGGTCAAGCTCCACAACTCGCAAGCTGGTAACACTTTTTTCATTGAGCGGCGCTGGCAGTTCACTTTTTTTAAGCCCCAATGCTATTGCAAGTCGATAAAGATCAAACTTAATAAGTTTTACACCTTCGGTGCCCGGCTCTGGATTGAGGTCTTCCAACAGCTCTTCTAATTGAGCGCCCGTAGCGGCAGTTAGGCCAATTCGGCTAGGTTCATCCATATTAATTACTCTTTATTATTCTAGATTCAGTGGCAGATATACGCTCGATTCTGTATCGGGTGCCAATACGCTCAGCAAAATTTTCAAGGTCTCGGTCAGGATCAATCTCCCTTCATGCACCAATAGCACTACTTGGTCAGCCATTTTCGGAAGGTACTTAAGTACATTGCTGCGGTGTTTAGGATCAAGCCGCCCTAGAGGTGTATCCATCACGATAGGGCCAGCTTTACGAGCCGTACGGTTAAGACCATCAATCAAAGAAAGCGCCACTACCTGTTCAGCACCTGCACTGCGCTCTTTAAGAACACGCCCGGCTTGATCAACGATTGAGAGACCATAATTCTGGTTGATTTGTAGCCCCGAGTAGGTTTTCTCTGTGGTTAACTCCGCAAATGCTGCTGTCGCAAAACACTCTACCTCCTCTCGCAGTGAATCTCTAAGGTGACCGATACCCTGAGAGAAAATAGACTCCAGATCTTGATATAAATTAACTCGAATCGAACTCTGTTGGCCCTGACTCCTGCACTTTTTAATCAAAGTAGCAATATGATCTTGTTCCTTGTTATTTTTTTCGATACCGCTCTTACATTTTTCAATATCAACATCTAACCGGGATAAATGCCCAACTAATCGATCGCGTTTTTCTCGCTGACGCATAATTTGATCAGTATCATACTCACGTATTTCCTCTTCCAGCTCATCGAGACGTGTTTCTATTCGTATTAACTGTACCTGTAACTGGCGCTGTTTAGCTACATTTTGCCTTAATCGTCTCCCCTCACTCAGCGATTGAATTTTTGAGAGTTGATCAATTTTAGCATTTAGTAAACGCATTTCCTCGGGGTTATCTTCGGTCAATTCCTCCTCAGCTTTTAAACCATCGATTTGGTTCTTGATAGACTGAATGCTTTCATCCGGCATATCTTGATTACAGGTTGGGCAGGTAGTATTATCAAGGCTTTTTAACAAACTACAAATTTTTGAATTAAGTATCGCTTTAGTGGAAGCAACATCCTGTAACGAATTTCTCCGCTGTTGTATATTGGCCAACAATGGGGCAACACTGCCATGCAGTACATCCTGCCAGGCCGACTTAAGTAACTCACGCTGCTCGTTTTCTAAATTGAGCAACTGCTGCTCTGCTGCTTTACGTTCTGAAGACAAGCCTTCTAATTCTATTTTTTTACGCTGTACTGCTTCAGTATTTTTTAGTTCATCGTCAATATCATCAATTTGTTTTTGAACATCAAAACGCTGAGATTTAAGGTCTTTTAAGTCATTTTCAAAAGACGTCATCTTGATTTCCAATTGATTTTGTTGTTCAGCAAATCGCTTGAGTTCTGTATTCTTTTTCGCATCTTTGGCCTGCATGCGCCTAGCATCTTTGAGCAGGTTACTAAACTCATCCTACCATGAATTAGCGCGGGGACTCCCAACGCCTGCTCAATATGCTCCTTGATCTTATCGCCCTGCTCACTCTCTTCAATCAATAGATTTTCGTATTCCTGCAACAATTCTCCATCGAACAAAAAGAACCGCGATATTTCCTCTGGAACCACTTGATTGATCTGGTTTTCTACCATATGTCCAGAGATAGCTGCACCATTAATACGTAGGCCAATACTCTCTTCGAAATCGGCATCATGTTTAGGCAGAGAGACATGATTCTTTTTTCAATCCGTCGACGGATCTCATAGTCCTTTCCTGCATCGGAAAACTTAAGCATGATTGACATACTCCAATCGCCCTCTGTGGCAGCTTCAATATTGACCAAATTAATACGTGGAATAGCACGCAAGTGCCTGCCAACAGCAGTGCCATAAAAACCCCAGCGCATGGCATTCAGGAAGCTGGTTTTTCCTCGCATATTATCACCATACAACAACATAACATTTTGCGTGTCGTGCTGGGGAAAGCTGACTTTCTGCTCACCTTTATAAGGCATGAAATTATGGATTGTCAGTTCTTTTAGTTTCATAAAAGCACATTACCTTCATTCGACAAAATAACTGTTTCAACCAATGCTTGCATTTGTTTCATAGTATTGCGATCTTTATCATATTGATGATCACTTTGTAGCTGGTAGCAAGCTCTTATGAGATCATCATCAACCTTTTGTTGTCATCTGTTCTTTTATATCAAGCAATACTGAAAGCGGGTCACTTTTAAACGTCATCATTATCTCCTAATTCTTCAATACCTGCAGTATCGACTAGGCCCATTTCTTCGGGATCTATGCCCAGCTCAATGGCAATACTGATTAATTTGTTTGATCCTGCTCTATTCATCGCGGTTTCAGAAAACTGAATACTTCGCTGCAACTCACTCTTAAGCAGAGATAACTGTACCCTGGCTCTTGATCCAAACATACTGGCACCACCACCGCATCATAAATAACGGCCTTGTATTTACCAGGGCAAACTCTCAACACACGCCCTCGACGCTGTATGAATTGTCTTGGATTTTGGGAAGATGCCAAAATAATCGCATGCGATATTTTTGGAATATCCACACCTTGATCCAAACAACGTATTGATACCATGATGCCACCAAAGCGCTTAAACCAATCCAAAGAGGCTGCCGCATCACCGCTCATATTAGTGTGATACTCACAGGGCGCATAGTCCTTGGCGCGGAGCGCATCCATTACTTCGCCCAATTGATACTGATCTTCACAGTAAACCAACCAGCTCTGCCCTTCGACATAATTCTCTATCAGAGTCTTAACAGCATAGGGGACTTTAGCTGATGCTTTTTTAGCGATACGCGAGCGTTGGATTATCATATTTTGTAAACGCGGACTCATGACCGGCGTACCACTATCATCACGTTTAGAGCGTGCGTACTCCTGTGATATCTCCCGCGTAGCAACTTCCCAAGACTCTGACTCTTCGGCAGTAAGCCGGATTGGCGCAGGGTGATATTCATACTCGACCAAACGACCCTGCTCTATTGCGTCAATCAAGGTAAACGGCGGCTCTATAACTTGGCCAAAGTATGTAAATATTTTTTCGGTACCTAACGCATCGCCATAGCGACGTGGTGTAGCACTGAGCCTAGTCGCGGCCCTGACTTAATCGTCATCGCTTTTGCATTTTCGGTACTGCCGATTTCATGCACCTCATCTGCGACCACCATGAGATGCTCACCCTGCCATAGTCTCTCACGAAAATCTGCTAGCCTCGCTGTTGGCATTGTTACCAACACTACACGCTGCCCAAGCCCTATACCGTGGCTGGGTAAACTGGCGAAGACGTCTATTATTTCGCCAACGATTATGGCCATCACCAGCTTTAAGAATAGTTGCATGGGGGAGTTCTTCTTTGATTTCCACTGCCCACTGCTTGTGCAGCAGACGATCAGGCACAAGCACCAATACTACGCCACTCTCACCCAAGTGGTCTTTCATAGCCGTGAGCGCGGTAAAGGTCTTACCGCTACCAGTCGCATGTTCGAAGACACCGCGACGCCCTTGAGCAATCCAACCCTTAATGGCAGCTAGCTGGTGTGGCAGGGGTTTACGTTTATTTCTGTCTGTCTTCTGATCTATAGCCGAACTTTTCACTTCATATAGAGAGGCGATGTCTATCTCATCAATACTCTCTTTGGCCATCAGTAATATTTTTTCTTTCGCGGTGTCCGGGAAGTCGACCACATGTATCGCTTCGAGCTTACCTCCCCACAAGCGATCAAAATATTGTTCGCTGTTTTTAATCCGTATCGTCTCTTTTACACCGTCCCAAGAACAATAGGTGTCGAATGACTCGTAATTGCCTCGATCATGCCAGCCATTCCAGGACTCATTAATAGAGCCCTTGAAGCTCACTATATTGCCCTGCTGATCTTTAAATACACCTATTTTTTCATGGTAAATACCCTTGCCTTCTGGACGGAAAGCGATTTTGATACTGATGACACCGTGTGCAATAAGAGTGGCCAGTGCCATCGTATTGGCACGGAGTAATTTATCATCGTATAAACTATCTAAGTCCCTCAGCAATGCGTTTTCCAAGGCATCATTGCGCAATTGGTAGCCACTACTAATGGCATCATAATCCTCGTTAGTTAATTCAGGTGAACATACCAAGCGCATCGTCCCACCACGTTTAGCAAAGTCAATTATGGAGGGCCCAATGAGTAAGAAGACAGTGGAACGAAAGTAACCCACAGCTCGGTCGTAGGTGCTAGCCTCCTGTACACATGGCTTGTAGAAAGACTCAACTAGGTCTTGTTCACCTGTTCGATATTCTTCAAGAATATGGATATCACTTAATGCCATTAGCGAACCATTTCAGTACAAATTGCATTTAACTTAACACTCATTCCAATAATCCGATTTTTCCGCCACCACCTACCCCACCCCGACGGATCTTTACTCTCCTCTTCATACCGTGTAATCAAAGAATATGCAGATACGATACCGCTTGGGCCCCACCGCCACCCCATAATTAATCCCAATGTTATAAACCGCCGGTTGAAACTCCCCATCAAGCTGAACCTTGCCCTGCCCCAATAATTCCAAGGCACTTGGAATAATCAGACTGTGGCCCTGTGAAACGGAGTGGCCACCACGAATAACTAAGGCAAAGTTGTTTTGCTCAATAATGCGCGGGGGTGAGGATGCTTGTGTGATGTCGCAGAACAGACAGTGATTATTTTGACTCACGTATTGGCCTCCACAGACAACTGAGCCAATAAAATGACTTGTACACAATGAAAGCCTCTAGGCATATGACCTTTGAGAAATACAAAGAAAATAAAAAACAACCTTCAAACCTGCGTACTCCATTATTGCGCGCGCTTCCTAAGCTATCCCTTTGCCGTAACTGAACTCCTTTCCCATAACTGGTAGTTTAGGGACGCCCAGACACGTTTACGAACCCCAGCACACCAAAAAAAAGAGCACAGCCAAACCTCTCCCGGTCCAGAAGGACTCAAGAAATCATCGGTCTGAATAGCTGATTTTCAAGAATAATTCCCATTTCCCTATCAGTCACGCTTTACTGATATTCCCCTCTTTTTTTATCTGGTTCCATCATGCCACACCAGCCCTCTCAGTCAATCGCTAAAGTCGTCCTGTTTGCCCACATTTGCTGCGATCAATCAGCAAATGTTCATGTTATTCGGCTCTCTCTTAGATTTACATATAAGATTACAATTCCTTAAATAGACAGGAAAGTGGTTTCGCACCGAGTCTCTACGATACTGGCCAGAGAATCCTGGTTCTGCCCCCTTTGGTGTCGATCTGGCGCTACCCCCACCCAGATGCAGCAACAAATAGCCAGCCATCTGGGCTGAGGGCCATAATTCCCATGCAGTGGCCGACAGGGCTGGCATTCCAGAGAAGTACCGACAAACAGGTTCTGTAGGCTGCCAAGACAGCCTTTAACCCGCACTCTCATTCCCTCCCTCAGGTTCAGAGCAACCCAGGGAGCCCCCCCTGATACCTTCTTTCATAATCACTCTATACCGACCAGGGACTCAAAACAGGAGCCTGCGGATCAACGAACTTGATTAGACAAAGGCCCTACCTCGCTGTTATGCCATCCATTGTTAGTCAGCGGTTCGCTACGCAGGCTGTTCCAGTCGAACGCTTCTGGAATACCGACATCCCGGCTATAGGGAGGCTTGCTGTATTCATCCGCCATCTTCAGGAAGATGAGATAGGTCAGCTGCACCAGGTAGTCGCCGTAACCAACCCGTCATCTTTGAGGATGGTACAGAAACTCCAGACTTTGGAGACTATCGCATCCGCATTCATTAATTTATTACTCTTAATTATCAATTAGTTAGACTGTTTTATTCTGCATTTATTCTGCATTTATTCTGCATTTATTCTGCAAGCACCATTTGGGGGTACGACGTGAGCCTCTGTTTTCAATCTTCCCTCCCCGCCTGAGATTGGTTGAGAAGATTCGCCACCTTATTCTCCTTCTGCGTCTCATCAAGCACGTCGCTCAGTTTGCTCCACAACAG
>MOXF01000010.1_pt1 | contig 21811 bp, 28 predicted proteins | sample 1471201 | NCBI WGS metagenome assembly MOXF01 (sample SAMN05358035, study PRJNA327811) | mollusc metagenome | isolation source: Phylotype B (NB1) bacterial symbionts from gill | host: Thyasira cf. gouldii | place: Canada: Bonne Bay, Newfoundland | collected 2010-08
CAGCGTGATGAAAAAATGCGAGCACATCCAGGGTGCCGTTACGGATGTACTCAAACTCTTCGAGTCGTTTGCGCATCTCCTCGGTTTGCAAATCCGGTGTCAGCCGTTTGAGAATCTGGATGCCAGGGCACTCGTCAAAGAAGAAGAGATTCGCCGGTGGGTCGCGGTATAGGTCGATGAGGTGTTCCATCTTGGGAAAGAAGTCTGGGTCTGTGATGTGGAGGAAGTAGCGGGACTGGTGTGGCTTCAGCTGGTTGCGCTGCAAGATGCGATGTATCGTCGACTTACTGGGTGATGCCCCGACCAGAGTACTGTCTGCCTGCAAACGGCACTTGGCCCATCTCAGTGTCCATCTACCGGTACCGGGCAGTGGCTGGGTTTGACAGTAGAACGCCACGATACGCGTCTGGTATTCCTGCGGGTAGATAGCGGGACGTCCCGAACGAGCCTGGTCATGAAGCTCCCCAGTTACCTTGGCCCGCCGGATCCAGCGATGCACAGTACAGACCGAACGACGTACAAGCTTGGCGATGGCGTTGAGCGCAATCCCGGCATCGGCCAATGCGATGATCGCTTGTCGGCAAATCGGTGCCGTAATCTGCACCTCAGGCACTACGGTGGGATAGAGACAATCCTCTGTACTGCGGTGCATATCATCAAGTGCCACGAGCGCACCGGCGGTGTGTAACGTTGGCTCAGGTAGGTGGCTACGAGCCTCAACCACGATCCTCTGGAGTTTTTTTTTAGTGTCTCTATCAACTCGGGCAGTGTACTGCGAATATCAGCCAGTCCAAGATTGCGGATATGCCAGCGGATCGTTCGAGCCGACAGCCCGGATTGGGTTCTCTCATTGATCTGTTCGGCCAATACGTCGCTGGAGGTGCCGTGCCCGGTGACCGTCCGGGCTACCAATTGCTGGATGATCTCCGCCTTTTGCTGCGGACCTACACGATAATCACACCGTTGACCCTCACGTTTGTCGAACAATGACTCCGCCACATCGTGGTTCGCCAGCTTACGAGCTAACTCACGGCAATGGGCGGCAGAAATCCCCAATGCCGAAGCGCTCTGTTGAGCCGAAAGCACTCCAGCATTGAACAGTGACAATACCATCGTGCGTGCATGAACAGAATGGGTGGTCGGTATGCTCAGTGTGTTGTCACTGGTGCCGAATTCGACAATCCACCCATCCAGGTCGTGGCGTACGGAGATCTGGGGTAGACTTGGTGGCTGACTGACCATGGATGAGGCTGCTGATAACCGACGGTCGCGAATAGCGGGAAAGCCATCGCGCAACACCAGTTGAAGCAATGTTTTCACTGACTCCTCCGGCATCTCTACCAATGCGGCAACCTCTTTACGTTTTGCCCCCATCAGATGGAGTGCAAACGCCAGAATGCGCATCAGCAACTTGCGGGGGAATACTTGTAAGGTTTTTTGGATTCTTTCTTGTGATTTCTCAGCTGAGAATACAGTCTGACGGCAATCCATGATCTGCGCTCCTCTCTCACAATAGACCCATTAATGAACACAATACTCCCATTTCGCATGAAAGAATAGCTATTTTACGGGTCTATTGTGTGATAATTTTGAAGATCTTGAATTGCCGGAATATGACGCAGAACTTCTGGGACGGACTACTAGTACACGGACGAAATTTCGGCCATAGGAAAAGGTGATCAAGCGAGACAATGTAAAGAATGGAAAAGCTGACGCTATTTAAGGGAATTGCACCTTACCTAACAGAACCTCTAGCGCTTGTAGGTTTTGTCCTTTTGCTGGCTTTTGGCACACACCGCGCTTTGATTAAATCAGGGATTATTCCCCCTGTTGGTTAACGTACCAGTGGAAAGATCGTGCAAACGATCCTCAAATATGGGTTCTTGTTGGCCATACTGGTGATCCTGTTAGGTTTCAGCTTGAAGGCCTTTGAAATCCATCGAACAACCCAACCAGTAGTTGATGTCGATTCGATTGTTGAACGTTATGCAAACAGTCAGCGAGCACTCGGGCGAACAGAATCAGAGTTAGCCGATGCACGGGAACAAATCGAGACGGCGGTTTCTGAATTAGCGAAGTTGCGAGCTAGTAAGACGGCTCAACCCGGTATCGACAAAGCCCTTGAACTGATGCAAAAGGCGAAACTGGAGCCGCCGAGGTGATCTTTCAAGAGATCACAACACGCCATGAAGTGAGCATTAAAGAGGCTTCCGCAGCTTATAGACACTTGGGGGCCATCACCTATCTTTCGGATACTGATAAGTCCCTGAATGCTTATCGCAGGGCCACTGAACTAGATCCTAATAGCGCCGTTGCTTGGAACCAACTCGGGCATCTGTTCAGGCGCACTGGAAAACTAGATGAGGCAAAAGCAGCTTACCATCGGGTTGAAGCCATTGGGACCGAAAGCAAAGATTTGAAGTGGAGTGCTATCGCTCAAGGCAACCTGGGGATCCCCTACCAGACTCGTGGCGAACTCGATCAGGCCGAGGCGATGTACCGCAAGAGTCTCTCGTTATAACCTACTTTACGCACATTTCATTTATGACCAATACCGATTTATCTATTCGCAGACCATTGATTTATCAGGCTTATTATTTTTTCTCTGATCCCATCGAATCGTCTCAACACCAAATTTATCTGATTTTAAGATGACAATATCTGAATTCGATACCTATCATTGGTGTCACCGATGATTTTGTCAAGAGAGTGTAGACCTTGCCCTCTCAAAACACTGCCTCGACATGCGTGGGTTACTCGAAAGTCATGTTGATTTTGTTTCATCAGGATTTACAAACAGTGCCTGACATATTTGCGCAAACGCTGTAACAGTCCACCTTGAGGGCACCGACGTTGTTCAAGAAGATCGAGCGAGTCGAAGCCATGATGCCGCTGTTCTTTTTAGAATTGATTCTCCAGGCAGTGATAGAAAGAGAAGTCCGTGAACAGATGAATGCGCCAAAGATCAAAGCATTATCGATCTATCCAGAACATCGCTTGGCCTACCATCCGACAACCGCGAAGATCTTTGACCGCTTTCATGATATATCCACTTAGCAAATCAAAACGAGTGATCTGGTGGTCATGCGCACAGTATTTGAAAATCACCAAAATTAATTCAAGAATGTTCTAATATGAAATGCCCGGAAAGTAGGATCTTAACAACCATCCTTGTGACTTTCCACCCAAGTACCTGGGCTCTACTGCACCACGGATTTGACTTTCCTTAAGGTGATTTCTGCTGTGCATTACTACACTTACAACTTTAATATATTCATTATCTTTCGACGTGATGGTGGCAGAGTCTCTGTCTGCACACGTAAAATATCCAATATGAAGCGCATTTGGTTGGTTTTGTTGTTATTGATCGGTGTGGTCTCAACCACTCCGGGCTTCTGCTTTGCCCCTCTTCAACTACTGATCGAACTGACGCCACCCGGAGGGGTACTGCGTCCTCCCCCGGGAACCTATGAAGGGCCGGTTGATCTCAAGCGCGCTATTACGTCTTGATGGTCAGGGTAGAGTGACGATAGATGGTGGCGGCAGCGGTACGGTGTTGCGCGTCACGGCAGATGGTGCTGTGGTAAAGGGGGTGCATCTCACAGGCTCCGGCGACTCCCATGATGGTGTTGATGCCGGGTTGCTGCTGGAGGCGGACGATACCCTGATTGAAAACAATATCATCGATGATGTGCTCTTTGGCATTCATCTCCATCAGCCAACAACAACACAGTTCGCGGCAACCGGGTCTCTTCCAGAGGAGAGGAGGCGAGTCTGCGCGGTGACGGTATCCGTATGTGGTACAGCCGCGATAACCTGATTGAGGGAAACCATTTTGACCACATTCGTGACCTGCTGTTTACCAACTCGATCAATAACCGCATAGCTGATAACACTGTCAGTAACGGCAGAATGGGGATGGAGTTTATCTACTCCCATGGTAACTGGGTGGAGAACAACCGGATAACGGAGAATCGAACCGGCATTGTGGTGATCTACTCCAACGGCCTTACCATCAAGGGTAATCAGATTATCCATCTACGTAACCCTACCGGTTCGGGTTTTTCGATCAAGGACAGTTCCCAGGTGACGATCAGAAATAACAGCATTGTGCACTGCGCGGTGGGGCTTATCGCCAATGCGCCGGTGGATCCAGTCAATATTATCTATCTCTACGATAATCTCTTTGCCTACAATGATGTGGCGCTCTACTTCTACGGTGAGAAGGGTGGCCATGTGATTCATGGCAATCGTTTTGAGGGTAACTTTACCGAGGTACTGACCAGCGCCCCCTCCAGCGCTCTATCCAATGACTGGCGAGGTAACCATTGGGACGGCTATCAGGGGTTTGATCGTGGAGGCGACGGTGTAGGCGATACGCCCCACACCATTCACTCATATGCCGACCGGATTTGGCGGGATCGTCCGATGGCTCGCTTTTACCGTGGCTCGCCGATGTTGGAGTTTATTGATCTTGCCGAGCGGCTTGCCCCTTTCTCCAAGCCGGATCTGATCCTTCGTGACGCTGCTCCACGGGTCGATTAGTCTGTGCTAGAAAGCAGCACCTTTGGGACCAGAGTACGCAGAGATTAGCTGTTTTGAAATCAAGGCTTTTCTCGGTGTTCTCAGCGTCTACTCCGCGTTCTTTGCGTCCTGCTTTTTTTCTGGTCTGAACCGCTAGTGGTCAGGCTCGTGTAATGTGCATCACGCAGTTATCAGCTCCCTGGTGCATACACTGGGTCTCTTTGATTCGGAACTGCTCGCCGAACTTTTCCCCCAGGCCCCTTACAACACCGCGAACAACTGGGCAGAGCTTGCGATGAGAGTGGTAGGTCAGGATCAGATGGTCATTACTCTCTCTGCTACTGGATATCGTCGGCGGTTTCCGGTTGGGATTGTGTTTATGAATGGTGTCATGAATACTGCTACCGGCAACCTCTATGATATCCAGCGTTTTCCATGATTTATCTTTCACATACATGTGATAGAAGCTGGTCAGCTTTGGGCCGACAAATGAGCCAAAGTCCTCAAGCACATCCGGCAGCGGCAGGTTCAGCGCGTTGGAAGCTGAGGTGGCTAATGCCACGATCTCCTCATCAGGGTACTCCTTTACCGGGAAGTAGACCTTATAGCCATACCCGTTGTCATCCAGCAGAGCTTTCCAGGTATCTTTTCCCCCATGTCGCTCAATTACATACTCACGCAAAAAATCGAAAATTATACCGTACATATTGAATGGATCCATTCTGGTTATTAATCGGAAACGCTATTCGCACTATAATGAGTTAAACGCTTATGAAGATCAATCTTTATGGGATTTGTAGTCTCCATTTCGCAATCTGCAGCACAGCTGGTCGCTATTGGTCAGCCGCAACCATCTTCAGCAGAGCACCTATGCAGTTATCGGCTCCCTCTGCTCCATCGTATACACCGCATCCAGATTAAATCATTGCAACGTTCACTTTTGCTATCACCCTATCTCCAAAAATAGTACCAATAATCTTGATCTCAATTGGAGCGAACTTGTTGGCGAAGAACGTGCTGAGAGACCAATCACAAATTAAGTGTGCTCCAAATACAACTTTATTTCCATGGGAGGGTGATTTTCATGATTTTGCTGCAGAAGAGAGTTATTTTATTTGACATTGGAGTGCATTTGACCTGATTATCGGGCCGTGAAGCGGGGGTGCCCCGGATTTTCCACTCAAGCCATTGGGCTGAAGGGAGATCGAGCGGGCTGAGAAATACCCTTTGAACCTGATCCGGCTAGTATCGGTGTAGGGAAGCAGAATCAACTCTTCTCCCAAGTTCAATCCCCTGTTTCGTCTTTCATATTTCTACCGAGGACGGGACGTTATGAGTGTAATCAGTGAAACCCTATCAGAAGCGACTGCCGAGATCGGCGCCAATGCAGGGCAGCCGATTTCCGGATCGACCAAGATCTATGTAGAGGGCAGTCGTCCCGATATACGGGTTCCCATGCGGGAAATTCATCTTGCAGATACTCCCGCCAGTTTTGGTGCTGAGAAGAATCTCCCGGTAACCGCCTACGATACCTCGGGAGCCTATACCGATCCCGAAGCAAAGATAGATTTGCGCAGAGGTTTGGAAGGTATTCGCCGCCCCTGGATCGAGGAGCGTGGCGATACCGAGGTTTTGCCGGGGCTAAGTTCCAGCTTCGGTCGGCAGCGCGCAGATGATGCGAGTCTGAACGATCTGCGTTTTGAACACCTGGGTCCCCCGCGGCGGGCAAAATCCGGTGCCAATGTCAGCCAGATGCACTATGCGAGGAAGGGCATAATAACGCCGGAGATGGAGTTCGTGGCTATCCGCGAAAGTATGCGATTGCAAGAGGCGCGGGAGCAGGGGCTGCTGCGTCAACAGCATCCCGCTTCAGTTTTGGCGCCAGTATCCCCGATGAGATCACCCCTGAATTTGTACGTGAAGAGGTGGCTCGTGGTCGCGCTATTATTCCCGCTAATATCAACCATCCCGAGCTGGAGCCGGTTATCATCGGGCGCAATTTCCTGGTCAAGGTCAATGGTAATATCGGTAACTCTGCGATCACCTCCGGCATCGAGGTGGAGGTGGACAAGATGGCGTGGGGCATCCGCTGGGGTGCCGATACCATTATGGATCTCTCCACCGGTGAGAATATCCACGAAACCCGCGAATGGATTCTGCGCAATTCGCCGGTGCCCATCGGCACCGTTCCCATCTATCAGGCGCTGGAGAAGGTGGGTGGCGTGGCCGAGGATCTCACATGGGATGTTATGCGCGATACGCTCATTGAACAGGCGGAGCAGGGTGTCGACTACTTCACCATCCACGCCGGTGTGCTGCTGCGTTACGTACCGATGACCGCGAGCCGGATGACCGGTATCGTCTCGCGTGGTGGCTCAATCCTGGCCAAGTGGTGCCTGGCTCACCACCAGGAGAATTTTTTGTATACACGTTTCGATGAGATCTGCGAAATCATGAAGGCCTACGATGTCGCTTTCTCCCTGGGCGACGGCTTGCGCCCCGGCTCCATCGCCGACGGCAACGACGCTGCTCAGTTCGCTGAACTTGAGACCCTGGGTGAATTAACCAAGAAGGCTTGGGAGCACGACGTTCAGGTGATGATTGAAGGTCCCGGGCATGTGCTATGCAGATGATTAAAGAGAATATGGATAAGGAGTTGCAGGAGTGCTATGAGGCGCCCTTCTACACACTAGGGCCGCTGGTGACCGATATCGCTCCCGGATATGACCACATCACATCGGGCATAGGCGCCGCTCAGATCGGCTGGTACGGTTGCGCCATGCTCTGCTATGTCACCCCAAAAGAGCATCTGGGCCTGCCCGACAAAGAGGACGTGCGTGAAGGCACCATCACTTACAAGATTGCCGCCCACGCTGCAGATCTCGCCAAGGGCCATCCGGGTGCTCAAATCCGTGACAATGCCATGTCCAAGGCACGCTTCGAGTTCCGCTGGGAAGATCAGTTCAACCTGGGGCTGGATCCGGAGCGTGCCCGTCAGTACCACGATGAGACGATGCCCAAGGAGTCAGCCAAAGTGGCCCACTTCTGCTCCATGTGCGGTCCGAAATTCTGTTCCATGAAGATATCTCAGGACGTGCGCGAATACGCCGCCGCCAAGGGCATCGGCACTATTGATGCCGCCGTCAGCGAAGGCATGGCGGAAAAGTCGAAGGAGTTTACCCAAGGTGGCAGCGAAATTTACACAGAAGCCTAAAGGAACCTCTGAACAAGTGATGCTGTGGAGAGATAAAACATGATCAAAATTCAACTCAACGATGATGAAATATCCCTCGACCAGGGCCACACCGTCGATGCACTGCTAAGGCAGCTTTCGATGGAGGGTGCAGAGCGCATTGCCGTTGCCGTAAATGACACGGTGGTTCGTCGCTCCGACTGGTCTACGCACAAACTGAATTCCAACGACCGGGTAGTGATGATTGCCCCCATTCAAGGTGGCTAGATGGCGGCTCCGTTGCGCGCTCTTCGCGAACAAGTTCGCTCCTACCAGAGGGTACGGGGTCGGAGTCGATTGCGTCGTAAATTGGTGGTCATCACCAACAATCTTAACGCAATCGACTCCGACCCCTGAGAAAGTAACCCATAAACTGGTACCACTGAATAGTTACAATATTACATGTGTATCTGACGGAAACCAGTCAGGTAAACAGGAACAGGTAAGATGAAACAGAACGAAACATTACGTATCGGCGACCGCGATTACCAATCACGGCTCTTTCTGGGAACCGGTAAGTTCGGCTCCTATCCGCTGATGCAGCAAGCGGTGGAAGCTTCCGGCAGCGAACTGGTAACCGTTGCTCTGCGCCGGGTTCAGCTGCATGAAGAGCAGGACGATGTGATCAAGCATCTGCAGCTGCCCGGTGTGCATCTGCTACCCAATACCTCGGGCGTGCGTACCGCCAGGGAGGCGGTGCTGGCAGCGCAATTGGCGCGGGAGTCGTTGCAGACAAACTGGCTGAAGCTTGAGATTCACCCGGACCCCCGTTACCTGCTGCCCGATCCCATCGAGACCATGCTGGCCACCGAGCAGTTGGCCAAGGAGGGTTTTATCGTCATGGCTTACATAAATGCCGATCCTGTGCTGTGCAAAAGGCTGGAAGAGGTGGGTGCTGCAGCGGTAATGCCACTGGGTGCGCCTATTGGTACCAACCAGGGGTTGCAGACCAAAGCGATGCTGGAGATTATCATCGAACAGAGCAATGTACCGGTGGTGGTCGATGCCGGGATCGGCGCACCCTCCCATGCTGCCGAGGCGATGGAGATGGGGGCCGATGCGGTGCTGGTGAACACAGCTATTGCTGTGGCGGGTGATCCGGTAGCGATGGCGGAGGCGTTTCGGTTGGCCGTCCTTAGCGGGCGCATGGCCTATGAGGCGAGAATGGGCGCGGTTGCCAAGCGGGCCGATGCCAGCAGCCCGTTGACCGCTTTTCTTGCCGGCGAGTGAAATAACCAATGAGTTTTCTGGATGAGTTTCAGCGCCACTCCTGGGAGGAGATGGGCGAACGTATCTACGCCAAAAACGAAGAGGACGTAATAAGAGCATTGCACAAACACGGCAAGCGCGATCTGGACGATTTCTGTGCCCTGATTTCGCCCGCTGCCGAATCCAGTCTGGAGGAGATGGCACAACTCAGTAGTCGCCTTACGCGAAAACGCTTCGGCAATACAACGCAACTCTATATACCGATCTACCTCTCCAACGAGTGCCACAATGTCTGTACCTATTGCGGCTTCAGTGCCGACAATAGACTGGAACGGGTGACCCTCAGCCGGAGCCGATTGATGCGCGAGGTGGAGGAGATCAAGCTCAGGGGTTTGAGCATATCCTGCTGGTCACCGGCGAAGCCAACCGCAAGGTTGGGGTGGAGTATTTCGAGCAGGTACTGGATTGGATAAGGCCCCATTTCGCCAGTATTTCCATGGAGGTGCAGGCGTTGGAGCAGGTTGAATACGAACGCTTGATTAAGCGCGGGTTAAACAGCGTATTGATCTACCAGGAGACCTATAACAATCACACCTACGGCTCCTACCACCCGAAAGGCAAGAAGTCCGATATGGAGTACCGTTTGGAAACTCCCGACCGGCTGGGGCGGGCGGGGATTCACCGGATCGGCATTGCATCGCTTCTGGGGTTGGAGGACTGGCGCGTAGACGCGGGCTTTGTGGCGCTTCATCTGGGTTATCTGGAACGTCGCTACTGGCGCACCAGGTACTCCATATCGCTGCCCCGGCTGCGGCCCGCAGCCAACTGCCCACCCCCCAATGTAATTGTCAGCGACCGCGAATTCGTGCAGTTGATATGTGCCTATCGCATATACAATGAAAACGTCGAGATATCCCTCTCCACCCGTGAGAGCCCGCTATTGCGAAATCACCTGCTCAAGCTGGGTATCACTTCCATGAGTGCCGGATCAAAAACCGAGCCCGGTGGTTATACCCTGTCGGATGAGGCGCTGGAACAGTTCGAGGTGTGTGACGACCGTAGCCCCGCGCAAGTGGCGGCAATGATCCAATCTCAGGGATTTGATCCGGTATGGAAAGACTGGGATACGGTGCTGGAGTAGCTCCAACAGCCAACTGTAATCGTAGGAGCGAACTTGTTCGCGAAGAACCGGCTACAGAGCTGATCACAAACAAGTTCGCTCCTACAAATGAAACATTATTACCATCGCGCCGTTGACAGGATGATTGCGGAATCTGTACTCGGGGTCGGAGTCGATTGCGCCAAAATCCAGTGCATTTCCCAACATTTTCAACGCAATGCTTCCGCTCCCAGCTCACGCTTCTTACCCACATCCATGTGGGCAATCGACCCGACCCCTACCGCGATTACCATCGCACCGTTTACGTACCACTTAAGAGATTAACCGCTATGCAAACAGACTATCGCATCAAACTGTTGTCGGTAATCCTGTTAGCGCTGATTATGCTCTCCCTGCCGTTACAGGCGGAGACCCAGCTTATCCGTATGGCAACCACCACAAGCACCCAGAACTCAGGCTGCTTGACCATCTGTTACCCAGGTTTCAGCAAGAGAGTAACATCGAGGTTCAGGTAATCGCCGTGGGAACAGGCAAGGCGCTGAAGATGGGGCGTGACGGTGATGTGGATGTGGTAATGGTTCATGCCAAGGCTGCTGAGGAGAAGTTTGTCAACGAAGGGTATGGCATTGACCGCCTTCAATTCATGATCAATGACTTTGTGTTAATCGGTCCAAAGAGCGATCCAGCCAAGATCCGATCAGCCAACTCTGCCGCCGAGGCACTTAAACAAATCTATAACCACCAAGCCCGCTTCATCTCCCGTGGTGACGACTCCGGCACCCATAAGAAAGAGCGTGCACTTTGGCACGCAGCCGACATAGCACCATCAGGTGACAGCTATCTTGAAGCGGGACAAGGCATGGGCAAGGTGCTGCAGATGGCCGGTGAACTGCAGGCCTACACCCTGGCCGACCGTGGAACCTGGTTAGCCTACAACGGCAAGGTGGATCTCTCGCTGCTGTTTTCCGGTGATCAAGGAATGAACAACCCCTATGGCATCATCGCAGTCAATCCGAAAAAACATAAAGATACCCGCTATGGTGAAGTAAAGCAGCTGATCAAATGGATTGGTTCGCCACAGGGTCAGAAGTTGATTGCTGGCTATCGGCTTAACGGCGAACAACTGTTCAAGCCGCTGCTGCTGAAGTGAAAGATGGGATCAATGTTCACGCCCATCATCTCGATCATCTTTTCTTGAAAGGACGGTCAATAGAAAGGTGGAGAGCGAGATCATGATAAATCCGAAGAACATCACGACGAGGGGCATGCTGAAGATGTCGGGTAGGCAATTCCACTGTGGCATAGTGGTATATCTTTGATAAATCAAACAGGGTACGCGCTCAATGTCATTAACCTAAGCTTAATACCATGGTCATCCCTGCATAGGTTGGAACCCGGTGGTCGAACTTCCCTCTTTCCCGTCATACCCGCGCAGGCGGGTATCCAGCGCTACGGAGCGCTGTCCCCTGGATTCCATCCTTAGGTCCGTAAACGGTGCATCCCTGCACCACTACTCCCGCCTACGCGGGAATGACGAGCCTGAAGTTTACGGGGAATTTTCCACCTAAGTTAATGACATTGGGTACGCGCTCAGTTTCAACTGCCCAGATACCAGATCCGGTAATCACCTCATCGAAAACAACCGTTACCCATAAATATATCGTTGTGTGGCGTTGCCAAAGGTAACGTATATGCTACTATATGGGTCATATGATAGAGGTTAGAGAATACCTCGATGCAGACGGAAACAGTCCTTATGCCAAATGGTTTGATCGCCTGAATGTGGCCGCTGCGGTCAAGGTGGCTACAGCGACCCATCGGATGGAGCAAGGTAACTTCTCTAATGTGAAAGGAGTGGGTGCCAGCGTCTATGAGTACCGGATTGATTTCGGCCCTGGCTATCGGATTTACTTCGGCAAGGATGGAGATCGGTTGGTGATATTGCTCGCGGGTGGTACCAAAAAGCGCCAGGATGCGGATATTTCGGCTGCAAAAGAGCACTGGCGCGACTATAAGCACCGGAAACAGCAAGGGGTGACATGATGGCTTTGACGAAAGATTTTAAGGAAACCATTCAGGCGCGCGCCCAACGGGATCCCGCGTTTCGCAAGGCTTTGCTGCAAGAAGGGATTGAATGTCTGCTTGCTGGTGACGTCGATTCCGGTAAGGCGGTACTGCGCGACTATATCAACGCGACGGTCGGGTTCGAGGAACTGTCCCGGGTTTTCGAAAAGTCGAGCAAGAGTCTCATGCGCATGTTCGGGCCAAAAGGGAACCCCCAGGCGAGTAATCTGTTTGCGGTGATCGGTTATCTCCAGGAGCAGGAAGGCATACACTTGGAAGTTAAAGCCAGGAAGGTGGCCTAGAGTGCTGTGTGGCAACACTCTTTATGGTAATTTTCAGCGAAGATTAGCAACTAATTATGAGCACAACATTTATCACGGCAGACCAATACACCCGGGATAATGAAACAACTCTGGACATGACCACGCTATGTTTGTGCTACACTATGTAGGCATATTAATTGAGGTCGTTCATGGAACAATTCGATGTATTTACCGCCAGAGATCTTCGTAACAGATCTGGCGAACTCTTGAAGGATGCTGAGGCAGGACAGCTTTCGCTGATAACGAAACATGGAAAGCCTGCCATTCTGGCCATCCCCTTTGACAAGTTGCTGGTAAATTACGGTGTTCACCGGTCAATGGCCCTGCACCTCTTTAAATCTCATCAGCTGACTCTGGCTCAATCTGCAAAAGTAGCGGATTTAGATCTTGAAGCATTCATAGAGCTTCTTGGTGAGTCGGGTATCACCGCGGTGGATTATCCCCCCGAAGAACTTGATGGTGAGATGGCTGCTGCATCGTGACAGGGGTTGTCGTAGCAGATGCCGGGCCACTGATCGCGCTAGCCAGAGGAGGGCATCTGCAACTGCTTCAAACGTTGTACGAGGAAATATTAGTACCTCCTGCCGTTCACATAGAGTTGTGCCTGGGATCGGGGCGGCCAGGTTCGAAACGACTAGCAGAAGCTTTTGAGCAGGGATGGCTACAAGTCAAGAGGCCTTCAGCCAACGCTGCGTCAGCTTTAGATGAACTCATCCTTCTACTCGACCTTGGTGAAGCGGAGGCGATTGTACTGGCTGAGGAAATGGACTGCAGATTTCTATTGATTGATGAGCGGAAGGGGCGTGCCGTTGCCAGACGCAGAGGAGTACTCGTTGCAGGCATAGCGGGTATCCTCCTCACAGCAAAGAAGCATGGTTTCATTGGTGAAGTCCTGCCCCTTATAAAAGACCTGAAACAGATCGGGTACCGTATGTCAGCTGCCTTGGTAAGTGAAATCGCCAGACTTGCGGGGGAAAGCGGTGTATGAAAGATGCAAACCTGCCGCAACTCGTGTGCCATCGCCTTCGTGAAGTCGTTTCAGATTGGTACCTGAGTAGTTACAAATTAAGGTAACTATTCAGCACCCCCGCCAAGAGGGTATTTTTACGGTAGGAGTCGGGGTCGATTGCGACGCAAAAAGGTGGATTCACCATCAATATTGGGGCAATGCTTCCGCTCCCAGCTCACGCTTCTTACCCACATCCATGTGGGCAATCGACTCCGACCCCGTACCCTAATGTGTTCTCTATAATAGAGTCTTGCGGTGATCATCGTAGTCATAGACAATTAATTCACATAAGTGGAAGCGGAGAGATACCAATGGGACAAGAGACTGGTGTGGTGCGCATCAGAGTGATGATAATACAGACGCAGTATTTGAAACCACCCTGTTTGATGATGGATTAGAAGTGCGGGCTGATCGGGGGGAGGGGGAGGTACCGAGGTTCCTGAGCGTCTCGATGTGCTGGTAAAGAAGATTCAGCCGGTGGCAAATACCCTGTTTGGTGCGCTCAGTGAGCTTAATACGCCACAAGAGATCAACCTTGAGTTTGGAATCAAGCTCGGGGGTAAGACAGGTATTGTTTTTGCCTCTGCCGAAACCGAATGTAACTTTAAGATAGGGCTGAAATGGACCAACCCAAAAACCACCGGCTGAACGGCTACGGCATCAGTGAAAGCACGGTAAGAGTCGAGAGCGGGAGTGGTGGCATCAGCGGTGCTGGTGCGGCGGTTACACCGAGGCATATTGTCACCTGCACCCATGTAGCCCTCCATGCCATGGGTTTGGAGGAGAGCAGTGACCTGCCGGAAGGTGCCGAGATAACGGTATCCATCTGGCCTCGTGATGGAAAACAGACCCGACGGGTGGTTACCACACCACACTGGCGATCCGTCGCGGCGGACGATATCGCTCTGCTGGAACTGCATCCTTCAGAACCGGATCTTATGCCTGCGTGCCACCGGCTCCTGCGTGAGGATCAGTGGGGTGGAAAAATCCCCCAGGTGTTTGGTTACCCGAAAGGTTTTGATGACTGCGGTGAGTGGGCCGGGTTGCTGTGCCAGAATAGAGTGCAGGACGGGCGGATTCAATGCACTCCCCAGCGTGAAGGTATCAGCAAGGGGCACAGTGGTGGTCCGGTATTCAGTACCAGTGGTGACCTGCTGGGCATCGCTCAGGCATACCGTCACTTCAAGACAACTGACCTGAAGTACGATTACATCATCCCTGTCGCTACCATTGTGGATCTCGCACCGGAACAGATGCGCCCCATGCGCCAGCCCTACTACGATCTGGCAAAAGTGTTGCGTGATGAGGCTGCACCACCCCCTGAGCTATTGGGGATGGTACGCAATACGGCACCCTACAATCGGCAGGAGTACCGGCTGCAACGTCGGGTGCGAGACTGGGTGACTCGTGATATACGGCTTGACTATACGCCGCTGCTAATGCAGGAGGATGAGCGTCGTCAGGATCCCCAATTCGGTGAGGGTCCGGCATTGAAACCACTGAATAATCTGGGTGAGGCGCTTGAGCAGAAACACCCTGCTTTCCTGCTGAAGGGTGCGCCTGGCTGTGGCAAGACTACCCTGTTGAAGAGGCTCGCCTTCGACACCAGCACCGATCCGGCGCCGGGGGCACCCCTGCCCATCCTGATAGAGCTGGGCAATCATCGTGGGTTAAAGACACCGGTGGAGTGGCTGACTGATTATTGGAGCAGCAATTTTTCCGACATGCCACCCCTGGCTGACCTGTCACGGGAGACACCGATACTCTGGTTATTGGATGGCCTGAATGAACTGCCGGATGAGGAGGGGGCACCAAGAGCGGATAAAATTCAAGCTGGAACGAATGGCTGAGTACCCAGGCGGGAAGACACCGTGCTGTGATCAGTTGCCGTAGCGCCGACTACCTCGACCAGTTGGACGTGGTCGGTGAACACAAGGTCCCCACCTTGAAGTACAAACCCTCGACCTGCCGAAGATCAGCGAATTTCTCCACAACCGCTCCGACTTGACGGAGCAGCAGGCGGACGAGGCCGTTGGTCACATTGAGAAGAGGGGGCTGGTGCGGCTCTACAACACCCCGCTGATGCTCACACTGCTTGAAACGGTGCTGACGCCCCAGGGCGATTTTCCTGAGGGGCGCGCCGCTCTTTTCAGCGCCTTCCTCTGTCGCCTGGTTGTGCGTGAAGGAGAGGGGCATAACACCGGCTTGATCAACAGGCTGCTGAGCGAGTCGTTGCGCAAGGCGTTTATAAAAGCCGATGGTCCCGGTCGCCCGGAGCAGGCCGGTCGTCACCGTCGGCTCGTCACACGCCCCAACCCCCTGTTCGATGCGCTGAGTGAACAGGCCTACCAGCGCCAGCGCGCCGAATACAAGGGGGAGCGGCAGGAGGTGAGTTTCGACACCATGGAGTTGGAAGATGAACTGGTTCGCGCCCATGGGGAGGAGCAGGGCTGGCTTATCCTGCGTGCGGCCCTGGCCCTCTCACTCCTGGTTACCACGGAAGATGGCGACAACCTGCGCTTTCGCCACCAGCAGTTCCAGGAGTTTTTCGCCGCCCGTCAACTGGTGAAGTGCGGCGACCTGCAACTTGCTGCCGCGCCCCACCTTCCTGAAGGTTTCCGTATGCCTATGGAGACGGTGCGAAACGAAATGAAACCCTGGCAGCAACTGCCCGGGGTAGACCGAAGTGGCTGGGAGGAGACGGCATTGATGGCCGCCGAACTGGCAGAGGAGGGTGAGCCGTTTATTGCCGATCTGGCCAAGGGCAACCTGCCGCTGGCCGGGCAGTGCACCACCCTGCGTGAGATCAACATCAATAGCGCACTGCGCTTGCCGAACAGCTCCTTGCCCGGATGCGGGACGATGGATCCGATCTGCGGGCGCGTATTGCTGCCGGTAATACCCTGGGCAATATGGAAATGCTGGAGGTGCTGGGCTATGAAGCACACCGGGACAACAACGGCGCCCTTGTCGCCTGGCTACCTCCCACCGAACGGATGTTGAAGGGATGTACACCTTCGGCAGCAAGGATGACCCCGAGGCCAATGATGATGAGCACCGTTTCAGTCGGCACCTGGACGCCTTCGAGCTTGGATATTTTCCCGTGACCAATGCGGAGTGGGGCTGTTTCATGGAGGCCGGGGGCTACCGCAATAGTGCGCTTTGGCGTGGAGAGGCGGCGCAAGACTACCTGAAGAAGGGGTCTAACAGGAGGGCGACGAGTCCAGACCTGGCTGTACTTCCGCCGGCAATATGAAGCTGAGAAGCTGGAAGAGGCGTTGGCAGGAACGAGTATGGATCTCGAAACCCGGCAATGGGTACGCGACAAGGTCACCAGTGATCCGGAAGAGTGGAAAGTACATCTGGCGGCGGAGCGGGAGAAAGCAAAACCGGTAACTGAACCGCTGTGGTGGTCAAGCAACCGCTACAATAACCCTCTGCAGCCGGTGGTGGGCATCTCCCTATTCGAGTCCCTGGCCTACTGTCGTTGGCTGGAGGAGCTGACCGGTCGCAGCTATACCCTGCCGGATGAGTTGCAGTGGGAGGCGACGGCTCGCGGCCCGGGTGACACTCCCCGCCGCTACGCCTGGGAGGGGGAGTTTATTGGCGACTACTGCAACAGCCGTGATGAGCAAGAGAGGACACAAGTGGGTGCTCCCACACCGGTGGGTCTCTATGCGCTGGGGAGAACACCGGATACCGGGCTCTACGACATGACCGGTAACGCCTGGGAGTGGTGCCGCAGCGGCTGGCGGGATAAACCGCCCTACGACACTGAGCGGCTGGAGCAGTTGGAGAGTGCGGAACAGCCGCGTGTTGTGCGCGGCGGCTCGTGGCGCAACAGTCAGCGTAGTGCCCGCGCCGCCGCTCGTAACGACGACTTGCCCGGCAATCGTCTCAACCTCCTGGGTTGTCGTGTGTGCGTGTTGCCCCCCTTGAATCCTGAAACCTGATTACCGCGTAGCGGCGTATAGCCGTTTTGGAGTTGCACCTTTGCTGATTTGAGTGCATTCTCAAGGGGCCGGGCTTGTCCCGGTGGGGTGCTCCGGTCAGCAACCGCGTGTTGTGCGCGGCGGCTCGTGGAACAACATTCAACGTAATGCCCGCGCCGCCTATCGTAACAACAACATGCCCGACAATCGTAACAACAACCTGGGTTGTCGTGTGTGCGTGTTGCCCCACCTGTTTTTTTTAAGGGCTGAATGTGGTGTGGTACTGCCCCATGGCACCGGATGCTGTTGTACAAGGTTGGGTAAATTACCTGCGCTATGCAGATACATGGAAATTACGACAACGTCTGTTTCAAGACCTTCTGCTGTAGGTAGTCACGAAGTGAATTAAATCTGGACTTCGTCTCCCAGGATATGGGGAGATTTAGGTGTAAGTGCGTCCTCAAGGGAGAGATGTCCTGCTTTCACGCCTTGAAAACGCACCTGAAATCTGCCTGTCCGTAAGCTTAAGCGACCCTTATCAGGGGTGCATCGATATGCTCAGAGAGCGTCAAGTTGCGCCACAATATCCGCAGGCTCCAGTCGCTGGGTATAGTCAGCGTTGACGAAATCGTAGCGGATCACGCCGTTGCCGCCGATGATGTAGGTGGCCGGTACCGGCAGGCGGAAACTGTCGTCGCCGTTGAAGGCGGGGATGTCGATGCCGATCTTTTCGTAGATGGGGCGTAGCGCCTGGGGCAGTTCAAAGACCAGCCCCATCTGTTCCGCTATTCGGTTGCCGCTGTCGCTAAGGATATCAATGGCGAGTTCATTCTTCTCTGCCGTGGCCATGGCCCGGTCGGGAGTCTCCGGTGCCATGCCGATCAGGCGGGCGCCCCGGGCCTCGATCTCCGGCAGGGCGTCGTGGAGCGCCTTCATCTCCATGTTGCAGTAGGGGCACCAGCCACCGCGGTAGATGTTGAGCACGACGGGTGACTGAGTGAGATAGTCGGAGAGTCGGCGCATTTTGCCGTGCTGATCCGGCAGCTCGAAATCGGGCATGGTGTCACCCGCATGCAGTGAGCGATCCTCAATGCCCTCCTGCAAAAGCTCCTCTGTAGCTTGGGCCATGGTGTTGAGTATCCCGGCTGGTACCCGCTCTTTCTTGGCGGCATCGTAGGCCGCTATCTCTTCTTTTAAGGTGGTCATAATTTCAGCTCCTGAAGTTTAATTATGCGGTTTTCGAAAAAATAGGATGAATGTCTTAATATAAATAAAAAATTGTAGCAAGGGGGTTTTTCTATTATCGCCATTAAACTATACTTATTGCCCAATTTATTCCACTAATAAGGACGGTCGGAGATGAAGAAGCCAGTTAAAGTTACCATCACAGGCGCTGCGGGCCATATTGGATATGCGCTCGCCTTTCGGGTTGCATCGGGGGAGATGTTCGGGCCGGATCAACCGGTGATTCTCCGACTGCTGGAGATCCCCCAGGCGCTCTCTTCTCTCAAAGGTGTCGGAATGGAGCTGGATGACTGTGCACTGCCGTTGCTGCACGATGTGGTTCTTACCGACGACCCCGCTATCGGCTTCCGTGATACTGACTATGCCATACTGATCGGTGCCAGGCCACGCAGCAAGGGGATGGAGCGCAAGGATCTGATCACGGAGAATGCAAGATCTTCTCCGCTCAGGGACGCACCATCAACGACTACTCCTCAAAGGATGTTCGGGTGCTGGTAGTGGGTAATCCCGCCAATACCAACGCCCTGATCGCCGCTGCCAATGCACCCGATCTGAGTCCCAGGCAGTTCACCGCAATGACCCGTCTCGATCACAACCGCGCTCTCGGGCAGCTTGCTAAGAAGACTAACTCTCTGGTGGCGGACATTACCCGTATGACCGTTTGGGGTAATCACTCCATGACCCAGTATCCTGACATCGGCAACTGTCTGATCGGCGGTAAGCCGGCCTACGAACTGGTGACAAGAGACTGGGCAATTGACCATATGATCCCGAGAATACAGCGCCGTGGTGGGGAGATCATCGAGGCCCGCGGACTCTCCTCCGCCGCCTCGGCGGCAGATGCGGTGGTGGATCATGTGCGCAGCTGGGCTCTGGGAACACCTGAGGACGACTGGGTGAGCATGAGCGTTCACTCGGATGGCAGCTACGGCATCAGCGAAGGGGTGGTTTTCTCCTTCCCTGTCACCTGCCGGGCGGGGGAGTATGAGATCGTCCAGGGTCTGGAACTGGATCAACTGAGCATCAGCCGCCTCAAGGCATCCGAGAAGGAGTTACTTGAGGAGCGGGCTATCATTGAGGGTCTTCTGTAGAGTTAGTCTCATCCGGAAATAAAAAAGCGGGATGCTGAGAGCCCGGAGTATGCAGAGAAAAGCCTTTAATTTAGCTTGCTCTGTACAATAATTGTAGGAGCGAACTTGTTCGCGATGGAGTCCAAAACGTGCTATTCGCGAACAAGTTTGCTCCTACAAATGTATCTTTAGCTTCTCCGCGTTCTCAGCGTTCCGCTTTTCCAGTTTCTGACCGGGCACTAATTTAGCTTGCTCTGCACCACAATTGTAGGAGCGAACTTGTTCGCGATGGAGTCCAAAATGTGCTCTTCACGAACAAGTTTGCTCCTACAACTGTATCTTTAGTTTCTACAAGGATGGCTTCAGGGTTAAATGTAAATCTATTTCGCTGCATCTCCTCCGCGTTCTTCTTGCCTATCTTTTTTCAGTCAGTCATTAAATAATAAAAAAGTTGCAAGTTCTCTAATTGTTCTATATTCTCTGTGATATAGAACATATAGAGAATGCCTAAATGAGTCTTGCTGCAACCCAGACCAGCCATACCGGCCAGCAGTCAATCCATCAGTTGGTGGAGCGGCTGCAGGCGAAGTACGGCGAGCGGATCACAGGCGAGCTGCACATACCGGAAAAGGCGGGAGAGTATCGGGCGCTGCCCGGGGATCTTGACCCGCGCCTTGCCATCGTACGCAAGCTGCGTTCGGGATCTATCGATTGCGTTGTCACCATCGCCGTTACCTGGCAACGGATCGGCAGGGCGGGGCGGCGTCAACGGCCAGCTTGGAGATGCTGATATGAGTTTAGGCGCACAGCTTGCCCGCTTGCACCGCGAGAATGGCGTCGTCGGCTCCGACAGTACGTCGGACGAACTACAGCAGCGGCTGAAGCGGCTGCAGGCAAAAGGCCAACGCAGGGCGGTGGCCGGGTCTGGGTTTTCTGATGAGAAATTGGCAGCTCATCTTGGCGGAAACCTGATTGCGCCGGGTGTGGTGCGGGTGGATGAGCGGCTGTCACTTGTCACCCGCCATGGTGTCGTCTCACTCTCTGCAATAAAAAAATCGTCGGCACTACCGGGGTGGAAACCGGTGGATGTTGGCCGGCTTCTCTTTATGGACACCGAAACAACCGGTCTTGCCGGTGGCAGTGGCACCCTGGCGTTTATGCTTGGGCTGGGGCGGTTAGAGGGAGACGATCTTGTGCTGCGTCAATACCTGCTCACCTCCTTTGCCGGTGAAGCGGCGATGCTGAAAGATTGCGCAGACTGGCTCAACGGCGATGAACGGCTGGTGACCTATAACGGCAAGAGCTTCGACCTGCCTTTGCTGGCCGGTCGCAGTCGTATGGCAGCGGTGCCTGACAGCTTTAGCGGTCTACAACATCTGGATCTGCTGCATCCTCTGCGCCGGGTTTTCAGGGCACGGTGGAGTGGCTGCGGTCTCTCAACGGCAGAGCGCAAGCTGATCGGTTTCCAGCGGCTCAACGATCTCTCCGGCGCCGAGGCGCCGGAGGCCTGGTTTGACTGGATCAGGCGGCGGGATCCCGGTCGCTTGGTGGGGTACTAAAGCACAACCGTTGGGATCTGATCAGCATGGTGGCACTGTTGCCGCTGCTCTCCAGAGCCTATCTTGATCCGCTGAAGTGGGGTGGTGAGCTTCTCCCGGTAGCGCGCTCCTGGAGCAAGGCTGGGCGGGAGGATCTGGCCCTGGGGCTGCTTGAAAACCGCCAGAGTGGATTGTCCCCTCCGGGGCTGGCTGAACTGGCCCGTATCCATCGCCGCCACGGAGCCTGGGGCAAAGCCTGCGCTATCTGGTCGCGACTCTCGCTGCGGGAGATGTCGAAGCGACAGAGGCGCTGGCCAAGTATCACGAACATGTCGCTAGGGATCTGCCGACAGCCTATCGATTCAGTATTGGCCTGCCTGATGGGCGGGCGCGGAGCAAGCGCTGTCGGCGTTTGTCGGCAAAGATCAACCCAGGGCAACAGACCATGGATCTGTTTGCCTCTGCCCCGTGATAGAAATCATGTTGCATCCGTAGGAGCGAACTTGTTCGCGATGGACTCCGAAACATGCTCTTCGCGAACAAGT
>MOXF01000011.1_pt1 | contig 21475 bp, 28 predicted proteins | sample 1471201 | NCBI WGS metagenome assembly MOXF01 (sample SAMN05358035, study PRJNA327811) | mollusc metagenome | isolation source: Phylotype B (NB1) bacterial symbionts from gill | host: Thyasira cf. gouldii | place: Canada: Bonne Bay, Newfoundland | collected 2010-08
CCTCTAAGTGTGATTTTTCTTTCTCAGATCTTCGTAAAGAAAAAATTAGCATTTATGTAGGGTAACCCCCAACAACCTGGCTAGACTAAAACCATTACTCAACTTATTTTTTCAGCAGTGCATAGACCAGAACACGCAATCATTACCCGATAAATCCACTGAGCCATATAAGATTTTGATGCTGATGGATGAGTTCATATCTTTAGGGAGAATGGAAATAATAAAAGATGGCATTGCTTTTTTTTGCAGGCTATCACATTCGACTGATGCCGATAATACAAGGGCCATCACAGTTAGCTGACAAATATGGTGATGATGGAAAACGATCTATGATCTCTAATTTTAAGTTCAGAGTTGTATTTGCTCCGAACGATCCTAAAGACGCTGAAGAAATTTCACGCGAATTAGGTACCAAGACAGTCAACCAAAAGAGCAGAAGCAAGGGGACCTGGTCCGCTCAAAATGGGTCTATTACTACCAGCAAAACAGGCAGAGCGCTGCTCTTACCACAAGAGATTAAGCAGCTAAAGGATAAGAAAGAAATTATTATCGTGGAGGCAATGCCCCCTATAATGGCTGATAAAATCGTCTATTACACTGATAAATGGTTTAAAAACAGATTCTTTAATATTTACGATCCAGAAAAAAATACAGGGCCAGTTCCCAGTAAAGTGCCAATTTTAGATCTAGTGTCAGCAATGGAGGCAAGGAGAGGATCCATTACATTAGATTCTGACACTCTTGCCGGCAATGAGACCCACACAATTCAACCTGATGAGGAGCATGAGGATAAAATGACACTAACGGAAACTGAAATGGACAGCCTTCTAACCGAGTTTTGGAACACAGGAACCTCCACCTAATGGACACAGATAAACAGGAGGAGCTTTCGGTTAGCTTGGAAGGTGTGGCAAATGAATCAAAATCCAAGCCAGTCAGCAAAGAGATGGATAACCGGTTCAGCATCATAGAGAAAAGGAATAAAACGCTCTATTCTTATTCGAACGATCCTGAAAAAGTAGCTTTCACAGAGAAAGATAACAAGCTCATAGCGAACGACAATAACCCAGCGATCATCAAAAATATGATGGAAGTTGCAGAAAACAAAGGATGGGAAAAAATCACGGTCACCGGTGATAAAGAATTTAGGCGTGATGTGTGGATGGAAGCAAAAGCAAGAGGTTTAACGGTAAATGGTTATGCTCCAACCAAGCAGGATGAGCGCAAGTTAGAGCGCATAATGGAGAAACAGAACAGCATCGGTGAAGATAAAGAAAATGCAATCACTACGGACGTTACAAGGGAAGTTGGACAGGACGCTTCAGAGAAAGCTCCTAAGGATGAAATAAAGGAAACTTCACCCATACTACCCATTAATGACGAAGATAAAGAGATACGTAGACGGGAGCTTAAAACAGCATATAAAACGTTAGGAAAAGAGAAGGCAATTGAAAAATTTCCAGAGCTTGAAAAAGTCTATGAAGTAGGAGATTCAGCCGTTGCTTTTTATCAATCAAAAGGAGGATCAGAAAAACAGGAATGGGAGTTTAGATCAAAAGCGACTAATAAAGCAATCGATGAGATAGCGTCAGGAAGGACACTTCCTGATTTTGATGTCTCATCCTATAAGGAGATACAGAAACAAATCGAAACAAAAAAAGAATCTGAAATTGACTACGGTTGAAACCAATAAATAATTTCCATCTAAACTATTTTATCACCAGGAATATTGTTATGAAAAAAATGTTTTCTATTTTCATCCTATCCGCCAGCTTGTCTTTTTCTCCTGTTATTTCAGCAATGAGTATCAGTGATTTAGCCTGTGGTGCTATCTTGTGTTTAAGCGGAGAAAGTGACGGGGATGGATGCGGCCCTTACCTAGACAAATATTATTCTATCGTGAAGAAAAAAAGCTGGGGCCGTTATTGTAGTGGATGCACTAAAGCCGCGAGAAAAATATTCCTTAGCAATTGTGAGTATGTAGGTGATGCGGAAATTGAAGCAGCAAATAACAAGCATGGATCAAGTAAGTATAAGCCACCGGCGCCATGATAGGATTTTTTTAGGTAGCATAGTAAGGAATGAACAGTGATTTTTTACATTCGCTTGAAATTCCTTGTTGTGTTTGTTACCAATGACTACATATCTCTGATCATGTCTTGAATGACATCAGATTCCATCCATCCATCTGTAGCTGACCATCCAGCAAATATTTCCCACATATATTGACTAACAAGTTTAAAGTCATCATAGTTTTTCTGTGATTTAGTTATCCGATAACAAATAATATTCAGCCAACAAGAAGAAGCAAATACTTCTTCATCTATATGGTCAATATTGCTCAATATATAACGTGTGTGAAAGCCTAATAGTTCAAACTCAGTGAGAATAGCTTCATGGCTCTCTTCGAATTTAGTAATGAAAATATCCCATCTACATTGATCTTCATTTATCTTTTCCTCAAAATACCGTCTGAATTCTGACGGAATAGTAAGTTTTCCTAATAACTCTTTGCTTGATGGAATATTGCAAGTAGTTAATAATATAAAAATAATATCCCTTTTAAAGCAAAAATAATGATATTCATAGTGCCTTACCATCAGGTTTCTCTTTCTTTTATAGGGAAGCCATACTACCAACAGATAGAATATACTGCTTACAATAAAGCCAGTTGATATATTAGAGATGATGTTGTTTCCAGTATAGAAGCGCATCAACCATAGCTCAAATAAAGTATCTTGAAAAATAGGTAATATAATATCACTGCTAGTTTTAAAGACTAGAAAACACCCAATAAAACTTAACACTAACAATGTAAGCGCATAATATTTAAAGAAGAGATTTCGTACTTTAAAAAACATAACACAGAATCTTATTTTTCTTTAATCTTAAACGGACAAGGTGTGGCATTCGGGCCATACCTTACCCAAGATTCTACAAGGATTGGATCAAGGTGTTTATATCTAGAATATTGCAGGAAAAAACGAACTAGAGAAGAAAAAGTGCATCTCCTTGGACATCTATTTTTCTTTAGCCATACGCTAATTGACGGTTTACTATGCCCTGTAACTTTCGAAACAGCAGTAAGAAAACCTTCCTCGCTACTCTTTGGTATGTGCAAACCTACTGCATTATCGATAAGAAGTGAAAATCTAGAACTAAAATTTTTATCTCCTTTCTCTTTACACAATTTTTTAAACGCTTCATACTTTTTCATATACTGCCACATCACAAACCATAGTTTTAAAGGCTACAGAATATCAGATTCTAACCGTCATAATAACTATTATTACCTCTCTATTTCTGATGAACGAGATTGACTTTCTGACACGAGATGATTCACTGATAGTTCACGCAATGACTCAGGTTCAGTTAAAGATTCAGCAAATATTTTCAATTTTCCCGACTCCATTTCTAAACGTTTTTTCTCTTCACCTATTGAATTTTTGGCCTCTATATCAATCTGTTTAACCTCATCCAAGTACATTTTTCTATACTTTCTTGTCGATTCTTTTGCTGACTTTTCCCATGGTTTCAATTTCAACCGTCCTGTTTTTTTAATTTCAATGAACGCCTCTTTCACTGAAGTTTTAAGTGATTCATGAAACCTCACAGTCTCTTTTCTTTTTGATGCTTCGATGGATGCTCTTTTGGTTCCTGTCCTTCCTCCTTTAGTTCCAATACATCTTGCTGTCCTTTTGCTGGCATCAACTGCTATTCCTTGCTCTCTGCATTTTTCCGCAAACACTTCCCGCCACCGAATTAAATCTGATTTCAATGTGGTTAATTGTTCCCCATCATGACCCCTCATTTTTACAATTAAATGTCCATGAGGATGTTTTGTGTCGTTGTGAATGGCAAACATATAACTATGGTTTCTAGAAAACATTTCGCTTGAAAAAGATCTAATAGCTCGGTGTGTCGATATTCTATCGCTCCCTTCTGGAGTAGATAAAATCATGTGCATGGTGTCCCGGCTATTATGTCTATTTTGAAAATCAATAGACCATCCCTCAATAGTTTCTTCTACCTCTTCCGCTGATGTAAATACAAAACCGTCTTCTGATTCCATAAGCAACTCACTGTCCCTGCTAATATAACTTATCGTTGCCATCACTCTCGTGGTTCCGCTTTGGTAGCTGGTAACTTTCATCATGGCTTGAGGCAATCTTTCGGCAATTATCAACATCTGTTTTCTAGACATCGACTTTTGATCTCTAATTTTACTAGAGACTATTGACCCCGCTTTATCTAAATCCAAGTCATCTAGCATAGGTTATTTTCCTATCTCTGTTTGACCACGTTTTACATTTTGTTCAACTAACTTATTAATGCTCTTTTTTGTTAAATCAACATGGTCATGAAGTTTTTTCAGGTAGCCTTCGGTTAATTCATTAGCGGTAATATCACCTGAATGTATTTTCCTAATCACCTGGTTAAGATTTCTACCTATCGCCAACAAAAGCCTGTTTGACTCTTTCAAAGAAAGAACCTCATCGTCAAGAAAATCAGGTCCAAGACAAACAAAGTTTCTTGTTAAAGACAGGAGAACTTGACTGCGATTTATAGGTTTGGTTTTGCTGTTTTCTTTTGCTTTGAGTTTGTTTCTCTGGGCAATAATATTATCCAATCTTTTTATTTCTTCAGGCGTTATCCTGAATCTTAATACCTCGGTTTTTTTTGACATTCGAACAATTCCTTTTCATATGTGATATAGAAAAATGTATGGATATGTATTTTTATGCTAATTTTATTCGCCGAAAAATTTCTACGTAGAAATTTTTTGAATACTTCAATTCCTTAGAAAATTTCTACGTAGAAATTTTTTTGTGGCTTTTTTGTTTGATAATGGGGGGGGGGAAAATGTATGTAAATACATTTTTGTGTAATGTACCACATTACTACTATCCTGCCAATCCCCACCCCACCTCTTTTTTCTTTTGACCTTGTCTTGAGATCTTAGAAAAGTGCCTTTATCAAAAACATCAACAGAAAAGAACAACATTACTAATGAAGGCTGCTTGTCGATAAAAGAAAAGAAGAGCGGGAAGAGGAGGCTTCACTTTTAATTCATAACTTCCGCCTTAAGTTTATCAGTATTAGAAATCCCAAAAGCGTTGTTAACCAAAGCTTCTATTAGGATAAATAAACCTGTGTCATTTTTGATCCTCTGTCTCAAATCATCATCAATATTTTTTTTCACGTAAACTTTCCATTCAACCTTTTTGCAACTTTCACAAAGACCACCAAAAGCAAAAACTACTCCCCTTAAATCACTCGGTTCAAAGAGTTTGATTTTAGTTATGGGATGCAAACATAACTTACATGACACAATGTCTATGCTGGCTAAATATCTAGCGGTTCGATATTCTTTGCTTTTATTTTTCATCTAATCCACTCCCAGGATCTCAATAGATAATACTGACATACTCTTCGCCAGAACTCGCTCTGTGGTAGTTCCCCGAGTTACCCAGCAATAATTTTTATCCTCTTCCTCTCTTGTTAAATCAAGTACCCATTCTTCTTCTTCTTTAAAAATGGTAATGATTACGGTATCAAGAAATCCAGTGCACTCTTTTTCATTTTCAGGAAATAGATATTGATCTTCTTCCTGCGCATCAGTTACATTTAAATCTGTTTCTTTCTGCTCATTTTCAGTCTCTTCTGAGACCTCTTTTTGTTTCTCTTTATTCTTTGTTTCATTTTCTGTCTTCTCTTTTTTATTTCCTTTCAATGATTTTTGAAACGCATTAGCTTGGCTATAGGTAACGCTATCTTTGTTTGAAATAAATTTTTTCGTTGCTTCCGAATCAAGTTTATAACAGCGATTTAGAACACCTAAAATTTGAGGTGACACCGTTCCACGATACAAGAGGACTTTTAAATAATCTGGTAGTTTCAAAAGTCCTAACAGTAGACTTATTTCTTTTTCACTCTTTCCAACAGCTTCGGCCACCTCCTTGTTCTTTAAATCGAAGTCATCCTTGAGGCGTTGAAAAGATTCTGCCTCCTCAATGTAGCTTAAATCCTCACGCTGGATATTTTCGATTAACGACAATGCAAGCGTTGTCTTATCATCGGTAGATCTTGTTATCGCGGGTATTACGGTTAAACCTGCTATTTGTGCTGCCCTCCAGCGCCTTTCTCCTGCAATAATTTCAAACCTATCTTCTCCCGTAGATCTGATGATTATCGGCTGCATAACGCCATGTTTACGAATTGTTTCAGCAAGATCATTCAAGGCGTCTTTGCCAAATTCTCTCCGTGGCTGGAACTGACCACGCGAAAGTTTATCTATTTCAATCAGTCTTATCTTCTCACTCGGATTATTAACGTTATGTAGGAGTTCACTGATAGATCCTAACTTTTTTTTCTGGGCAACTATGTGTGCTTCAGTCATCTTTATTTCCTCTGGTTACTGATCTCATCCGCTCTTCAATCTGAACGAACGCTTCTTTAAATTCTTTTCCTGCGGTTCTTCCGCCTTTACTATTCACACCCCAAACGGGTTTTCCCTTGCTCACCGCATCAGATACAGAAACCCGATCCCCAATGACTTGCGGGATTATCGTTTCTCCAAAACTCTCAATTAGCATCCCCATGAAATCCTTTTGGCTCCTACTCGTGGAGTGAACCTTATTAGCAAGCACACCAATAAAATTTAGGTCAGGGTTAAATCGATCCTTGACCATATCAATAGTGTCCAAGAGGTCCTTTAATCCATCCGTAGCGTATCCGGTGAGTTCAATGGGACAGAGAACATGATCAGCAGCAACTAACGCGCCTAACAGGCGCCGTCCAAGAGATGGAGGAGTATCTATAAAAATATAGTCTGCCCACTCCATCGTTTTCAGGTGTATTGATGGATTTAATATTGATTCCAAATCGTAACTTTCGACATCAGACAGCATGTTATCAGCCGCGATAATTCCAATATTTCCACTGGGTTCTGATATCTGAAGTGGGTCATCGTGATATAGCGCACTGGCACCTACAGTTAATACCTCGTATCCCGCCTCTTTCATGGTAGACGATGAATTTCCTTGCTATCTGTATCGATCAAACAGACGCGCCCTTTTGATGCAAAGTGGAATACTGAATGAACAACGGTTGTGCTTTTACCAACACCACCCTTCTGATTCGCTATGACAATTATTTTGCTCATTTTTTAGAACCTTTTTTAGAACCTGTTTTTTTTATACCTTTTGGAATTCTGTCCATGTTTAAGTTATTGATCATTCCAGAGATGAGATCATGTCTGCTGATTCCGTGACGCTTACAAAATGTTCGCAACTTATCCGCCATTGTCTCCGTTAAAAATAACCTAAGCGCAGTTCTCCCAGCTAATAGTTTTCGCTGTCTTTCTACCTCACTCATAGGGCCATGCTCTGGATCGGTCAGTGGTCTACCTACTTTTTTCGGTACGGCTTTTTTTGTGTCACTATCGATAGATTTAATAATCATTGTTTTTTGCCCACTCTAATCCTCTGAACATGGCAACACCGGTGCATCCCCATGCATCATCTGATTGGTAAATAATTTTTTTATCTTGACGGAGGTCTCTTACCAGCACCTCGATATCGCCCTCATTCTCACCCTCATTAAAAACTACAACCTCTATTAGACAATCATAATATTCAATAGAATTAGAAATAGAATACTGATCATGATCCAAATCACTCATAGCAGTTACTCCTGATCGGTTTCACGTAATTATACATGGTGGTTTCACAAAAGTATACTGATGGTGTTACAAAATGAATAATACAATGCTTATCTCGGTTCAAAACCATTGAGTAAGCGGAATTAACGTTAGTGCAGTGTAATGGTGCCTTCGGCACAGTTGATTCTTGTTGATTTTTAGTGTGGCTCCGTATGGATAAAGCGTGAATTTCCTGCGGAACGTATGGACAACCTGTGGACAGCATCCCTGCTGCCCACAGGTTGACCACACTAATTCACCCTTTACCCACACTCCGCCAGGCGAGAAAGGAGCGGGAGCATGTTGCCTGCGGCGCTACTACAACTGGTTTTTTTTATCATATTAAGTCGGCCCGGGAGTCCGAGCGTAAAACAGCGTCTTCAGTGCGGATAAACCGAGAAGAACAAAACAACCCAGGGAAACGACTTAAATTCAGGCAAAAGAAAACCCCCTAACGTTTGACCGTGAAGGGGGTTTTCGAAGGAAACCTAACATACCATTAGATTTCCAACCCGAATTTATTTTATAACAAAGAATTTATGTATTCAAACTCCAGAAAGCGAAAATCCCCAGAACCTTTGACATGTAACGGATCATTAGACAGCGTATGGCCAAAAAAAAGACGAAACCCTTACCCCGCCTCACTTCGCACCTCAAATTGCACCCTCAAACAGCCTCGACCCCACCTCGACCCAACCTCAACCCGACCTCATGCCCACCTCATGCCCACCTCATGCCCACCTCAAGCCGACCTCACGCTAACCTAATATCCTAAAGCCACTCTCAACAACATCTCGACTCTATTAGGCTATTATGGAATGGGTTAAGTGACACATTTGCCTAAAAAAGCGTGTTCAGACCTTAAAAAACCTTGAAAAACCTTGAAAAAGCTTGAAAAGCTTGCGTGATTACTTGCCGCTTCGTCAAGAATCGCTTCAAGGTTTACTCAAGGTCACTTCAATATCACTTCAATAAAGTGTAACTAAACTTGATATAGGGGGTTTATGGAATTATGATTATGGAACGGGTTAAGTGACACGTGTAACATGAAGCATAGGGGGGGGTTTGTGGAACTATGATTATGGAACGGGTTAAGTGACACTTATTAAGTCAGATTTACTCAGAAATTTCTTGTCTGTTAAACGGGTGTTTATGGAATGCCATATTAATGAACGTTGGTTATGCGAGAGTATCCAAAAAAGATGGGTCACAGAACATCGATCTTCAAATAGACGCCTTGATAGAGGCCGGGGTAAAAAAAGAAAACATCTATAGTGACCAGATGTCAGGAAGCATTGACGAGAGGCCAGGGCTTGATTCCTGCCTAAAAGCTCTGAGATCAGGGGACATCCTATTAGTTTCTAAACTTGACCGCTTAGGGCGCAACATGAGGCATCTGTTAGAGACTATTGAAGGATTACAAGAGCAAGACGTCGGTTTTAAGGTGCTTTCCGGGATCGGAGCAACAATTGACACCACCACAGCTACCGGCAAGCTGATGTTCGGGCTAATTGCAGCGTTTGCAGAATTTGAAAGAGATCTAATCAAAGAGAGGACCAATGACGGACTAAAAGCTTCCAGAGCGAAGGGTATTGTAGGCGGAAGACGACATTCATTAACTAAATCACAAGTACGACTGGCTGAAGCGTCGCTGAAAGCACGGGATACAAATGTAGCTGAATTATGTCGAGAATTGAAAATAGCAAGGCAAACTCTCTACCGTTATGTCAGTCCAACTGGTGAGTTGAGAGATTACGGTAAGAAAGTTCTTGGTATTACAGACTAAACAACAAAGAGGAGAGGGAAATATGAGCAATGAAATCGCTAACGAAACAATAGAGGAAGAGGATTTAAAAGTGGAACAAACAAACGAAGATCATAGCGACAGGGAACAATACCCCTATGATTATAAGTATTTTGACAATTCAGGTGATGGAGAGCTACGAATTGCAATGATCGAATTTCGATACGAAAATGAAGCAGTAGCAATGAAGCTAGGGCTTTCCCTTGGTGCCGAGATTAAAGGAAAAGATCTACCGAAGGATATGGGTAAATGGTATAGCTGGGATCGATATATCAAAAATGACTGTTTTGTGAATGTGGTTTCAGTAAAAGGTCAATTCTAATGATTTCCCAGTCACATCACAGCAGCTGACATAGATCTATTTCACTATGGCGGCCAGGTGTGGCCACACCTCTGTTTTGTACATCGGTCGGGAGATCCCCGACAGTAACACCGGTGTTACTCGATACACCTGGGCCTGGTCCTTGTCCTGGTGACGTCTTTGCTCTTCTCGGTTTACCCGCACTGAAGACGCTGTTTTATGCTCGGACTACCAGGCCGACTTAATATGATAAAAAAAAAAACCAGTTGTAGTAGCGCCGCAGGCAACCCGCTTACGCTCCTTTCTCGCCTGGCGGAGTGTGGGTAAAGGGTGAATTAGTGTGGTCAACCTGTGGGCAGCAGGGATGCTGTCCATAGGTTGTCCATACGTTCCGCAGGAAATTCCCGCTTTATCCATACGCAGCCACACTCGTATCCACAGAATCGAGTTTTTTAATCTTTATTAAATCAATGACTTACAAAATTTCGAGCAAGGAAATTGGTGTGAACTGCTTGAAAACTGGTGTGAGTTGCTCGGTTTTTACGGTTCAGTGCTACACAAATAGGGTAAAGTGCTCGATAAACAGAGTAATTATTATCCTAAAAATGAAGTTATCCACAGGAAGACTCCCCTTTTTTTTGTTATTTCTTGTTTTTTCTTGTTTTTACTGTTTTTAGGACGTTAGAACCTTTCTTAAATCAATAGCTTACAGAATCTCGACCTAGGAAATTGGTGTCAATGCCTAGGAAATTGGTGTCAATGCCTAGGAAATTGGTGTCAATGCCTAGGAAATTGGTGTTCATGCCTATAAAAGTTCTATTACTAGGTTTTTGTCTATGGTTTTATTGTTGTTAGTGTTATGTTTGTTAAGCATAGTATTTTGTCAATCGGTCAGTAGGTAGGGAACATAATGACTAAAAAAGATTTTATGGTAACAAAATCAAATGAGTTAATAACAGCCAGCTACAATCTATCACTGAATGAGCAACGGTTGATTTTGGCGTGTGCTTCACAGGTAGATAGCAGGAAACATCTGATAAAAAATAATAAATTTAGTATTACTGTAAAAGAGTTTTCAGAACTGTTCAGATCAGGTACAGAAAGTTCTTATACAGAATTGAAAGAAACGGCAGATAACTTATTTGAACGATCTATTATCCAGATAAAAGGTGCTTCTAGATATAAAATGAGATGGATATATCTAGCAAAATATATCGAGAAGGAAGGTAGAATAGAGGTGGGTTTTAGTCCTGAAATATGCCCTTACCTATCATCTCTAAAGAAAAAGTTCACAACCTACAAACTATCAGAAATAGCCGATCTGAAATCAGGTTATTCTATCCGTCTCTATGAAATGCTAATGCAGTTTAAGAGCACTGGTATTTTGGTAATTAGTTTAGAAGACTTCAGAGAAAGATTAGGGTTAGGAACTAAATATCCGCGATTTGATAATTTTAAAAAGAACGTGATTGAAAAAGCTGTACAAGAAATCTCAATAAAGACTAATTATGATGTGGAATATGAAGTTGAAAAAAGAGGACGCACTGTAAAAAACCTACACTTTTCTTTTAATCCTCGAATCAAAAATACTGTAAAACCTCTAACAAACCCTATTTTACCTATATAATATATCTGTTCTACTTCATTGTCTTATTGTTGACAATGGATTGTATGGTAGATAACATACACGCAGTTAGTTTATAACTAACTAAGCACAATTAAAATAGGTATGAATAATGGATAAGAAACAACTACTTGAGGAATGTTCTCCGATAGAATACAAGGAACTGAAGATAGCGTCCTCTATGAATAAGAGCTTAATCTTTGAGTTTATCTATGTAGAAGATGATCGGTACGTGATACATACCACAGATGAGAATAAATCTATTAGTTATGTGTTGGTAGTTAATTTCACTAAGGAACCTAGGCTATTTCGGACTGTTGAAACTGGAATTAGCCTGATACGGAGCTTCAATCCTGAACTAAGCAGCATAAACATAAACATTACTCACAAGAAGGATAGATAAATGAATACAGCAGCACAATCGAACCAGACAAAGAATGGGAAGAGCTTTCTGGGTAAGGTCGTCATGGCCATGGCCATAATTTTTGTTGTCACTATTCCAGAGCTGGCACTGGCTGCCCCATGGGATGGCCCTCTTCAGAATTTTATTGACCTATTGACGGGAACGACTGCCCGACTATTTGCGATTCTGGCCCTGATCATATTGGGGTTTATGGCAATGACCGGACGCATGGCATGGGGCCACGCTGGATCAGTCATCGCTGGTCTAGTGCTGATTTTTGGTGCCGCATGGATAGCAGACAATTTCATCAGCGCGGTATAAGCGATGGAACAGACTGAAGAGATCCATCGGCCTTTGTTTCTTGGAATGACACGCCCACCGATGTTTGCCGGCGTCACCTTCAACGTTTTTGTTTTGAACAGTGGTTTTTCAATCATTGTATTTTTAGGGACAGGTGAGCTTCCATGGATTTTGATAGGTGTTCCATTTCATATGATCAGCTATCTGATTTGTGAAAAAGATCCGAATCTGTTTGATGCCTGGGCGGTGAAATTCATGAAAACCATGACATGCATAAACAAAAAACATTGGGAAAATACGAGTAGTTACTTGCCGTGAAAGCAACTACAGACTTTAAAGCAAAACCTACTCACCGAAGCAAGATGTTGATTAATGCTAAAGAGATGAGAAAAGAAGTTTCCTGTTCGAGTCATATCCCATATTCCCGACATGTCACTCCCACGACAATCAAAACGTTTGATGGAGTATTGATTGTGGTTGTTCGTCTGGAGGGCTTCAGTTTTGAAACCGCAGATCAATCTGAGGTTAATAGAGCACAGGAAAAAAGGAATTCTCTGCTCTATGGGATGAGCATGGATAGATACGCACTCTGGACGACGATGGTTCGCCGAAGAGAGTTCCGTTTTCCAGAGGGTGATTTTCAGGCAGGGTTTTCCAAGGAGCTGAATGATGGCTATAAAAAAAAGATCACCGAAAAGGACATGTTTGTTAATGATCTTTATTTAACCATTATTCGGCAGAGACCCAGTGGAAAAATTAATAAGTTTGCTGATCTCCTGAAAATGCTTAGTCAGAAAGGTGATATCGAGGCGCAAAAGCTTGACCAGAAGGACGCATTGAGAGAACTACAAGAGGTTATAGACAAAGTCTTGTCAAGCCTATCACCCTATACTCCAACCGTTTTAACACTAAAAAAAACAACAAATGGGGTTGTCTCTGAGCCTCTGTCATTATTCAGCTACCTGATAAATGGCCATAATCGCCCTGTCCTGATACCAAAACAGTCAATTAATACCTATCTCAGTAGTGTTCGACCGTTCTTTGCTAAAGATAAACTAGAGCTGAAGGGGCTTTCCAATCATAGGTTAATGGGCGGATTGACGATCAAGGAATATAACGGGTCTACTCGTCCAAGTATTCTAGATGGACTGCTCACGTTGCCGTTTGAGTTTGTTTTAACTCAGTCGTTTAAGTTTCAGTCAAGAAAATATTCACTGGACAAGATGAAGCAACAAAAACGCCAGTTAGATCAGACAGATGATGATGCGGTTTCCCTTATGGATGAATTGATCACGGGTATAGATGATCTTGCCTCGGGAAAAATTAGTTTTGGAGATCATCATTTTACTATGCTTTGCACTGCTCCTACTTCCAGAAAGCTCCAGCAGAACTTGGCTGAAGCAGATAGTATATTATCGGATCAAGGAATAATATCAGTGCGGGAAGATATTGCTTTAGAGGCGGCATTTTGGTCTCAATTACCTGCTAACGGTTCATATATAGGGCGTAAAGCAGGTATGAGTAGCCAGAACTTTGCCTCATTTGCCAGTTTTCACAACTACCCCAATGGTCATATTGAAGGAAACCATTGGGGGTCAGCAATCACCCTACTGGAAACCGTTTCAGGTACTCCATTCTATTTCAACTTCCATGTTGGCGACTTGGGCAATACTACGGTTATCGGTCCCTCTGGATCCGGTAAAACCGTCTTAATGACATTCCTACAAGCACAGCTTGAAAAATATCCAGGTTTGCGCCGTGTCTATCTCGATAAAGATAGAGGAGCAGATATTTTCATCAGAGCAATTAGAGGTAATTACGCAACTATCGAACCAGGCGTTAAAACAGGATTCAATCCATTCCAATTAAAAAAGACGGCAGAAAATGAGGCTTTCTTATTGCACCTGGTGTCTTTTATGCTCTCTGAAAAGAATAAGCCACTCAATGCAGGTGACATGAGTCATGTAACACGCTTAGTAAAGGGTAATTGGAAACTTGACCCAATAGACAGGAATATTTCAAACCTTTCAGCATATCTTCCACAGGGGCAAGACAACCAGTTATCTGAACGCCTGAAACGCTGGTATGGTGAGGGGGATTTAGCGTGGCTATTCGACAATCAAAAAGATGAATTCCCAGCGACTTCTAAAACTATCGGCTTTGACCTGTCACATATCCTTGATGAACCAACTGCTAGGGCGGCTTGTTTGCGATACATGTTTCACCGAATAGATTCGTTGATTGATGGACTGCCAATCTCTATTGTCATTGATGAGGGTTGGAAAGGGCTTGAGGATGAATACGTTTCAAAGCGTGTTTTTGATTGGGAAAAAGTGATCAGAAAGAAAAACGGGATCCTTGTGTTCGGTTCACAATCTGCCAGGGACCTGGCACAAACGAGGATTGGAACAACGATTATCGAACAATCACCTACGCAAATATTTTACCCAAATCCTGATGCTGATTATAAATCACATTGTGAGGCATTCAGTTTAAGCGGAAAGGAATTTGATCTGATTAAAAATCAACTAGATCCTGCTGATAGAACTTTTTTGATCAAACAAGGCCGGAATTCTATTGTAGCTAAATTGAATCTGAATGGGATGGATGATGTCCTTGCTATTCTGTCGGGTAGAGAAGAGACGGTAACCCTTTTGGATGAAATTCGACAAGAGTTTGGTGATGATCCAGAAATATGGATGCCTATTTTTCATGAGAAGAGAGAACAATTATGAGAAACAAATATATAAAATTTGTGCATATTGTTGGTGTGTGTTTTATTTTTTCGTCAGCACGTTCATATTCAACCGGAATTCCTACTGTAGATATTGCGAATATTGTGCAAACTACAACAACAGCGCTAGAAGCCATTGAACAAACCTCTGCATTGCAAGAGCAATTAGTAAATGCCTATAACCAGTATGAGCAACTCAAGGCTGAATATGCAGCAATGACCGGGAGCCGTGGAATGGGCACTCTATTAGATAATTATGACCGGGAATGGGCACCAGAGGATATCAATCAAGCATTAAGTACAATTCGTTCCGGTGGTATTCCTGGAACTAATCAAAGCTATCAAGTAGCGGTCGATAGAATGAAGAAGTCGATGGGTTCAGACCTTGGGCCAAGCGATGGATATATGGCGAGCGATGGGACAATGCATGAGGAAGAAATGTCATCCAATCTTTACTCTATAGGTCTATCTGAGAGTGCTTATAATAAAGCAGAGGATCAAAATGATGAAATACAGAACCTAATTGATGAAATAGATACGGCAGACGATCAGAAAGCGGCTCAAGATCTTTCAAATACACTACTTGCTAAAATGCTTTTGATGATGAATGAATCCATTCGTTTACAAGCAGCTATTTTGCAGAACCAAGCAACCGCAAATTCTGTTATGAGTCAAACAAGAGAAATGGAAATGAAATTTCTAAATAAAGGAGGCTTGCCATGAAAAAGTTTTTTATAATTACTGCACTAGCATTACTCACAAGTGCTTGTGTGACAGTAAAACCGAAACCCTGTGATTGTGATGGCATATCAGAATTATCTGGGGAATGTGGTAAAGAAATCGAAATCAATACCACAAAAACTCTATAGGAGAAGATATTGAAAGTAATCACCTCCTTGGCTATTTCAATTGCCTTATCTGTCCCCCTATCCGTTATGGCTCGATCAGATAACTACTATAAATTCGATTCTCTTAGAAAAGCGTATTCTATTCAGAATAATCCTCTTTATAAGAAAAGTTACAGAGAGCTGCTGTCTATATATGCAACTACCGGAGGCCATGCATGTCAAGAATATAGCCGTCATTTACAAGGGATCAGGCCAAAAAATAATGCATACATATCTATTTATATAAAATCTGCTAGGGAATACGCTGAAAAATGCAGAGATTATGAAGAGACGTCGCCTTATAGCTTGGTTGAATTACTGGATCCAAAGGCAATCATGATATACAAACAAGGCGCATATTCTAATGTTTGCGATATGCCAGAGAATCTAGAAACTAGAGACAAGAGATGTCCAAACCGCGAACAAAAAACATTACCTGCAATCAACCTACTAAAAAATATTAGGAGTCTATTTTGAAAACAATATTCATATGCTCGGCAATTGCTTTAACCATGTCATATTCTGTTTTTGCTGGAAAAGTAGAAATTAGCGAACAGGGAGAAAAGAAAACATCGATGGTTGTTGAAAATAATCCGCTTCATACTGCTGATTATAAAGAGCTATGGAATGTTTATTCTAGTGGCGCTAGAAGTTGCGTTCATTACACTAGGTTTATAACGACACCGATGCCAACTAGTTACGGGCGTCGTAAAGATGCAATTGCGAGTGCAAAGTATAACAGGAAACTGTGCAAAGAATACGTGAAGCACATGCCTTATACCTTTGAACAAGTGACAGATCCAAGGGCTATCAATCGTTATCAGCTTAAAAGTAGATTAGAAGATTGTAAGAAGTATGGTAAAGGGCTAAGAAAAGCTGCAAATTGTGACCAATTAGAAAGCCAGCAGTAAGGAAAGTTTATTATGTATGAAGCCCTTTTAAATACTGTCGATATTGCTGTAAATTCTTTTGTAATTAATGTATTTACTGGGGTTTCAAATGATATCACAAGTACATTACGTTTAATGATGATTCTTTCTATCGTTCTTTATGGTATTTCAATGATGAATGGATGGGTAGAATCCAATCTAAAAGATGCAACAAAACACGTATTTATGGCCTTGGTTGTCTATATATTCGCAACTAATGTGGGGTTATTCACCTCTATAACTTATGAAATATTTACAAATACACCAAATATGCTTCTTGGGAAAATATTAATCCATAGCGGGGCTTCATCTGGAGGTGGAACAAACCAATTTATTGAGAATGCCTATAATGCGGGAATGCGATCAGCCGGAGTATTGATGTTTGAAACTGGTTGGAGTGTTGGTATAAAATTTCTGGGTCTATTGGTTGGAGTGATAACCGTTGGCATGTGTGGATATACGGCATTTTTAGTCATATTGTCGAAAATAGCAGTTGCTGTTCTGCTTTCTCTCTCCCCGATATTTATAGCGTTTTTGATGTTTAAATCAACTAGAGGTCTATTTGAGGGATGGTTAAGGCAATTAATAAATTTTGCTATAATTCCCTTGCTTACATATACCATCATGATTTTTTGTTTATCCATGATGTATGATCCTATTGTTACAATAAAAACATCTACAAACGACGATAAACTAGCGTTCATTGGTGTCATGCCATATATATTTACAGGCATTGTCTCAATCCTTCTTTTACGCCAGGTGATGGGAATTGCTAGTGGAATTGCTGGTGGTGTATCACTAAGCACGTTGAATGTGATCGGAAATCGATTCGCTCATAACGGCGCTTTGAGTATGAATAAATTGAGAAACATAAACTTAAAACTTCCTAAATTCGGAAGCAACAGCATTAAGAACTAATGGAAATATTATGAGTACAGAATCAGAAGCAAACCATTTTGATCATGGTGAGCAATGGGAAGATGAGTTGATTTATGGGCTTAGAAGTCAACGGAACAAATGGGCGGCAGTAGCGATCGTTTGTCTATTAATCGCGCTCTTCTCTGTTTTATCGCTTCTGGCGTTAGTCCCATTGAAAACGATTTCTCCTATTGTTATTGAGGTTGACAAGGCCACTGGTAGAGCTGAGATACAGACTATTTATGACGGTGATGTACACAGCCTGAGCACTCAAGAGATTTTATCTCGGTACTTCATCAATAAATATTTAATTGCCAGAGAGTCTTATGATAAAAACCTGGATCTTGAGGAAAATTATACCCTGGTACAAGAGCTTTCTTCTGCTGAATCCTTTGCGGCATATGCAAAACGATTTGCAACCGGACACGTCGATAACCCGTTTTCAGTCTATGGTGATAATAGAGTAAAGGTAAAAATAAGCTCCATAGGATTTCTCCGTGGTGATGCCGCCATGGTGAAGTATTCGTTAATTGAGCAAAAAAAGCAGGGAGGAGATGTTGAAACCTATTACAACGCAATCATACATTACAAATTTGTGAACGTTCCTTCTCTTGAATCTGCGAGACTTAAAAATCCATTAGGATTCAAGGTAGAAGAATTTAGAAGAGACATTGAAATAGTCAAATAAACAAACTGGAGTGGAATATGATCAATTTTAGATCCTGGATTTCAGCGGCAATTATCAGTTCTTTACTGGTTAGTCCTATTGCATTGGCTGAAAAAATACCTATAAATGGGTCAGCGGATAGCAGGATAAAAACTATTGTTTATAATAAAAATGATGTTGTGAGCTTAACAACACATTATGGGTATTCGACAATGGTCGAATTCGATGCCAGTGAAGAAGTGTTAACCGTTTCACTGGGTGATACTGTCGCATGGTCAGTGTTTGATAATGAGAATAGGCTATTTATCAAACCTATCGAAGAAAACGCGAATACCAATCTACTGGTTGTGACTTCAAAAAGATCGTACACTTTCTCCCTTACAGCAAAGAAAACCAACAGCAATAGAAATAGTGACTTAACCTATATGCTAATGTTTAGGTATCCACAGGATGAGTTAACCGCCCAAAGGATACTATCATCAAAAAGAAAAGAGAAAAAAAGGCAACCTATAATTGTGCTACCAAAAGCAGAAGTATCAAAAGGCGCTGTTAATATGGAGTATACCCGCAGGGGGTCGGAGTTGATTGCCCCGCGCCGTGTTTTTGATGATGGAAAGTTTACCTATTTCGCATTTAATGACGCTGCACCAATACCCGCTATTTTTGCTGTTGATAGTAAAAAGAACGAAACATTAGTAAATTTTCACAAAAAGGACGGGTATGTTGTGGTTCAGCGCATTGCAAAACAGTTCTCCTTGAGGCATGGAGGAGATATTACCTGTGTATTTAATAAAAAGTTATTCCCCGTAATTGAAAAAATGCACCCGATTGAACGTAGTGCACGCCTTCAACTCGGCACCGATGGGGCATGAAATGGGTATAGAGGACGACAGTGAACAGGAAGAATCAATAACTCAAGTTGGAACGAAACCCAAGAAAAAACCTATCCCTGTATATTTTATATTGTTTGTTCTGGCTGCTCTTGTGATCATAGCAATTTCAATGGCTATGGATAGTGATAATGAAGAGAGCAATTCTGGAGTATCGTTTGCTGATGAGGATTATAGAGTAACCAATATTCCAACGCCATCTATGCCGAAAGATGAAACGCCGGCAATGCCTACAGTTACGGAAGATGAATCAAACCATATTTATGATGTACCAACGAAACGAACGTCAGAAGAGAATATTCAAGCGAGGAAATCCAGAGATCTTGCAGAACGTCGCAGAAGATCACCTCTGGCTATGGTAAACAAAAGAAGAAGCAAGTCAGAAGACACACCTAGGACCGAAGCAAATCAGCGAAGAGAAAAGCTGCGAATTGATACTATGAACGCAGTCGCATCTTTATCACAAGGGAGCGAAGAGGGAAACGAGAGTCCTGCAAGCATAAGAACACCTGGTGTACATAATGTGCAGGCTGGTTATGTTTTTGATCGGAGCTTTAAATTGCTTCAGGGCAAAATAATACCCGCCATTTTAGAGACCGCGATAAACTCAGATATAGCGGGAATGCTTAGAGCCGTTGTCAGTGAGCCGGTCTATTCAGAAAATGGAAACGTCCTATTGATTCCAAAAGGATCGAGACTGATCGGAGAATATAGAAGTGGAATCATGAGAGGACAAAGCAGAGTATTTGTCATATGGTCACGATTGGTTACCCCTGATGGAATTGATATAAAAATGGATTCTCCAGGAACGGATACTTTAGGCCGTGCAGGACTTACTGGATATGTAGATACCCATTTTTTAGAGCGTTTCGGGTCTAGTATCATGTTGAGTCTGATTAGTGGCTTTGCTCAAAGTAGCGCATCAGATGATAAACAACGTGAATCGATAGCGGATAGTTTCAACAAAAGTTCTGAAATTGCTATTGAAAACGAAATCAACATCACTCAGACCGTTCATGTGGATCAAGGCGAGAGAATTAGCGTGTTTGTTGCTAAAGATTTAAACTTTAAACAGGCAATTATCTTTGCACAGAAAGCAAAACGGTTTGAGAAATAATGAATAATACAGCATTGAATGTTGAACTCAGAGAGATAAAGAAATATTTGGAAGGTGATAATGTTACTGAGGTCTCTATAAACAGACAAGGAGAATTGTTTGTTGAAGATGACGGTGAGATTAAATGCTATCCGGTACCTTCATTAACTTACAACAAGCTGCATTCACTTGCCACCCTGATTGCCAGTAGTAACGGACAATCAATCAATGAAGCAAAGCCTACCCTGTCTGGCTCTTTGCCCGATGGTGAGCGGATACAGATTGTCATACCTCCGTGTGTAGAGAGTGGAACTGTCTGCATGTCGATTCGTAAGCCCGCATCTCGGGCGTTCAAAATGGAAGACTATCAACAAAATGGAGCATTTGATGAGGTTAAAATTTCTGACGGAAAAGAGATCACAGATGAAGATTCAGAGCTTTGTAGCTTGCTTAGTCAAAATAAAATATATGACTTCATTGAAAAATCCGTGAAGTATAAAAAAAATATTCTTGTATCCGGTGGAACAAGTACCGGAAAAACTACGTTTGCAAATACTCTAATAGAACTAATCCCAGCAACTGAGCGACTGATCACTATTGAAGACACCCGGGAGACAATTTTATCTCAACCAAATAAGGTGCATCTGCTGTGTTCAAAAGGACAACAAGGAACAAGTAAAGTCGATGTTCAAGACCTGTTAGAGGTTTGCTTACGCTTAAGGCCGGATCGTATTCTATTGAGTGAGCTGAGAGGTATGGAGGCATTTAGCTATCTTCGTGCTGTGAATACGGGACACTCTGGGTCAATAACCACCCTCCATGCAGACACTCCAAAAGGGGCTTATGAGCAATTGGTTCTGATGGTCACTCAAGCCGGGTTGGGACTGAAGCGAGAGGAAATATTAGAATACATTCACTCGGTTGTTGATGTGGTAATACAGTTAAAGCGGATTAATGGAAAGCGACAAATATCTGAAGTTTATTTTGAACACTATCAACATGCACCGTAAAAATGTTGTCACAATTATCAACATTCCAACGAGTATCCGCCTATTTCATCCTATGTATAGGCTGGTCTATTTTTTTGTCTATATATCTCTTCTGCTCTTATTTTTAGTCTGCTGGTCTGCCTGATTCAGAAATCAGCCTGGAGCATTATAAAATACTATCAATACAACAGTGAAAACCTGACTGGTAATGGGAAAATAGTAGCCTCAGTG